>Ga0208648_1000148_pt1 | contig 77303 bp, 54 predicted proteins | sample AntAceMetag02UKL_FD_184772 | JGI IMG/M metagenome (GOLD analysis project Ga0208648, IMG submission 184772) | Saline lake microbial communities from Ace Lake, Antarctica - Antarctic Ace Lake Metagenome 02UKL (SPAdes) (version 2) | ecosystem: Environmental > Aquatic > Non-marine Saline and... | reverse complement strand
GATACTACAAAACTTAATAAAATAATAGCTACACCATAATTACCGGTTAATTCATAACTAAACAAAAAGATTTGCTTAATTATAAAAATAAATGGGGATATTATTTGCTCGAAAAAATTCATTATTCTTCTCTGGCATATAAAATATAGTTAACATTTTTCATTATCATTGTATCTAAAGATATACCTCTTGATTCTGCATCATTTATTGTATTATTTAGCCATTCCTTATTATTTTTTATACTATGAATTAGTATTGCTCTTTCTTTTATGTAACCTAACTCAGAAGTCTCAATTACATAATTTGCAGATAATACTAACATAGAATCTAAAGAAATACCTCTTTTTTCAGCTTTTTCCTTTATATTATCAAACCAAGTATAATTTTTCTTTATCCTTAAAATTATTGAAGATCTTTGATTTTCTATAAAATCTAGATCTACTTTGGTGCCGTCATAAATACTTATAGATGAATTCTTTGACATGTACGACATAGCGTCATTTGGGGTTGTAAATTTTTTCCAGTTATTAATATCATATACATTGTCTTTAATTTGAAATGCAAAGTAATTTTGGTACTTTTTTCTAGTTTTTAAATCTGTATGCCATTTTGTATAGTATGTATAAACAGTTCTTGATGAAGGGTTATTTTTTGTTGGATCATTTTCATCAAATGTAATTGAATAAGTATCAATATTGCTCATTATTCTCCAATCTTCTTTCACTTTTCCTTTTGAATTAAAATCCTTTACCATTAGAAGGGGGTTTAATCTAAGAAATTCCACAAAAGAAACTTTTCTGTCTTTTGACCAAACTAAAGGCATGTTATGGTCTTCTATTTTTTTGTTATAATGCCACCAAGATGGTCCATGATCTGACACAAGAATTATTTTGGTATTATCATATACTTCATTTTCTTTCATCCAAGTAATCCATTTTGCAAAAATCTCAATAAATTGTTTTTGATTTTCATAAGGGCTTACATCACTAATTAGTTTGTTATCTTCTGTAATTAAATCCCAAGGGGCATGTGCAAACATTGAATGAATATAAATAAAATTAGAATTATTACTTTTACTACTTGAGATTTCAGGTAAAATTGTAATAAAACTATATTTACTTAAGAGGTCTGTTGAAGTAATTCCTTTTTCCTCATTTTTTCCTATTTCAAACCATTTGTTGTGATTATAAATTCTTGGTTTTAAAAAAAGTGGTGAAGAAGAAAAAATTGCATTTTCATAAAGTCGAGAATACCACATTTCATTTCTATTAATCAGACCCATTGCTTTTGACCAACTATTTTCCCATTTTGGGAGAAAATTGTCAATCTGTTCTAAATCTATATTTGAATATGCAAGGTTATTCCCAGTAAAATAATAGCCATTATCTTTAATTTTTTTATAGAATTTAGCAGTGGCATTAGTTATTTTTTGAGTTATAGTTTTATCCTCATCTTTATTCATATTTTCAATAGAGAAATCACTTCCACACATCATACCGGGAACAGAAGCATATGTGTAATTTGATGTAGAAATTGTATTTGGATACCAAACAAAACCATCATATAAATTATTTAGTTTGATATTTTCAATGAAAATATCTCGCATATACCAACCCTGTGCTCCATCTATAATAAAAAATACTATGTTCTCATTATTTTTTGAAAACTGAATTTCTTTAGCTTTAATGTTATCATTTCCCTTAGAAAAGAATACACCTGTTTTTACTGATAAATATAAACTTTGACTAATAATAAACAGGTTCAAAATAATTAATACAAAAGTAATTTGCTTAAAATATTTTCGTTTTAAAACCCTTATTACTATAATATAAATGCCTATTAACAAAATGGCTTCAAATAAATATTTGTATGTTTCAGCAGCCAAATTATTTTCTTTTGAGAAAAAATTTACTTGTAATGTACCAACATCGAATGGAATAATTGAGCTATACAATAGAACAATAATAACAATCCATAAAAATACTTGAAGCATATTTATTCTATATTTTTTTGAGAGTATTTTATAAAGCAAAATACTGGAGAAAATACTTATTATAAATGGAATTAAATTATTGCTAAAAAATTTATATGCCGGAAATTCAAAATTTGCAGGAAAAGAAGAATACACAATTAAGGGGTGCCAAAAGAATATTACCCCAAAAATATATAATATAGAAAGGGAAAAAATTAACCAATTCTTTCTTGCTGTTATATTTGTCTGGGTTCCATTATGTCGCAGATAATAAATTGATGAAATTAAGGAAAAAATAATACCAGGCACCAATATATCAGAGAATGACCCGGACTCAATTAATAGGTTTATTTTAAAAATACTGATTGAAATATCTTCATTAATATAGGATATTAACGAAACTAGTTGATAAACTACAATAACTAAATAAATAATAATTGTATACTTATATGCAAAACTTTTTGATTTTGCTCGAATCGTGTATATGCAGCCTATAAACTGGATAGGTATTAACATTAATAAGGAAATTATACTTAATGTTGCATTTTCACCTGTATAATAAAACTGAGATGATAAATGAAAATAAACTACTAAAAATAATAAGGAGAAAAACAAACTTGGTTTTACTTTTATTTCAAGGATAGTTGTTTTGTAATGTTTATAGAAATTTATTATTAGCCAAATAAACAAGGTTAAGCCTATCGAAATAAGTACTGCAATCAATAACCGAAAAATAATATCATCAAAATTATGACTAAAAGCCCAATAGAGCTGAGAAAATAAAAGAGGCGCCAAAATAACAATAAATATTATTTTGAGTTTTTTATATGAAGCCTTAAAATCAAAATTAAAATTTGATGAACCGAATAAATTGGCTTTAAAAACTTCCTTATTTGTAATAAATAAACGGAAAAAGCTAAAAACATTATTCATTGTCCAATAAAGAACTAAACCTGAGGGAAGATTAAATAGTAAAATCAAAAAAGCTCCTGCAACTATTAACATTTGTTTACGCTCAGATGTATTACCATTACGTGTGTATAAATACGCTGTTAATAAATTTACCAGCGTCATTAGGATTGGTAAAAAATGTATATCTCCAAACAATCCATCGGGAAGACTTAAATCTTTAATAAATAAAAAGCTTGTTTCTTTAAGTCCTTCAAAATTTTCTAAAAACTGATACGCTGCAATAAAAAATGGTATCTGAATTAATAAACTTAAAATTGGGATTAGTGCCTTAAAAGAATTGTAATTATGCTGACGATTTATTGTTTTTAAATAATAATAACGTTCTTGTCCTTTATAAACTCGCTTAATTTCATCAATTAAGGGCTTCATCTTTTTCTTTACGACATCATCTTTCTTTTTGGATTTTTCTATTAAAATAAAAATGGGCAATAAGATCAATGATACTACAAAACTTAATAAAATAATAGCTACACCATAATTACCGGTTAATTCATAACTAAACAAAAAGATTTGCTTAATTATAAAAATAAATGGGGATATTATTTGCTCGAAAAAATTCATTATTTGTTGTTATTTTTTTATTTGTCAATATCTTCTATTATCTCTAATATCTGTTTAGCAGCTGTTTCTCCAGCCCTCCCAAAATTAAATACTGACTGCTTTCTCAGCTCTTCTAACTGCATAAGAAGAGGGGTTTCTATTAAGTCTTTCACAATTTTATTTATATTTTTCAAATCATTTTCATCAAAAATATTTCCAACCTTACTTCTTTCTCTCATTTCCCACATTTCATAGTCTAAATCACTTCCTTCAAAACCTTCTATAGATTCAAAGTCCGTTTTTAATAATAATATAGGTTTGGAATACAGAAACATAAAATCCCAAAACACTCCTGACAAATCGCTAATCATTAAATCTGCTTTCAACATACTTGCCGTTCCTAATGGTTCTCTGTCAACAACAAATCGTGGTTCATCTTTATATTTTTCTTCAATTTCTGAAATTAATTTTGGAAAACTCACATAAGTTTGTGGATGAGGTCTTAAAATAACATCGTAAGAATCATCTTTTAGAAGATTCTCAAAAAACTTTAATCCAAATCTGTTAATAATTGAATACTCTTTCCATGTTGGTGCGACTAATACAATTGGCTTATGTTTTTCAGGTTTAGGCAATTTTACAATATCTTCAAGCATTACATCATAGTATGTAAGCCCGGTTTCAAGAAGAAGTTTTTTGTCTGTTTTTCTTTTTTCTTCTAATTTTTTTATTCCTTCTATTTGATGTGGACCAGAACAGAAAACAGAATCAAAATAGTCAAAAGCAAATTTACGATATGTAAAAACATCAATAGGAGCATGTACAATATGAGCATAATGTTGCACATGTTTTGATCTCTGTATCATCATAACATCAAGTTGTGGTGTGGTCATTCCAACAAATTTAGCTTTTAATTTTTTTAAGTAAACTGATGTCATAGTTAAATTACCTATAAATTTAGTACTAAGAAATTCTGATTTATAGTCTAGTCCAGGATCTTTATCATCTGATGTTAAATATGCACATTCAATATTTTTCTTTTCCAAAGCTTTAATAATTGGATAAAACACAGGCCAATATTGTTTCCCTTCAGAATAAAAAATAATATCAATATTATTAAAATCATTAGTATTTATAAATCCTTTTCCAAAAATTAAATTTTTAATTCTATAGAAAAATCCACGCAAAGCAAAAGCAAGTGTTGCTGCAATAGCAATAATAATATAAAGCAAGGCACTTGTTGATGCGGGATCTATGTATAAAAGTATTTTTGTCATAATAGAAATTTCTTAGTATTACTAATATTTACAGTTATTTAAAAAACTCATTAATGATGTTTTATTAATTTTTCTTGGATTATTATTTAATCGTTCAAGATTTATATTGTTAATAATTATATCTGAATTGAAATCCTTAATTAATGTTGAAATATTAATATTAATCCCTATTGAATCAAAGAATAAAGTAAGTTTATTGTTAACATTTTCAATATTAAGATTCATTATTTTTAAGATCTCATCTATCCGATTTCTAACAATATCTCCACCTTGAGTATCATTACAGTCAATATCTGAAACCCCATAATTATACTCAAAGAAAAAAGGCAAACTCAAAGCTACTGCATGCCCGTGAGGTATATTATAATAACTTGTAAAAGCATAAGACAAAGCATGTGGTGCTGTTGTTTTTGTAATATTTATTGCTTTACCAGCTAAATACGCAGCTTCTTGCATTAATGACTTTGCTTTTTTGTCATTATCAACAACTGCCATTTTAAGATTATTCCATACTATATCAATTGCTTCAAAAGCATATTTTTCAGATTCTGTTGTGGAATTAATACTCCAAACAGATTCTATTGCTTGACAAAATGCGTCAAGACCTGTACAAGCTGTTAAATATGGAGGTGCAGACATTAAAAATTCGGGAGACAAAAAAATATAATTTGGAGATATTGATTCATTTGCAACAGAATATTTGACTTTATCAATATAAAGAACTGCAAATGATGTTGCTTCTGCACCTGTACCGGCTGTTGTTGGAATAGTTAACAATGGGGTTTTTTTATTATTCAAAATAGCACTTCCTTTTGCAATTTTTTTAACATCCTGATCTTGATGTGCCATTACACTAATCAGCTTAGCCATATCAATAACACTCCCCCCTCCTATTGCCAAGATTAATTCATATTTACCATCTTTAAATAAAGAGATACCTTTTTTTAAGTCTGACAATTGAGGATTAGGATTAAAATCAGAAAATGCGACATGCATACTGACATCAAAGCTTTTTTCAATAAATAATCTTGCTCCGGAAACCTCGTATGAATTTTTATCCACAACCAAAAATACTTTTTGTGGATTATACCTACTAACAAACTTCTTAAGATCTAAAAATTGCGTATTTCTATATACTTCTTGCCTCATTCTGATGCTAGATTTTTCATGAAATCAATTTTGTTATCTACCGGTTTAATAGTAGGACGCCCTAAATCATCTCTGGATCCTGTTCGCACCATCACTTCAATAAGTGCCGGAGATACGTTGTCGTCAATTTCTGCTATAGCATCTTTAAGTCCCTCAGGTGTTGAAACTCTTTTAACATATTTATATTTATTAGCTTTTGCAATAGATGGAATATCAATACTAAAAGCTACAGTTGGTTGTCCACCAACCGATTCGTGTGTTCCGTTATTTATAACAATATGCAAGAAATTTTTTGGAGATTGAGATCCTATTATAGCAAATCCTCCCATATGCATTAAAACAGCACCATCTCCATCAATACAAATTATTTTCCTGTTTGGCTTACTTAATGCTATTCCTAATGCTATTTGGCTGGCATGTCCCATTGAGCCGACAGTCAAAAAATCAGAATTATGTGATTGATTTATAGCAGCCCTACATTCAAAAAGCTCACGAGATGTTTTCCCTGTAGTTGAAACTATTAATTCTCTTCTTTTTAATTGTTCAACAATTATTTTAATTGCCTCTTCGCGATAAAGAGTATAATTTGCATCTGTTTTTTGCTTGATATTATATTTTTCAAAAGTCCCTTTTCTAACAATAATAGCAAAAGCAACATTTGTTTTATTTATTTTATTTATTGCTTCATCTATTTGTTCTTTGGCATTTTGTTCATCTTGGTCTAAAATTAAATATGGTATTTTCATCGCATCAAGCAAAGAAGTTGTAACCAAGCCTTGTTTAACATGTTGCGGTTCATCTTTTGTTCCAGGTTCACCTCGCCAACCAATCATCAGTAAAATCGGAATATTATACGCGTTCGAGTCAGTAAGTGACAGCAGCGGATTTACAGCATTGCCTATTCCTGAATTTTGCATATAAACCAAAGGGATTTTATCTGTTGCCATATGATATCCGGCTGCAATAGCAATTGCATTTCCTTCGTTTGCCGCAATAATATGATTCTTCTTCGAAGTATTATCTGTAATATAAGCACAAATATCTTTTAATAATGAATCAGGTATACCTGTAAAAAACTCTATATTTTTACTCGTTAAGTAGTTGTAAAAAAAATTAGGACTAATCATTATTTATTTAGGGGATAAGAGTTAGTATTTCTTTAATTGACATACATTTATCATTAACTTCAGAAGAACGCTCATTTTCTAAAATTGTTTTTGCAACATCAACCATTGCAGGGTAAGCACTCCTCAACAAATGATTGGCATAAATTACGACATTAGCCCCTGCATCAATGAATTGCTTCTCGTAGATGTGATTATAACTAGAAGGAACAACAACTAAGGGGACACGTCTATCAAATTCATTAAACTTTTTGCAAAATTCAAGAATTTCATTTCCATCTTTTTCTTTACTGTGAATCATAATACCATCAGTCCCCGCTTCTATATACGCTTTTGCTCTATTAATAGCATCATCCATTCCTTGCTTTAGTATCAAACTCTCTATTCTGGCTATTATCATAAAACTATCTGTAATTTGTGATTGCTTACCTGTTTTAATCTTATTAGAAAAATTTTCTATTGAATCTTGGGTTTGTTTAACATCTGTTCCAAAAAGAGAATTTTTCTTTAAACCAGTTTTATCTTCAATAATTATTGCAGAAACTCCCAGACGTTCCAAAGTTCTCACAGTAAATATAAAATGTTCCGGAATTCCACCTGTATCACCATCATATATAATAGGTTTTGTGGTTACTTCTAAAATATCGTTAAGACTATGTAGGCGCGAAGTAACATCAACTGCCTCAATATCAGGCTTCCCCTTAGCTGTAGAATCAGTAAGACTACTAAGCCACATGGCATCAAATTCTTTTGTCATGCCATCTTTTTTAACATTAACATTCTCAACAATTAGTCCTGTTAAGCCATTATGAGCTTCCAATACCCGAACTATTGGTTTTGAGTCAATTAAACGACGTAATTTCCCCATTCTTATTTCAGGAGTTGTTCCTATTTCTTTTAGGGTTTGATTTAATTGTGTTGATGATATTCCTTTTGTATATGGCACTTCATGTAGTTTGCCTCCCCACTCATTTAAAATATCAATAACTTTTTGACGCACTCTTCTCTGAATACCTTCTTTCCAGTCGTCTCCATGTACAACATAGTCTGGTTTTACTTTACGCAAATTAACTGAATAGTCTAATTCGTGTTGGGGAATAACTTCAGTTACACCTTTTATATTTTCAATAATAATTTTTCGTTGCTCATATTTCAATGTAGGGAGTCGCTTATATGATGAAATAGCTTTATCTGTTAGCACCCCAACTATTACATCTCCTAACTTACTCGCTTCTTTAATTATGTTTAAATGCCCTGGATGAATCATGTCTGCACTCATCCCTACATATACTTTTTTTGTCATATTATAAAATTTTTTAACAAAAGTAAGTATTATTTTTCTTTTTTAACCCCGATTATGCAATAGGAGACTTGGAAAAGCTGAACCGCTTGCTTTAGAGATGGTTAACTCCAGCTTAGAGTTTCACCATTTTGATGTTTTTCAAAATGAATGAGACTCTTTGTCGCTATGCAATAGAAATTTATTTTTATTTCTATTGCATAGTTTGGGTTTAACTAAGAGCAAAATTTAAAAAAATGAAATGTGACCTGCTCAATATCGGGCTATAATTATTATATATAAGAACAATGGTGTTTTGAATTTCCAAGTTCTCTGTATTTAAGCACTACATTCTTAAAGTCTATCCAGGCATCTTTTTTCAGATCAGGGTTTCTTAACAAAGCCGAAGGATGATAGGTAGGCATTACCAAATAATCTGACCATTTAATCCATTGTCCGCGTTGTTTTGTGATTTTTATAGATGGATCAATTAAACTTTTTACAGCAACAGAGCCAAGGGTAACAATAATAATTGGGTTTATTAATTTTATTTGTTCTAAAAGATAAGGCATACAATGTTCAATTTCTTCTTTTTCAGGGTTTCTATTGCCCAGTGGACGACATTTTACAATGTTTGCAATAAAAATATGTTTTCGTCTATCGAAGCAACAGGCATCAAGTATTTTATCTAACAATATTCCCGATTTACCTACAAAAACTTTTCCTGTCTTATCTTCTTCATAACCCGGCCCCTCTCCTATCAACATAATAGGTGAATCGGGGGATCCATTGCCAAAAACAGGTTTCGTACGATTTTTGTATAAAGGACATTTTTCACACTTCTGAACTTCGTTATATATTTCAATTAGTCGTTTTTTAGCTTCCATATATCTTTATTAAATTGATTCTGCTATTTTTTTCTAATAATAACTCTAACAATAAAATATAGAATAATAATAATTGAAAAGAAATAGGAAATCCTTCCAATATAATCACCGCTTTTCACATAAAAAGTAATTTTATCATTAGCATTTATTTGTCCTTTTATAGCAGTTTTCACCCACCAGTTTGTAGCTTGCAAAATTTCTCCTTTCTGATTTATAAAACATGATATTCCGGTATTACCGGAACGTGCAATACTGCGTCGTGTTTCAATTGCACGGAGCGATGAAAAACTTAAATGTTGCTTATATCCGGGCGTATCTCTCCACCATCCATCATTTGTAATAACAAAAATAAAGTCGGCTCCATTTAGTATAAACTCGCCCATAAATTCTCCAAAAATTGATTCGTAGCATATCGTTGCTGCAACTTTTATACTATCTTTTGATGAAGCAAATACTTCGCGTTCTTCTTGTGTACCAAGGCTACCGCTACTACCTCCCAATTCTACAGCAAGTCCTTCAAAAAGTTTAAAAAATTTAGGAAAAGGCATTTTTTCAACTCCAACTACAAGTTTTGATTTATGATATATTTGAATTTCCCTATCCTTTTCAATCTGTATAGATGTATTATACGATTCGTAGTAATCTTCACTATCACTAAACTGGCGTGCCGTAGGTGATAATTTTTCTCCTTTTTCGTACATTCTGTATGATGAAACTCCAAGTATAAATCTTACATTAGGATATTTTTCAACAAATTGTTTAGCAGTTTCTATGTTATAATAGCTTTCTATTTCGTTTTCCCATACTCCGTTTGGCAAAGCAGTTTCAGGACCAATAACAAAATTAGTATTTTCATCTGTAAGAGAATCAGCTAAATACAATAAAACATCTAATTGGTCTTTTTCATCCATCCCATCAAATTTATCGTGAAATGGATCTATATTAGGTTGAATTATTACTATATTACTTGGATTTGATTTTTCGTTATATGTATTAAAAATTATCAGTGAAAGCGTAATAGGAACAGCTAGTACAAAAAACAATATCAACAAATTTGATTTTAGTTTTAAAAGACCTTTTTTAAAGAAATAATTTTTAAATATTGAAATTAAAAGAATGTTTACTAGCAATATCCAAAACGTTCCTCCAAGTGTACCGGTATACTCGTACCATTGTATTAAACTGATATTGTTTGCAAATCCATTACCAAGATTAAGCCATGTCCATGTGAGGTCCCAGTTTAAATGAATAAGTTCAAAAGATATCCAAAAAACGATAAGTGCAAAATACCCCATTTGATTACCGAGTTTTCGGCGTGTAGCATGAAATGCCCAAAAAACAATTGACATAAACAGTGCATTAAAAATAACGGCCATTATTACACCAAATAGTGTTGCATAATATATCCACCATGTAGAAATTAAATTCCAAACAAAAAATGTGATATAGGAATAGAAGAATGATTGAATAGACCTGTACTTTTCTCTGTTCTCATAAAAATAATCTTCAACAAGCAATAATGGAACAAAAGCAAACAACAATACAATTCCCAAATCCCAATCTGTCCATGCAAAACTTAACAAAATGCCACTAAAAACAGATAATAATAAGCGTTGATATCTTTTAATTTTCATTTTATAATGAATTAGGTTTTTTATTTATCAAATATACTCCTGCTAAAGTAATAATAATCCACAATGCATCAATATGCAAAAATACTTCACCGTCAATTAATCCCCAAATAATTGCAAATATCGGAATTATATATGTAACCGTTGATGCAAATAAAGCAGTTGTATGTTTTAATAGTTTATTTATTAAAAATACTGCAATTACAGAACTAAATAGTGCTAATATGCAGATGTAAATAAAGTTTGTTATATAATTTTCTGTAGATGTAACTGTGCTAAAATCGGAAAATAAAAGATAAACTCCTGCAACAGGTCCAGCAAAGAAAAAAGCAAGCGAAGTTATTTCAATTGCATTTAATCCTTTTAATTTTTCTTTTACAAGATTAACATTAAAACCATAACATATAGTAGCTGCAATTGCAAAAAGCCCAAACCAATTATTACCATCAAAAAAAGTTGAAAAATCTTTAATGGTTAAGCCTATAGCTCCAATTAACCCAATTATTAAACCTACGATATTTGAAAACCTAATTTTTGTTTTGAATAATAATACTCCAATAACTATAGTAAATATTGGAGTTAGTGAATTTAGCATTCCTGCAAGAGTACTGTTTATTTCGGTTTGAGCTGTAGTAAAAAAAAACGCAGGTATTAAGTTTCCAATTAAACCAATAATTATTAATGTGAAAATATTCTTCTTCGTAATTTTTTTTATACCATTTATAATAAAAGGAATAACTATGACAAATGAAATAAATATTCTAAATGATGCAACCTGATAATTCGAAAATGATTGAAGTCCTTTCTTCATCAAAATAAATGATGAACCCCAAATAAATGCCAGTATTATCAGCATTATCCATTGCCAAATTTTCTTATCGAGATTCATAAATCGTAATCGTTTTTACGGGATTCATATAGCTTATTGGCAGTCATTTAGCATGTATTCATTAGCCTCAAAATAATTGTATTTAATTGCTTTTTGCCAATCTTTACAAGCACCATCTTTATCTTTTAAATTATATTTAGCAATTCCTCTTTTAAAATATAGTATTCCTTCGTTAGGATTTAAATCTAATGCTTGAGTACAATCATCTGACATTGACATATAATTCTTTAAACCTTCATATGCATCAACTCTTGCAATATAATATTCTACTTTATTTAAATTCATTTTTATTGCTTTATCTAACCATGCTTTTGCTTCATCGTATTTGTTTACGTTTAAATATATTAAACCACCTTTATAATATGCTATCTCGTGTTTGTCCATATATTTAAGATAAAATTTAAGGTCATTTATAGCCTCATTATATAATTGTAATTTTTTTTCGACTAATGCTCTTTTATAAAAAGCTTCAAAATTTTCATCATTTAAATCAATAACTTTATTGTAATCTGCAAATGCTTTCTTAAATTTTCGAGATTTCATTAAAAGATTTGCTCTTTGATAATAATAAATAAAATTATCAGAATTTATTTTTATTGCACTATTTAAATCTGATAGGGCATTTCGGTTATCATTTAATAATAAATAAACTTCGGCTCGTTTATAATAGGCTAAATGAGCATTATTCTTATCTTGAAAAATTAATTTGTCAAGTTCTTCAAGTGCATCAACATATTTTTTTCGCTTTTTCAAATATTCCGCACTTTCAAAAATAATTTCTTGTTCAGAGTACCAGTCTTTCAACCATAATTGCTCCCATTCTCCTGTTTCTCTCAACATTATAAAAGCATCATTAGTTCTAATTTCACTTTTTGCAATTTTGTATTCACTTTTCAAATTTATTTCTATCCATTTTAATGCTTCATCAAAATTTTCCTGAATTGCATTAATTCTAGCTAAATTAAAACTAGCTATTCCACTTTCTAATTTTTCGGCACTATTATAATTTTTTTTAGCTTCATTCAGGCTATCTAATATAAAGTAACATTCTCCACGATGTAAATATAATTTTGCAGTGTTTTTGTCCGAACTTAATGCTTTAGAAAAATATGTTATTGCTGAATCGTATTCCTGATAATGAATTTTGGCAAGTCCATTTAAATAATTATCATTTTCTTGACCAAAGATAAATAATGACAAAAATAAAATTGCGACAATAATAATATATTGTTTCATATTATTTGAAATTTGATTTTTGTAAAATTACAAAGAAATGTTGTCTGAAAAAATATAAGTTAAAATATTTCGTGAATAGTAAATTACAAGAAAAAAAGACAGTAAAAAAAAGAAAGCTCCGGTGAGGAGCTTTCAAAGCTGAGAAGAACAAACAATTAAGTGGGCATAAACCATTTAAGAATTTTTATCAGCTTATTTAAATTCACAATAGTTGCTTTCAATTACAAGACTCATATATATTAAAAAAGGTTGCATTAGTATTAATATTTTTTTATTATTATTTTTGATTCATCTTTTACAAATAGATAAATCGCTGTTTTACATGAAAATTAATAAAATATACTATTTGCTTATTTTTTTATTTTTTACAATTACATCTTGTAAAAATGATAATAATATAGTTTATGAAAATAAAATTAGTGATACATCTTTTGTGAAAATAGAAAATTCTTATGCAAAGCATTTTGAAATTAAACATTATAACGACTATACAGTACTTAAAATAATTAATCCCTGGCAAAATTCAGAAAACATTAGTTTTGAGTATTTTTTGCTTGAAAAAGGAAAAATTATACCCGAACATATTAAAGAGAAAACTATTATCAGAACACCTGTAAAACGTATTATTTGCATGTCAACATCTCATATAGTAATGATTGATGCTATTGGTGAAGTAGAAACAATAGTAGGTGTTTCAGGAAAAAATTACATTAATAATTATCATATTCAAAATAATAAAAATATTACTGATGTTGGCTTTGAACAAGGTTTAAATTATGAATTAATCTTAAATTTAAAACCTGATATTATAATGTTATATGGGGTTGAAGGAGAAACTGCAGGGTATCAGAAAAAATTGAATGAACTCGGTATAAAAACATTTTTAAATGCAGAATATCTTGAAGATACTCCACTTGCGAAAACCGAATGGATAAAAATTATTGCTGCTTTATATAAGAAAGAAAAGGAAGCAAAAATTATTTTCGATAACATTGATACAAAATATAATAAACTTAAAAGCTTAATGGATTCAATAGATTATCGTCCTAAAATTTTAACAGGTTTACCTTGGAATGATACATGGTATATTTCATCTGGAAATTCTAATTTGGCTCATTTAATTAAAGATGCAGGAGCTGAATTTTTATATAAAAGTGATACTTTGTCTGATGTTATGGCTTTAGATATTGAAGCTGTTACAACACAATCATCAGATGCCGATTTTTGGATAAATATTGGGAATATAAATAGTAAAGAAGAAATATTAATGAATGATTCAAGATTGAATTTAATTAATGCATTCAAAAAAGGAAAATTATATAATAATAATGCAATTGTTAATAAATATGGAGGAAATGATTATTTTGAATCAGGAATTATAAATCCACACATAGTATTAAAAGATCTTATTCATATTTTTCATCCCGAAACTTTACCTAAACATAAATTAAAGTATTATAGAAAGATAAAATAATTTATTTAGTCCTATTATTAATTAGAATCTATCTATAAAATATCGTTTTTTTCAGTTAAAGCACCAAATCACAAATTTCAAATAACAAATGATTTCCAAATTCCAATTATCAAATAATCGAAGCTGTTTTGGTCATTGAATTTTTGAATATTGTAATCTATTTGTTATTTGGTGCTTGTAATTTGAGACTTTTCACGAGTGTACTGGACTAAACTTTCGGAGTTTATGGATGCACGCTAATTACCTTAAATTCAACCCTTCTGTTTAACGCTCTTCCTTCTTCTGTTTTATTTGTTGCAATTGGTTTGTTGTTTCCAAAACCATTATATGAAAGGCGGGTATTACTAATTGTTTTTTCAATTAAATAATCTACAACTGCTTTTGCTCTGGCTTTTGATAATTTTAAATTATATTCATCTGTCCCAACATTATCTGTGTGTCCGTTTATTTCAATTTTCAAATTATTATTATCTTTCATCAATTGCACAAGTTTATCAAGCTCGGTTATTGATTCAGTAAGAAGTTTCGATTTATCAGTTTTAAAAAAAATATTATCAAGTTTAACGGTTTCTCCAATTTGATAGTCTATTTGTGAAAGTTCCAGTTCTGATGTTGAAACATCAGGTTTATTTTCAATTTCAGGGATTTTCTCCGTTGGTATTATAACATCTACAGGAGAACACCCTGTAGCCTTATCCTCGCCTTGCTTCTCTCTTACAAGCACATCATCAATATAATAATATGCTCCCTGAATAACACCGGAAACCTTATCTGCTTTTGATTGAATATCCGGATAAAAATTTCCAATAATAATATGATTTTTTACTGAATCGGGTTTATAAAAACCACTTATTTTATACCATTCTAGAGTTTTAATTATCTTACATTCATTAATATGCGGAGTAAAATACAGAGGCAACCTATTACCCGTTTCAAATGCATATTGAGTAAATAAAGCACCTATATTATTTGACGATCTAATACCTCTAACAGCATCCGCTACCCAAAACTCAACGTAATATTCTTTTCCCGATTCAAGAGCTTTAATTAATTCAACTTGAATATACTCATGCCAACATGCAACTGCGCCATCATCTCCTTCGCCAAAAGTTCTTATACCAATCATAGTATTACCTGTTCTGGGCATTTGTTTTCCAAGGCTTTGTTTTTTATTGGTAGGGTTTGCCCAAAATCTCTCTTCAACAAGTGTGCTTATAACATCAGGAATTGTAGCTGTTGGTGTACTCCAAGCTTCAACAGCATTATTAAATTCTTTTACTTTTCTTGTCCAAATATTTGGGAGCTTATTTGTTTCTTCAAAACTTGGATTGGGAATAAGGTTTTGAGAGAATAAATTATTACATAAAATAAATATTATTAGTAATAATACTACGTTTCGCATTTTTTCAGGTTTTTAATTATCTGCAAGATTCTTTTATTAATTCAATATCATTTTTAAACTTCTTAATTTCATTTGAAACATCTTTCAGAATATCTTTTGTTGATTTTGCTCGTGATTGTACTTTTTTAAGTTTCTTTTGTTTTGATGCATCACTAATTTCATTTTCAGCATCTTTTGCTGTTTTAACCAGTTTCTGGAAATTATTATTTTTCTCATCCATTAATTCAACAGTGTTTTCACATCCCCAGACTTTTGCTTCTTTCTTTGCATCTTTGTATGCTCTTTCTGCCTTTTTAAGATAATCACTAATTTTTGAGATGCCTCTATATAAGGAATTTGCTTGCCCCTTGGCATCTTCAACTTCTTTGGATTTAATTATTTTTTTCAGATCTTTTGATGCTTTTTCAGCTTGCTTTTCTGCTTTCTCCAACTCTTTTACATGTTTGTCTATACTCTCATGAAATTTCACATTTTGAGAATTCATTATAGTAAATGAAACACATAACAAAAGTATTGCAATACTTAATATTTTCATTTTAGTAGAATTTTATATAAACATTATTATTAATTCTCCAAACCGCCATAAATTTTTTCATGCAAATATACATAAACGATATGAAAAAAAATATGGAGATTCCCTTTGACAAATTAAATCATTTTTTCACAAAGGAAAGTTAATATTTTTTTAAATGTTTTTGTATATTAATAAATCAAGTATTCTTAATATTTTTGCAATATTAATTTTTCTGATAAAATGAGTTTAGTTAGAAATGATATTGAAATTATGTCGCCTGTTGGTTCTCATGAATCATTGATGGCAGCAATACAAGCAGGAGCAAATTCTGTATATTTTGGAGTTGAAAAACTTAACATGCGAGCTAAATCATCAATTAATTTTACAATTGAAGATTTAAAAGAAATAGCAAGTATTTGCAAAGAGAATAATGTTAACACATATTTAACTGTTAATACTATAATTTACGATACAGATATTTTCCTAATGCAAGAAGTAATAAACGCAGCAAAAGAAAATAATATTTCAGCAATTATTGCAAGTGATATTGCAAGTATTCAATATGCAAGGTCAATTGGTGTTGAAGTTCACGCAAGTACCCAATTAAATGTAAGTAATATTGAAACATTAAGATTTTATTCAACTTTTTGTGATGTTATTGTGCTGGCACGCGAATTAAATCTAAATCAGATAAAAGAAATCAGTAAAGCGATTATTGAACAAAATATTACAGGACCATCGGGTAATCTTGTTAAAATAGAGATATTTATTCATGGTGCCTTATGTATGGCAGTAAGTGGCAAATGCTATTTAAGTTTGCATGAAAAAAATTATTCGGCAAATAGAGGTGTTTGTTTACAAACATGCCGAAAAGCTTATATTGTTACAGAAAAGGAAACCGGTTACGAACTGGAAATAGACAATGAGTACATAATGTCGCCAAAAGATCTAAAAACAATACATTTTATTAATAAAATAATTGATGCTGGTGTTTCCGTATTAAAAATTGAAGGCAGAGCACGTTCACCTGAATATGTTAAAATAGTTACAGAATGTTATAATGAAGCAATAAATTCTATTATTGATAATTCATTTAATAATAATAAAATTACAAAATGGAATAAAAAACTTGAAAATGTTTTTAATCGTGGTTTTTGGGATGGATATTATTTAGGGCAAAGGCTTGGAGAATGGAGTTATAAGTACGGTTCACAAGCCAAATTCAGAAAAGAATATATTGCAAAAACTACAAATTATTTTACAAATATTGAAATTGGTGAATTTCTAATAGAAACAGGTGAACTAAATATTGGAGATAAAATATTAATTATTGGACCTACAACTGGAGTTGTTGAAATAAATATTGAAGAAATAAGAGTGGATTTACAAAAAGTTGATAAAGCAATTAAGGGAGATAAATGTTCAATTCCTGTAAAAACATTTTTGCGTCGTTCCGACCGATTGTATAAGCTTGTAAATAACGACTTAAAATAAAAAAAGGAGCTTTATTTGCTCCTCTTTTAAAATAACAATCTTATATTTTTTATTTTTTATAAATCTTCTTTCTTGTAGAATAATTAATTTTTAAAGCTTGTGCTTTTCTTAATTCTTGTTTAATATCAGTTACAATACCCATTTCGGTATCCGAATCAACTTTTAATGAAGTTGTCATTTTTGGACGATCATTCTCATCTAATTTATCGCGTTCATTTGCAATAAAATCTTGTATATCATCAACATCTTTAAAAACATCATTTAACTGAATAATTGGTTCTGTACCATATAACTTTTGATATTTTGGACCAGGAATACCAACAAATATATAACTTACCAAAGATTTTTTCTCTAATTTTTTAATTTCTGTAGCTTCAGGTAAAACTGGTTTATTAATTAACAAGGTAGATTCTCTCATCACGGTTGTAACCATGAAAAAGAATAAAAGCATAAATATAATATCCGGTAACGATGCTGTAGAAATTTCGGGTATCCCTCCTTTTCCTTTTCTTGAAAATTTTGACATAACTATTTTATGTTTTTAGGTTCTGCTTCAGAAATTGCCTGAGGTATAGCTGTTTTAATAGCTGTTTGTTGTTCTTCAGTAAGATCCTCGTATTCTTTACTGAATTTTCTCATTGAATATTCATCACGCAATTCGTTAAAAGCTGCAACAAGTTCATTTTGAACCTCAATATAAATTTTATAAGATGTTCCTCTATCATTTTGTAAAGACACTATTCCTTTAGAGCGCTGATAATCTTCTCCTAATATATCAATCGCAAATTGAAATTTATTAGCTCCTTTAATATCTTCTTTTTTCAAAGATTTTTCTTTTAAAAACGATAATGATTCTTTTTCCGGAAGACTTTTTTTGTTTGCAGTATTTAATACAAATTCTTTTGTTTTTTCGCGTAAAATACCTAATTGCATATAATCTCCATTTACCAATAGTTGATCATGTTTATTTATCAATACAACAAATGCATTTCTTCTATGTATATCAATTATTGTAGTATCTTCAGTATCTACAGGTATAGGGGGCAATCTTCTTGAAAGTCCTCTATCCATATCCATTGTTGTAGCAACAAGAAAGAAAATTAATAGCATAAATGCTATATCTGCCATTGATGCTGATGGTATTTCAGGAAATTTTCTTGCCATTTTAAAATTATTTTAAAATAGCACAGGAGAGTTTTTCTCTCCCATACTAAATGTTATTTTTTAAATACTTTTCTAATTTCAGAAACAAAAATTCCTAAAATAGCTAATAATAGTAAGAAATACATTGCATAGATAGCGGTTCCTACAAATTTTAGAGTAGCAGGATTATTATCACCACCTGAATAAGTTTTAGGTAATTTAACAAGAACATCATCTGCAAGCAAATAACCAATACCGAATAAAACTACTAATCCTATAATCCCTATAAGTGCAGAGAATACATTTTTAGGATTTTTAATTAATGCATATATTGGGAAAAGTATTGCTGCTGCTGCTGTAATTCCTAAAAGAATATATGACCAAATAAGTATTAAGTTAGTGTTATTTGGTGTTTCTGTAAATTCTTCTTTTCCGCCAATATAAAACATTAATATAAAGGCAACAGAAATTAACAATAATACTCCCAAAAATATTTTTAATATTTTTGATAATGAACTATCCATAATTTTTATTTTTTAAGCTTAGATTTAACTAAAATATCTATTAAGGTAATAGATGCATCTTCCATTTTGTTAACAATACCGTCAATTTTTGAAATAATATAATTGTAAAAAACCTGAAGTATCATTGCGACAACCAAACCTGAAACCGTTGTAATCAAGGCAACTTTTATACCTCCGGCAACTAATGAAGGAGAAACATCTCCTGCTATTTCGATTGAATCGAAAGCAGATATCATACCAAGTACAGTTCCCATAAACCCAAGCATAGGAGCAAGAGAAATAAATAATGCAATCCAGGTAAGATTTGTTTCAAGTAATCCCATTTGTACACCTCCGTATGCAACAACTGATTTTTCAACTGTTTCAATACTGTTAGGGTCGTCTGCATCAAATCTGTCTAATCCTTGATAGAATATACTTGCAACCGGTCCTTTTGTGTTTCTGCATACTTCTTTTGCAGCTTCAATGCCTCCTGTTTCAATTGCATCTTCAACACCTTTTAAAAGTTTTTCAGTGTTTGTAGAAGCAAGGCTTAAATAAATAATTCTTTCAATAGCTAATGCTAAACCAAGAATTAAACAAAGCAACACAAAGCTCATAAATGTAGCACCACCTTCTATAAAAAGTTTCTTAACTTTTTGATGCATAGTTGTACCTGTTTCAACATCAGTTGCAGCTTCTTCAACAGCCGCATCTTCTGCAACCTCATCTTCAGCTACTGCATTTGAATCATCTATCTGTTCTGTATCCGGAAGATCTATTTCTTCAATTTCTTCCACTTGAGCAAACAAATTAGATGCAAATAAAAGCATCACTAAAACAGTTATTAATACAAATAATTTTTTCATGATCTGTTTTTAAAATTTAATTAATTAAAAGTTATATAAATAGTTAAATTAACTCTATGTTATAAATCCGCGGAGAGGAAGGGATTCGAACCCCCGGTACAGTTTTGCCATACACACGCTTTCCAAGCGTGCACCTTAAGCCACTCGGTCACCTCTCCTCAAACATATTACGAGTTATTAAATACAAAAAGAACATAATTTTGAGCCGCTAAATTACAAAAAATATTTAACTCAAAAAATAAGATTTAATATTATTTTTTAAGAAATTGGGAATATGCTTATTTTACAAATAAAATATTAAATCATATTTAATTCTAATATTGTTATTATAATATATTTACAATTTAAAAAGTTGTTCTGCATTTTGAGTTGTAGCTTCGGCAATTATTTCAATTTTTTCGTTATAAAGTTCAGAAATTTTTTCTGCAATAATATTAATATATAAACTTTCATTTCTTTTGCCTCTATATGGCATAGGTGATAAAAATGGAGCATCCGTTTCTAATATTATATGTTTAATATCAATATTTCCAACTACTTCAACAAGTTTTGAATTTTTAAATGTAATAACTCCACCAATTCCGAGCTTAAAACCATAAGAAATTGCCTTGTTGGCTTCTTCAATATTGCCGGAAAAACAATGAAATACTCCATTTAATTTTTCATCATTAACTTCATCCAATATTTTAAATACTTCTTTAAATGAATCTCTAGTATGAATAACAATTGGCAGATTAAAAAGCTTTGCCCATTCAATTTGTTCTTTAAAAGCTATAATTTGTTCTTTTAAAAAGGTTTTATCCCAATATAGATCAATACCTGTTTCTCCTATAGCTATAAAATTTTTACTTTTTAATTGAGCTTCAAGATTATCAAGCTCTTTTTTAAAATCTTTTTTTACAGATGTAGGATGAAAACCTATCATTGGAAAACAATTATCGGGAAAATCATTACATAAGTCTAACATACCTTTTACAGAACTACTATCAATATTGGGCAAAAGTATTTTTTTTACATTATTTTCAATAGCTCTTGCAATTACTTTATTTCTGTCTTCATCAAAAGCAGAAAGATATAAATGTGCATGTGTATCAATAAAATTCATATTGCAAAATTAAGCATAAAAAAAGGGGCATATGCCCCTTTTATATAATAAAATATTAAAGCTTATACTAACCCCATATCTAACATAGAATCTGCAACTTTAACAAATCCACCAATATTAGCGCCATTAACATAGTTAATGAAACCGTCAGCTTCTTTTCCGTATGTTACGCAAGTTTCGTGGATCGATTTCATGATACTTAATAATTTCTCATCAACTTCTTCACTTGACCATGAAAACCTTAATGAGTTTTGTGACATTTCAAGACCTGAAACTGATACACCACCTGCATTAGCTGCTTTGCCAGGACCATAAAGTATTTTATTTTCAATAAATATCTCAACAGCTTCTGGAGTTGAAGGCATATTCGCTCCCTCTGAAACACATAAACAACCATTTTCCATTAATGCTTTTGCATCATTAGCGTCAATTTCGTTTTGAGTAGCACATGGTAATGCAACATCACATTTAACTCCCCAAGGACGACCTTCTTTAAACTCACAACCAAACTTGTCTGCATAGTCTTTAATTCTACCTCTTTTAACATTTTTAAGTTCCATTACGAAAGCTAATTTATCAGCATTAATTCCTTCTGGATCATAAATGTAACCAGATGAATCTGATAATGTAACAACTTTTCCACCTAACTGGGTAACTTTCTCAGTTGCATATTGAGCAACATTACCTGAACCGGAAATTGCAACTGTTTTATCTTTCATACTGTCACCACGAGTTTTTAACATTTCCTGAGCAAAATATACGTTACCATAACCTGTTGCTTCAGGACGAATTAAACTACCACCCCAATTTCTGCCTTTTCCTGTAAGTACTCCTGTAAATTCGTTTCTAATTCTTTTATATTGTCCAAACATAAAACCAATTTCACGTCCACCAACACCAATATCACCGGCAGGCACATCAGTATCCGGACCAATATGACGTTGTAATTCTAACATGAAACTTTGACAAAATTTCATTACTTCATTGTCTGATTTTCCTTTAGGATCGAAATCAGAACCACCTTTACCACCACCCATAGGTAATGTAGTTAAACTGTTTTTGAATACTTGTTCATAAGCAAGAAATTTCAAAATACCTAAGTTTACACTAGGGTGAAAACGTAATCCACCTTTACAAGGTCCAATTGCGCTATTCATTTGAATTCTGAAACCTCTGTTTATTTCAACTTCACCTTTGTCGTTTAACCAAGGTACTCTATACATAATTACTCTTTCTGGTTCAGCTAATCTTTCAAGAATTTTTGTTCCTTTGTATTTTGGGTTTTCGTCAATGAATTGAAACAATGATTCTGTAACTTCCAATACTGCCTGATGAAATTCCTTTTCACCAGGATTTTTAGCTTTAATATAAGCCATAAATTTTTCTAAACGTGGATCCATTTTATTTTTACTTTTTAAATGATTAATATTAAATTTAAAAATTAGAACAAACATAATACTTTTTTAAAAAAAAATAAAGAAATATCGTTATTCAACTTGGTGTTATACAACATTAATTTTACACCTGATATATACATTAAAAAATTAACTAATAATTCTTGTTTATTATTAACTTGCGAAAAAAACAGAATGTGAAAGAGACATAAATTATAAACATATGAAACAAGAGAATAATTCAAGTACATACAAAAAACTAATTGCTGAAAATACAGAAAGACTTAAGGAATTAGCATGTATTAATAAAACAACAAAAATTGTTAAATATGGTAAACCAATAAATGAAACATTACAACAAATTTGTGATTATATTCCGGATGCATGGCAATATCCTCAATATACTATTGCCAGAATAATATTTGACGGAAAACAATATAAAACAAAAAACTTTAAAGCAACACAATGGATATTGTCGCAAGAATTTACATCAATTGATAATAAAAAAGGAAGAATTGACGTTTTTTATCTCGCAGAATTTTCTCAATTTGACGAAGGACCTTTTTTAAAGGAAGAGAGAGACCTAATAAACAATCTGTCTGAAATTATTTGTGGTTATCTGAATAGCTATAAAGGACGAGAAATAATTAAGCATACAACTTCTCTGACTCCAGCAACAAAACAAGTATTTATTGATAAAAAGCAAATTAAAACATTTGATAAAAAATTACTTCAACAATTTCTTAATAAACATAATTCAAACAGGGACATTTTTCATGATTTAATGCCTTTCAAAGTAAAAGAGATATTACTTGTTGCAACTCTTTATGATGCTTATAGCATTGAAAAAGAAGGACGATTTATGGAACAAATGTTAGGAAAACATCAGCAGTTAAACCTTACATCAATGCCCCGAATTACAGGAGTATCATCAACAAATGATGCTATTGAACAATTACAAAAAAAACAATTCGACTTAGTTATTATTATGCAAGGTTCTGATACATCCAGACCAATAGAAATAAGTGAAAAAATTAAAAAAGAATTTAATTACTTGCAAATATTTTTATTATTGAACAGTAATAGTGACTTACCTGCTTATATTGACAATAAATTAGATACTACTTTAATAGATAAAATTTTTGTATGGAATGGTGATTCAAGTATATTTTTCACAATAGTAAAATTACTTGAAGATAGAATTAATGTGAAAAATGATACAAATATTGGAATGATAGGAGTAATATTATTAGTAGAAGATTCTATACGATATTATTCTAAATATTTGCCTCTGTTATACAAAAGCATATTTGAACAAACAAAAAACTTGATTGATGAAGTAAATACTGATGAATTTGTAAAAGTTCTTAAACTACGTGCAAGACCAAAAATATTACTCGCATCAAATTATGAAGAAGCTATATATATATATAATGAATATAAAGAGTATATTATTTGTCTAATTTCAGACATGGAATTTAAAATTGAAGGGAAAAATAAAAAAAATGCAGGAGAATTATTGGTTAAAAAAATTCGTAGTGAAAGACCTGATTTACCAACAATAATACAATCTTCAGACACTGAAAATTTACATTTAGCTCATAAATTAGAAGTATCATATATTGATAAAAATTCTGTTTCTCTTGAACAAGAAATTAAGAGTTTTATTAATTACTATCTTGGATTTGGTAAATTTATTTACAGAAATAAAAATGGTAGAGAAATAGTAACAGTAAATTCATTGCAAGAATTTGAAATAAAACTTAAAAGTGTTCCCGATGAATCATTAAAGTTTCATGCTCAAAGAAATCACTTTTCTCAATGGTTAATGGCTAGAGGTGAGATACATATTGCCAAGTTGCTTCATCCAATGCGAGAAACTGATTTTGATTCAATTAAAGAATTGAGGGAGTTTTTAATTAATGCTATCCAAACACTAAAACATGAGAAAAAGAAGGGGAAAGTAATTCCGTTTGATGAATCCTTAATAAATGATGAATCAAATATTCTTAGTTTGGCACCAGGAGCTTTAGGAGGCAAAGGAAGAGGTCTGTCTTTTATTAATAACCTAATTTATGATTTTAATGTTGAACAATTTATTGATGGAATTAATATAAAAACACCAAAAACATCAATTATTGGCACTAACGAGTTTGAGTCTTTTATGACTAATAATGAATTAATAAATATTATTTCCGAAGAAAAAAATTATTATGAAATAAAAAAACACTTTATTAATGCACCTCTGTCAAAGAATTTAATGAAGCGATTAAGAAAAATCCTTAAAAAAATTAATGTGCCAATAGCAGTAAGATCATCAGGTTTATTTGAGGACTCATTATCGCAACCTTTTGCAGGAATATTCGAAACATATAAACTACCAAATAATCACCCTGATATTGAAATACGATTAGAACAATTATCTAATGCTATAAAATTAGTTTATGCTTCTGTATTTTCTGATGTTGCAACAGGTTATATAAAAGCTATTAACTATAAAGTAGAAGAAGAAAAAATGGCTGTTATTATACAGGAAGTTGTTGGAAATAAATATGAAAATGTTTACTATCCACATATTAGTGGAGTTGCGCAATCATACAATTATTATCCTGTGGGATATATGAAACCTGAAGAGGGTTTTTCAATTATAGCAATTGGACTGGGGAAATATGTTGTTGGAGGAGAAAGTGCTTTTCGATTTTCACCAAAATACCCTGATGTTAAAATTAACTCATTAAAAGACCAATTAAAAAATTCACAAGTTAAATTTTATGCTGTTAATTTATCAAATAATAATCCAAATTTAATTGATGGTGAAAATGCAAGCTTAATAAAACTTGAAATTTCTGAAGCTGAAAAGCATAATACATTAAAACATTGTGTATCTGTTTATGATAACCATAATGATAGAATAATACCGGGACTTGACAGCTATGGACCAAGAATAGTTGATTTTGCAAATATTTTGAAATATAATTATATTCCTCTTGCCGAAACAATAGAGATCATCCTCAATACTGTAAAAGAGGCACTTGGAACACCCGTAGAAATTGAATTTGCTATTGATTTAAATAAAGACAAAGATTACAAAGCATCTTTTTATTTATTGCAAATAAAACCATTGATTGGTAATGCCGACGATTATCAAATAAATATTGATGATCTGAATAAAGATGAAATATTGTTATTTGCAGAAAAAGGCATGGGTAATGGAGCTATAGAGAATATCCATGATATTATTTATCTCGACAATAATCTTTTTGATAAAATGGACACTGTTCAAATGGCAAATGAGATTAAAGAAATAAATGATAATATGGTTAAAAGCAATAAAAAATATATTCTAATCGGACCTGGAAGATGGGGTACACGTGATAGGTTTCTTGGTATTCCTGTAACATGGCCACAAATTTCTAATGCTAAAGTAATTGTTGAAACTAGTTTAAAAGATTTTCCATTAGACGCTTCCTTAGGTTCGCACTTTTTTCATAATGTTACTTCAATGGGTGTTGGATACTTAACTATTCAGCCCGAACAATCAAAAAGTATTATACATTATGATATATTGGAAAAACAAAAACTTATATCTAAAACAAAATATTTTAGGCATGTAAGTTTTAAAAAACCATTATCAATAAAAATGGATGGAAAAAAACGAATAGCTGTAATTACATATAAATAAATAAATATTTTTAAATGATAAATAAATGCTCGGATCCAAAATCGGAAATTCATTGGAAATGGAGATTAGAAATGGCAGAAAATATTGCAAGAAATACTGATCTTGACAGGTTTGGTCTTGCAGGAATATACATTATGGGTAGCACAAAAAATGCAACAGCAGGACCATGTAGCGATATAGATTTGTTAATATATTCGAAAGGTACAAAAAAGCAAATTGACGAATTAAAAATATGGATTGAAGGATGGAGTCTTTGTTTGGCAGAAATAAATTATAATTTTACAGAATATAAAATCCAAAATGGTTTAATTGATTTGCATATAATAACTGATGAGGATATAAAAAACAAAACAAGTTATGCAATTAAAATAAATGCTGTAACTGACGCAGCAAGAGCTTTGAAAATTAAATAAATAATCTTTTATGGGAGTATGCTTTTTTATTTCTGATTTGCATGGAAGTGTAGAAAAATTTGAAAAATTAATTTTTCAAATCAAAAAAGAAAAACCATCAATTGTGTTTATTGGAGGCGATATTACACCTTCGCCATATTCCAAAAACAATAATTTTAATGAGTTTATTACAGATTATATAGCCAAAAAATTGCTTAAAACAAAAAATGCTCTTAAAGAAAAATACCCTAATATTTATATAATTTTAGGAAATGATGATCCTCGAACATACGAAGAAGCCCTTATTAAAGCAGAACAAAAAAAGCTTTGTGAGTATATCCATAATAAAAAAGTTAATTATGGAGAATATTCAATATTTGGATATTCATTTATACCTCCAAGCCCTTTTTTATTAAAAGATTGGGAAAAATATGATGTTTCTCGTTATATTGACCCCGGTTGCGTAGCACCAACAGAAGGTTATCGTTCTTATAAAATTAGCAAATACGAAATGGAATATTCAACTATTAAAAAGGATTTAGATATTATTTCAGAAAATCAGGACTTATCAAAATCAATTTTTTTGTTTCACTCTCCACCTTATCAAACAAATTTGGATAGAGCTGCTCTTGATGGTAAATACGTAGATCATGTTCCTATAGATGTTCATATTGGTAGTATTGCAATAAAACAATTTATTGAGACAAAACAACCATACATTACTTTGCATGGACATGTTCATGAATCATCTTCAATTACCGGAAAATGGTCTCAAAAAATTAAAAAAACACATATTTTTTCCGCAACTTATGATAAACAAGAACTTGCAATAGTAAAATTTAATATAGAAAACCCGGAGCATGCAACTAGAATGCTTATTTAATTGATTAGAATTATGGAATCACCAAGTATGCTAAGTTATTTTTTTGAAGAAACATCTTTTTCTTCGCTTATGAAAAAAAGGATTTATCGTATTCTTTTAATTTGCAGCAAATACGACACCTTTATTCTTGAAGAAGATGGCAGAGTGGATGAACAGATTTTTATGGAATATGTCTCTTTAAATCTTAGATATCCTCCACAATTTATTCAAGCCTCTACTGCAAAAGAAGCTTTTCAAATTCTTGAAGAAGAAAATGTAGAATTAATAATTAATATGCTTAGTGTTGGCGGAATGGATCCTTTCAAGCTATCATTGTATATAAAAAATAAATATCAAGATATACCTATTGTTGTATTAACGCCTTTTTCAAGGGAAGTTTCGCTGAAATTAAATAAAGAAAACACAAGTGCAATTGATTACAAATTTTGCTGGCTTGGGAATTCAGATATTCTTCTCGCTATTATAAAACTTATTGAAGATAAAATGAATTCCGAACACGACATTAACGATGTTGGTGTACAGGCAATTCTTCTTGTCGAAGATTCTATTCGTTATTATTCAAGTTTTTTACCAAACATGTATAAAATTATTTTTAAGCAATCTAAAGAATTAATGACAGAAGGCTTAAATGAGCATCAAAAAATGTTGCGGATGCGAGGAAGACCTAAAATTTTATTGGCAAATAATTATGAAGAAGCGATATCAATATGGGAAAAATATAAAAATAATATTCTAGGAATAATATCTGATGTTTCATTTAATAGAAACGGCAAAAAAGATAAACTTGCAGGCGGCAGGTTTGTAAAGAAAATAAAAAAAGAAGATAAGCTTATGCCAATATTGTTGCAATCTTCTGATAAGAAAAACGAAATTCTTGCAAAAGAACTTAATGTAGGATTTCTTCATAAATATTCAAAAACATTATCTATTGAACTAAGGGATTTTATTGTACATAATTTTGCATTTGGAGATTTTGTTTTTATTGACCCAATATCTCTCAAAGAAATCAATAGAGCAAGTGATTTACAATCATTACAAAAAATAATTTTTCAAATACCTGATGAATCTGTTGAATTTCATATAAATAAAAACCATTATTCAAAATGGCTTAATGCCAGGGCATTGTTCCCAATTGCAAAAGTTTTTCAGCAGGTAAATTCAAACGATTTTGAAACAATTGAGCAAATAAAATATTTTATTTTTGATAATATAGCCAAATATAGAATGATTAAAGGCAAAGGTGTTATTGCAACATTTTGCAGAGAGCAATTTGATGAATATCTTTCTTTTGCCAGAATTGGAGATGGCTCTCTTGGCGGAAAAGGCAGAGGGCTGGCTTTTATTGATTCGTTTATAAAAAGAAATGTAATATTTGAAAGATTTAAGAATGTAGCTATTAAAATTCCAAGAACCGTTGTTTTGTGTACCGATATTTTTGATGAGTTTATGGAAACCAACAACTTATACAAGATTGGTCTTTCAGATAAAGATGATGAAGATATTTTAATGGCTTTTATTGATGCTCCATTACCATTTAGAATTCATAAAGATTTATATTCATTTATATCTGTTCTGAAAAATCCAATAGCTATCAGATCATCAAGTCTCCTTGAAGATTCGTATTATCAGCCTTTTGCAGGAGTGTATTCTACATATATGATACCAAAGGTTGAATCTGAAATAGTAATGATTGAAAAATTAAGTATTGCTATTAAAAGTGTTTATGCTTCGGTTTTTTTCAAAGAAAGCAAAGCATATATGACAGCTACATCTAATGTAATAGATGAAGAAAAAATGGGAATTGTTCTTCAAGAGGTATGTGGTACAAAATATGAAAATCGATTTTATCCAAATATATCAGGTACAGCACGGTCTATTAATTTTTATCCTATTAAGCCTGAAAAATCCGAAGATGGCATTGCAAACATTGCTTTAGGATTAGGGAAACATATTGTTGAGGGTGGTCAATCTTTACGTTTTTCACCTGTTTATCCAAAAAAAGTTTTACAGTTGTCATCTCCCGAAATGGCTCTGCAAGAGACACAAAAGCAATTCTATGCTTTAGATTTAAACATAAATAACTTTATTGGTTCTACAAATGATGGTATAAATATCATTAAATTAAAAATTAAAGATGCAGAGAAAGATAAATCGTTAAAACATATAGCCTCTACCTATGATTTTGAGAATAATATTTTGAGAGACGGTACATCAGATAATGGAAAGAAAATATTAACTTTTTCAAATATTTTAAATTATGATGTATTTCCTCTTGCAGAAATAATTAATATATTTTTAAAAATTGGACAAGAAGAAATGAATAATCCGATAGAAATTGAGTTTGCAGTAAATCTAAATTCTATGAAAACCGGACAAAGTATTTTTAATATTCTTCAAATCAGACCAATTATTGATAATGAACAAGGAACAAATATTAATCTTGATAATGTTGAAAATAGTGAAACAATAATTGTTTCAAATTCTTCTCTTGGTAATGGGGAATATAGAAATTTACAAGATATTATTTATGTAAAGCCAGAATCTTTTAACAGTCTTAAGACAAATAAAATTGTTGAAAAAATTGATAATCTGAATAATGAGTTTCAAAATAAAAATAAAAATTACATATTAATAGGACCAGGAAGATGGGGAAGTAGCGATCCAAATTTAGGAATACCCGTTAAGTGGGGACAAATAACAGCAGCAAGAATTATTGTAGAATCCGGACTTAAAGATTATCGTATTGACCCCAGCCAAGGCACACATTTTTTTCAGAATTTAACATCTTTTCGAGTGGGTTATTTCACAATTAATCCACATATTAATGATGGATTTTATGATATAGATTATTTAACAAATTGTAAATCTGAATATGAAGATGAGTATATAAGGCATATCTGTTTTCCAAAACCTCTGGTTGTGAAAGTAGATGGGAAAAAAGGAAAGGGAGTTATTTATAAACAAGCATAAAAAAAGCTGTCCCTTGAGACAGCTCTTTCCACGTATGGATCACGTTTATAGTATTAATTAAATAATACCCTGATCAAGCATTGCATTTGCAACTTTGAGAAATCCTGCAACATTAGCTCCTTTTACATAGTCAATATATCCTTCGTCATCTTTACCATATTCTACACAAGCACTATGTATATTTCTCATTATTTCATGCAATTTAATATCTACTTCTTCAGCAGACCATTTCATTTTTAAAGAATTTTGCGACATTTCCAAACCCGAAGTTGCTACACCACCTGCATTAGCAGCTTTTCCAGGGGCAAATAATATTTTATTTTCTTGGAATAATTCAACTGCTTCTGGAGTACATCCCATATTTGATACTTCAGCAACTAATTTTGTGTTATTGGCAACCAATTGTTTAGCATCATCTTCATTTATCTCATTTTGAGTTGCACATGGAAGTGCAATATCACATTTTATTTCCCATGGTTTTTTTCCTTGGAAAAACTTGGCTTCTGGGAATTCATAAGTATATGGCTTTACAATATCATTGTTAGAAGCTCTTAATTCTAACATATAATCAATTTTTTCTTCACTTATTCCTTTTGAATCATAAATATATCCATCAGGACCAGATAGTGTAACAACTTTCCCTCCTAATTCGCTTACTTTTTTTACAGCACCCCAGGCAACATTACCAAAACCTGAAACAGTAACTATTTTTCCTTTTATTGATTCATCTATCATATTCAACATTTCTTCCACAAAATATATTGCACCAAATCCTGTAGCTTCAGGACGAACTAAACTACCTCCCCAATTTAAGCCTTTTCCTGTTAGCACACCTATATGTTCTCTTGTTAACTTTTTATACATCCCATATAAAAATCCAATTTCCTTCCCTCCTACTCCAATATCACCTGCAGGTACGTCTGTATCAGGACCTATATTTCTCCATAATTCTAACATAAAAGACTGGCAAAACCTCATAATTTCTCCATTTGATTTTCCTTTTGGATTAAAATCTGAACCTCCTTTGCCACCTCCCATTGGAAGAGTTGTTAAACTATTTTTAAAAATTTGTTCAAAACCAAGAAATTTTAATATACTCAAGTTTACACTTGGGTGAAATCTTAATCCTCCTTTATATGGTCCAATAGAATTATTAAATTGAACTCTATATCCCTTATTTACATTCACCTTGCTTTCATCATCTACCCAAGGAATTTTAAACATTATCACTCTATCCGGATTAATTAACCTATCAATAATACCGGCTGCCTCAAAGTGAGGATTTTCGTTAACTACGTCAACGATAGATTCAAGAACTTCGTGAACTGATTGAAGATATTCAACCTCACCGGAATTCTTTTTTTCCAGTTCGTTCATTATTTTATCTATATCCATAGCTATATATTTTTAATTAATAATATTAATATAATTTTATTATACAAAGTAATGACGTTTTAAGATTGCAGCAAAAAAAAGCAGCATCTAAAATATCCATTTTCACATTGAGATTTATCAATGCAAACTTTGTTAAATATCATAATGTATGTTTCAAAATATTATTTTATGTAAAAATTATCTTTATTTTTGCAAAGTGGTTTTATGTAATTCAATATTTGTTGGCAATTATATTTTATAGAAATTATTAGAATTATATATGAATAAAATAAACAATAAATATTCTAATAAAGATCTTGTTGAGAGGGCAAAAGAATTGAACTGCCTTTATTTGGTTGATGAAACTTTAAAAGATATTAATGAACCTCTTAAAGATGTATTAGATAAAATAGTTAATGTAATACCTAAAGGATGGAGATTTAATGATATTTGTGCTGCAGAAATAAAATGTAATGACATTCATTGCAAAACTAGCAATTTTAATACTTCAATTTTAAAACAAAAATCAAATATCGTTATAAATAATAAAATAATTGGAAAAATAATTGTATGCTATACTAAGCCAATAAAAAATCAAAGAGTTTTTTTACCTGAAGAACAAAAATTATTAAATTCAATAACTCAAAAAATAAGTAATTTTATTAGTTACCAAAATTTAAGTGAAAAAATTGAAGTAAAAACCGAAAAAAAACAAAATAATAATCCTTCATTACAAGAGCTTAAAAATTGGCTTAAATTTCAATCTTTAAATAATAATGATATTGATAACATACTTAATCTAAAATTGAATTTTAATAAGGGAGAAACAATTTGTAAACAAGGCTCTTTTGCAACTTATATTATATTACTTTCAGATGGATATGTAAAAGCATCAATCGAAAATAATAATAAAAAAACATACAATTTCAAAATTACCAAACCTTTTGCATTTATAGGACTTTCAGAACTTTTTGGAACAGGTTATTACCATTTTTCAGCAGTTTCATTAACATCTTCTTCCGTTTATTTAATAGATATAGACCAATTTAAACAATTAATTGCTTATAATCAGGAATTTTCGAGCAATATAATGAGTTGGTATTGTAGTAATATTGAGAATCTTTACAATAAAATGTCAGATCTTGCAACCAAACAGTCGCATGGAAAAATAGCTGAAGTTTTATTATACCTTTCAAAAAATGTGTTTGAAAATAGTTTAATAAGTAATATAATTACAAGAAAAGATATTGCTAACATGACAGGTATATCTCATGAAAGCACTGTTAGAATCTTATCTGAATTTAAAAAAGATAATATTATCAAAATTGTTCAATCAGGTATAGAAATAATTAATTTTGATTTACTAAAAACAATTAGTATTGCGGGCTAAAAATTTATAACAATTGAACAATTTATTACATTAAACAATAAACTTTCCCCGGCAAACTCTTTACAATGCCATTAAATTCTAAATTTAAAAGTAAGGCGGAAATTTTGCTTATTGATAATTCGGTTTTAATTCTAATTATATCAATATTTAATTTATTGTCTTTTTTCAATAAGTCAACAATAAGTTTTTCTTCTTCAGAAAGCTCATTAAATATTTTTATTTGAATTGCTTTTGGCTTTTTATTTTGTTCCCAGCCCAAAATATATTCAAGATCTTCAACAGATTCTATTAATGCTGCTTTATGTGATTTTATGAGCCTGTTACAACCTTCGGAATATTTATCATTTATTTTTCCCGGAAATGCAAATACATCTCTGTTATATGAATTTGCAATATCTGCAGTAATTAATGCTCCTCCCTTTTTTGCAGATTCTACAACAATGCTTGCATCAGATATCCCTGCAATTATTCTGTTTCTTCTTACAAAATTACCTTTATCGTTTTTTGAATTAGATTTAAATTCAGTAAGTAATCCTCCATTTTTAATAATATCTTTAGCAACACTGCTATGTGCAACCGGATATATTAAATTTAAACCGTGTCCTAAAACTGCTATGGTTTTAAAATTGTTATTTAATGCAGATTTGTGTGCCTGAATATCTATGCCATAAGCCAAGCCGCTAACAATTACCGGATTATGCCCTCTTGCTTTTATGTCTGTAATCAGCTTATCACATATTGACTTCCCATAATCTGTTGCTTTTCTTGTTCCAATAATGCTTATTATTTTAGAGTTATTTAAATCGACATCTCCTTTCATGTATAATAAAATAGGTGAATCATAACACTCTTTTAACCTGTTTGGATAATCTTTATCTAAAAAGAAGTATGTTTTTAAATTATATTTATTAATAAATTCTATTTCTCTTTTAGCTTCTTCAATAACATTATTTTTAATAATAATTTTGGCAAGCGTTTCGCCTATGCCCGGAATTTTAACCAATATTCTTTTCTTTTCTTTAAATACTCCCTCTAAACTCCCAACATAAGCAATTAACTTTTTTGCGTTTACAGGACCTATTTTAGGAATGAAACTAATGGCTATTTTATATAATAATTGATTGTCCACTTAAATTATATTTACGGCAAATCTAAAATATTTTTCCTAATTTTAAACCCTGTTATTAAAATTTAAAATATTATAATATGTCTGTAATATCTGAAAATGAAATTAACGAAAAAACATTAATTGCAATTGCCGAAAAAATGGCAATAGCTGCCCGTACAGCACCAAAAGGACGCGGGCATAATAATATTGAAATTAAACTTGTAACAGGAAAAGATATTAAGAAAATATCTGACAAAATGAAAGAAATTGGGAATAAAAAAGAACAAACATTCTTTATTCGTGACGCAGAGAATATTCTTTTATCACCTGTTATATTTCTTATTGCTGCAAAAGTAAATGCAATAAATTTGAATTGTGGCTTATGCGGTTTTAAAGATTGTAATTCCAAAAACAAATTTAAAGAAGTACCATGTGCGTTTAATACAATTGATATTGGGATAGCTTTAGGTTCCGCAGTTGGTATTGCATCAGATAATAGAGTTGATAATCGTATAATGTACACTATTGGACAAGCGGTTGATTCTTTAAATATTTTTGATAAAGAGTTTAAGATAATTTTTGGAGTTGCTTTAACAGCAACATCAAAAAATCCATTTTTTGACAGGAAATAATATTTATAATGCAAATTAAGATACTACTTATCGATTCTATACACAATGTACTAATAGAAAAATTAGTAAAAGCAGGGTTTATTTGCGATTACAAACCAAATATTCTATTGCAAGAGATAGAAAATATTATTGCTAATTATGATGGCATTATAGTACGTAATAAAATAATAATTGATGAAAATATTATTGATAAAGCTGTTAAATTAAAATTTATTGGAAGAGTAGGCTCTGGACTTGAAAATATTGATGTTACTTATGCTTCTGAAAAAAAAATAAGTTGTTTTAATTCTCCTGAAGGTAATTGCAATGCTGTTAGTGAACATGCAATTGGAATGCTGTTATCTTTATTTCATAATATAAATATTTCAAATTATGAACTTAGGTCAGGAATTTGGAACAGGGAAATAAACAGAGGGATTGAACTTAATAATATAACAATAGGTATTATTGGTTATGGAAATACGGGTTCGGCATTTGCTGAAAAATTAAAAGGATTTAATATTAAAATATTGGCTTACGATAAATATAAAAATAATTATAGTTCTGAAAATGTAATTGAAACAAACATGGAAGACATATTTAATAATGCCGATGTTTTAAGTCTTCATATTCCATTAACTAAGGAAACAGAATATCTTGTAAATGATAAATTTATAAATAAATTTAAAAATAATATTTACATTATTAATACTTCGAGGGGTAAAATTATTAATACTTCAGATTTAATTAAAAATCTGAAAACAAGTAAAGTTAAAGGAGTTTGCCTTGATGTTATGGAATATGAAAGCCATACTTTTGAAAACTTATTTAGCAATAAAAACTCCGAAGATTTTAATTATTTATGTAAGGCAAAAAATGTTATACTAACGCCACATATTGCAGGTTTAACAAAAGAATCAAAATATAAAACGGCTACTGTGTTAGCTGATAAAATAATTGAAAATTATAATTCTATTTTGTAATAATCAGTTTTTTTGTTTGAAAATAATTATCAGTTTCGAATTTGTATAAATAAATTCCAGGCATAATCTTATTCTCAATATTATAAGAAATTATTGTTTCTCCTTTTTTAATTTTTTCATTATAAATATCGGCTACTTTTCTGCCCTGCATATCAAATAATGATATTTTTATATTTTGATATTTATTTAATGACATATAAAAATTTATTGAATAATTAGCAGGATTGGGATAAACAATAATTTGTGGCTTTTCGGTAATATTAGTTGTTAAATCTGAAAATAACGAATCTGCCGTACCTGGTGAACCATGTGTAAGTCCACTTGATTCCCAACTGCTTGCAATTGAATTATTCAAATATGGCGATTTTAAAACAAGTGTTGGCCCGTTGCCATCAGGTTCAGTTGGCCATGGGAAATTGTCATCATATGGAACATAATCAGTTAAAACACTATTGAAATCGTACAACTTGATTATCTCCCCTGCACCACTCAATCCAAATTCCATATTTCCAATAATATTATTTATGTTTGGATAAAACAATTTAAATTTATTAGTATCACTGCACAAAACAATATAATCATCTGTTTGTAATATAAATCCTATAGGGAATTCAAATGTATTACCGCCACCATCTTCAAATATCCAATTACCCATGTAAATATCAACTAAAGATGCATTGTAAAACTCAACCCAGTCATCAGTATCAAATGATGCTGATGAATTATAGTTTATTTCGTTTATAACAATGCTTGTATCGGCAGGAAGTGTTATTGGTTGAAATAATGCAGTTAAACTAACATTTGTATCAGGATAAATTGTTATATAAGAAGTATCTTCTAAAGAACCTATCCAACCAACAAATTCGTAACCCGGTTTTGCAATAGCCTCAATAGTATTTGCCATTTCTGAATAATAATCACCTGTCCAGGGAAAATTAGAAAGTGTAATTGTGTTTAAATTTATAATTCCTGCATCTTCCGGGATACAAGTTAAATCTAAAGTAATCATATCATTTAATGAATACTGAAGTTTAATATGTTGTCTTACAAACCCCCTCCTAGCAGAAACATAGGTTCTTAATGCCTGAACAGCAGCTTGCCAGTTAGAAAAAGAACTTCCCCATTTTGCAACATATTGTGGTATTTCAGGAGCTAAATAATTCTCCAGTGAATCTATAATAGTAGTTATAGAATCGGGTGAAAAATATGAATTTAATAAATCTGCATACCTAATAATAAAATAATCTTTAAATTCTGGGTATTCAAGCAAACCACGAATAAGTTTTGTGTTGTAACCTCCCCATGGCCTGTCTCCTGTCAAGGTTCCTGTTCCCCAGTCTAAAGTGTTCCAATTTGGATCACTGGCATTTCCTGTTGGTGTAGGAAATGGCATTCCTAAACCATGGTCAACATCCCATAAAATCCAACCAAATCTGCCTCCTACGGTATCAGGTTTCCATAATTTAATATTATTTGACAACCAATCATAATTTCCAAAATATACTTCTGTCATCCAATAATCTGCAAAATCTTTAACATGAACTCTTGATTCAAGAAAATCATAATTTGCAGGTATACTTATATCAACTGTGTCAGCAAAAAATCTAACTATATTATAATCATCCCAATCACCTTCAATAATATCATGATTAATAGTTGGATTTGAAACACCAAAACATCTTTCTAATATATCCATAGGCAAGTCACTATCATAGCCATGAGTTCCTTCAATATAATATCTGTCTATTCTTTCTCTAATATTATATATGGCATGATAATTACCATTAATATATACATTAACCGGCTGATATCCACATGTACTTGTTGTTGTATTACTTTTAATTAATACTGTATTTATTATTCCATCGCGCATATGGGCTCTACTTCCATAAAATAGTCCATCGTTACCTGCATTACGAAAAACAAGTCTTTTAAAATAATCCGTTTCTTTATTATCAAATATTTTATAATTAATTTCTTTATCTCCATACATTGTTCGTGCATGTAACCTAAAACTTTCCTGAGCCTGAGAAGATTTTCCATGTGATTGTGTCCCGCCATCAATAGAAAACCCAAGACTTCCATCTTCTTCAAAATATTCAACATGCACTGAAACATCAACATTAGCCCCCCAAATATCTGAAGTACTTGAAGAAACTGATAAAACGGGTATTGTTGAAGAAACATTCATAAAATATGTATGAGTAATAACTCTACTGGGTACACATGAAGATTTATAAGCTACTGCTCTAATAATTTTTGTAACATCAATAAAAATTGGTGTAATATATACAGCAGATGTTTGATTTGGTGTAGAACCATCTGTAGTATAATAAATTGTTGCTCCTGATGTATCAACATCTAATGTTATTGAAAAAGTGTCTGTATAAAAACCACCGAGTAACGAAAAATTTGGATTCGGCACAATATTTAACATTCCTGTTGTAATATTTGAAGCTCCAGGAGTAGGTGTATCGAAAAAATTCCAATTTACACCACCATCAGGTTGTCTTCCTTTTGAAATATTATAAACCTGTGTGCCAAAAATTTCCTGATCTATTAAAACAATACTGTCTGGTGTATAAATTCCTATTTCTTCGCCTATATCCTCCAGCTTAAATCCAAGATGGTCAATCCCCTGAGCTATATCTTCATCTGCCCATAAAATTAAATAACCACCGGCTGGCACTATCAAACTTGAAGATATTTCCCATTTTGTTGGATTTGAAAGATTATCGGTAAAAAATACTCCTAATAAATCTACATCATCAATACCATAGTTGTATAATTCTATCCAATCGTCATATTCTCCTGCTCCGTCCTGATTAATTGTTCCATTAACAGCAAGAAATTCATTAATTTTTAAAGTATAAGAAACAGCTCTTGTTGATTTACCACTTTTCACATAATTCATACCTGTTGTGTCTATACCAAGTTCTGTATCATAGCCATAATAAGAATTTTCTGTTTCTACCTGAGAATAAGACACATTAAAACACAATATGAAAATAAGTATTATTAAAGCTTTATATTGTTGACTAATTATATTTTTCATTTTTTGCCTTCTATTATTATAGACTCATAATTATATTAAAGGTTGCTTTTAAATTCATATGTTAAACTAATTCAATATCACTTTTTTAAATATAACACAATCCTCTTTTGCTAAACGAATAAAATAAATTCCCTTTGGATTATTGCTTAAATCAATTTTAAAACCTTCTAAATTATGACAACACTGAATATTTTTTAAAGGTTTTCCTGTAATATCAATAATTTCAATGCTTTTAATATCGTGTCCCTTAATTATAAATATTCCTACTGTAGGATTTGGATATAAATTAATATCAATATTTTTAAAAACTTCATTATATACAGTAGTAGTATCATAATATTCAAAAGCACCTATATCAATAAAATTTCCGTTTGTATCAAGTGGGTCAGCAGGGTCTCCTGAATCAATACAGATTGATCCTGCCAAAAGATGAAAATCATTATTTAATGTGTCAACAAATTGAGGATATCCAAAAATATTCCCTGTTCCTTGCAATGTATCTATATCTGAACTGGAATAAGTAATCTCTAATAAAGATGATGTTTGTACCTGAAAATCTGCATATTTGGATTTTGAAAAAATAATATTTCTTAAATAAGCTGTACCACCTGTATTTGCTGTTCCCCCATGGAAACATTGAATTCCAAAAATAGCATTATATATTGTGTTATTATATGCTGTCATAATTGCTCCTGTATGGGATTGTAGCCCACCTTTATTTCTAATCATTAAATTTCTGTAAATTTCAGCAACAGAACTTTCACCCAAACTTACTGCGTAATCACAATTCTCAAAATAATTATTACAAATTATTATGTTTGTTGCACTTACTCCAATATCAATAGCATCGTCATTCCAGTTTGTAAATCTATTATTATAAAATAATCCATAACTAATACCATCACAATCAATACAATCAATTTTTGCTGTGTTTTTTACACCTTCAAAATTACAGTTATGAACTATTACTGTATCTGAATAATGAATAGCCACAGCATCGCCACCTGTAATACTATCAAAGCGAGAATTATCAATTCTAACTTCACCATTGTTGGCTGATAAAATTTGACTGGCATTTTTAAATACACAATAGGATATGTTGATATTTGCATCTTGCCCTGAAATTCTACTCCATTGTGTATTATTATTAATTAATTGAATACTGTCATTAATTCCTCCATTTAAATTAAGTGTTCCATTATTAACAATAATTGACATACTATTATCTAAATATATAATTGTTCCGGGTTCAACATCAAATGTAGCACCTGAAGTTATTGATATACTTGAACTAATAAGATATGGGGACAAACTACTCAGCAATACTGTATCGGTTGCAAAAGTTCCTACCAAAGGAGTTTGGGCAATACTACTAGCAGATAGAATTATAAAAACAAATACATATAAAAATCTTTTACTCATAACTCAATATAATTTTTTTATAATAAATTTCATTACCAATATTTATTCTAACAATATATAAACCATTATCTTCAATATCTTCTGCATCCAATTCATAAATGAAAATATTTTCAGAAAAAGACATTGGCTCTGAAATAGTTTTTATTTTACTTCCTGATATGTTATAAATATCAATAATCGGCTTGTCCTTTTTGTTTGTAAATATTTGTATATAAGCTTTATCATTAAACGGATTTGGAAAAACATTAATATTTGGCTCATTATTGCTTTGTTCAATAATACTCAATATTCTATTTTGTTCACCAGGTGTTCCATAATATCCAGTATTTGCAACCCAACTAGTGTATATAGCATTATTAAGATATGGGTACATTAGTTCCAAAGTAGGGCCAAAACCGTTGGCTTCTGTAGGCCATGGAGTATATGAAAAATATGCAACATAATCAACCAATGTATTAGTATCGTCAAAAAGCCTAACAACATCAGAAGTTGACCCATAGCCAAATATAAAATTACCGATATAATCAGGAACTTGCGGGTTTAATGCAATAAAACTCATAGTATCCTTGCATACTATCAGATAGCCATAATTGTCAATAAATGTATTAAGTGGAAATGTAAAAATATTTAAATCGTTATCATCTTTTAACACCCAATTACTTATATCTACTACTTGTGAATTTGGGTTGTATATTTCTATCCAATCTTTTGAATCGAATGTAATAGATGAATTATAATTTATTTCATTTATCACAAGCGGCTGAAGTTGAGCAGTATCGGCAATAAAGTATGCTGTAAGATTATATGTGCTTGTTAAATTTATAGTAACAAAAGACGTATCCGCTAAACTTGTATCACTCCATCCTGCAAAAATGTATCCCGGATTTGGAATTGCAGTAATATCAATTATCACATCTTCAAAATAAATTCCTGTCCACGGAAAATATTTAATATCTATTGTGCTTAAATGTATATAACCTTGTCCAACCGTATCTAATACAATAGTTTGTTGTGCAGGTAAAGCAAAATAACTTAAAATTTGACTTCTTACATTTGAAGGTCGTGAATTTAAAAAATTCCCTAGTGTAACAACCCTGCTTTGCCATGTCGCATAGCTTGCACCCCAGCGTGCTGTTTCGTTAGTCATTTCAGGGTCAATAATGGAGGCAAGAGAATCAAGATGAAAATTTGATGTATCTGGCAAAAATAAAGTATTAAGTAGATCTGCTGTTCTGTTTATCAGTTTTCGCTTAAATATATTGTTTTTTATAAGTTCTTTAGGCATAAAATTACTCCACTTTTCATTATAGGTATATTGATACTCTGTAAAACCATTCCACGTAAGAGTTTTATAAGCCTGATCAGTATCCCACATTGTCCATCTCCATTTGGCATTTGGCTGCTTTTCTTTAAAAGCAAAACAACCCCATGTCCAACTTCTATATTGACTACAATGAACAAATGCCAATAAATTTATGAAATTATCCATATCAATAAAATTGGCTGCATCGTAATAAGTTTGGTCTAAAGTAAAATCGTTGGCACTAAAAAAATTTGTTAAAGTCTGCCAATCGTTAAAATCACCCCATTTTAATTCTGAGCCTGTTTTGGTATATCTAATAAGGTCAAAATTGGAATAACCGGTATGGTCTTCAATAAAATATTCGTTTATACTTTCACGCACATTATATACTCCCCAAAAACTATTGTTTAAATAAAGAACAGACCACTCACTTAATGATGCCAAGCCTCCGCTAAGTCTATATAAATCACTCGACAAAGGGTCTCTTAAAAGTGTACCACTTGCCGTAGAAACATCGTCATCATATCCTGCACGCAGTACAATATTTTTAAATGAATTAACACCCGTAAAAGTAAATAGTGGATAAATTAAATGTGTATCGCCATATCCTCCCTTATAAAATTCGCGAAACGATTTTTTTGCCATTCCAACTGAATTACCGCCTTGAATCCTTAATCCTGAATATAATGAAAAACTAAGAGTATCATTTACAAAATATCTGTTCATTACTTCTCTCTCCCATTTGGAGGTAGTTCCCCAAGGATTATCGTACAATCCTGATGAACCCCATAAATTAGCATGATCAGTTAATATTGCCCAAACAGGTAATTGATGATTAACATTAATGTAATAAATTGAACTTGCCGGTTTGCTATTTATATATCCATTTCTTATTGAAACAGCATGTATTACTGTAGTTGATGTAATACTTATTGGGCCGGTATACATGGTAGAACTTGCTGTTGGCAATGTGTTGTCTAATGTATAATAAATTGTATCGTTGGTAATATTTGGGATAAGTTCAACACTTGTAGTTGATGTAAAAAATCCTGACTGCAAAACAAAATCAGGTGGTATAGCCCTACCAATATATGCTTGTGTATTATTTGTGCTATTTGGAGTAGGAATATCAAAAAACTCAAAATTACCTGTACCATTTGGATATCTCCCCATTGATATTTCAGCATCTTGAGCAAAATATGTTAAAGAATCAAGTATTACTCCCAATGGGTTGTATAAAAATATTTGTTCGCCTAATGCACTTAATGAAAAATTTGCATGATACAATGTGTCGTAACTATCTGCCCATAAAAGCAAAAAATCTCCTGCAGGAATAATTGTTCCTACAGGAATCTGCCATTTTAATGGTATTAATACATTATCAGACAAATAATATCCGGAAATATCAACATCGGTAGCTCCATTATTATATAATTCTATCCAATCAGAATATTCTGCAAATAGCGGATCGGCATTTGTGTATATGTTTGATGCCATAAACTCGTTTATTACCACCTGGCTATGAGTTATTGCATTAAATAACAAAAATGAAAACAGTAAGAATAAAGTTTTTCTCATATTTCTTATATTTTTCTATTACAAAAATAGTAAATTTTGTTGCTTAATTATTATTATTTTGATGATATGTATTAATAAGACTATATATTAGCGAAAAGGTTGCTTAAAGATTTTAATTTAGTTGTGAAACAATGTTCAGAATAGCCAATGTTTCAATTAAAAACTAAATTTTATACAAATGGAAAATTCTTTCTGTTTGCTTATTACTAATTTTTGCCTAATATTATTAATTTTGTTGTTATGGTAATTGAGACAATTTTGACAATATTATATACATTTATTATTATTGTAATAATTAATAAAGCTGGATTTTTCAAGATAGATGGAGTAAGCACAAAAATATTATCAGGAATATTCATTTTAAAAGTATTAAGCGGTACTGCATTGTTACTTATTTTTACTTTTTATTATACAAATCATTCTTCTTCAGATATTTTCAAATATTTTTCAGATGGCAATATTTTATATAGTGCCATATATCAAAACCCACTTGATTATTTAAGGATGCTAACCGGTATTGATGCCAATAGTGAACATTTACGGGAATACTATACAAGTATGAACTTTTGGTTTAAAGATTTCAACTACGATCTTTATAATGATAATCGTACTATTATACGTTTAAGTGCATTTTTTCGCTTATTTTCATTTGGTTATTTAAATGTACATAATGTTTTTATGTCTTTTCTTTCTTTTATAGGATTAGTCGCTACATATAAGGTTTTTATGAAATATTTTGAGCATAAGAAATATTTATTACTTGTAGCAATATTTTTATCTCCATCCGTTTTATTTTGGTCATCCGGTGCCTTGAAAGAAGGAATTGTCGTATTCTCTTTAGGAATTTTATTTTATAGTTTTTATAATATTATTACAAAAAATATAAAAACTATATATATTATAGGAATTGTTTGTGGTGCATTTATTCTGTTTATATCAAAATTTCATGTATTAGTAGCTACTTTACCTGGGTTAGTGTTCTTAACATGGTATTATTTTTCAAAAAAAAAGAAATATACATTTATTAAATTCATAACAATTCACTTATTAATTATTTTAATGGCTTTTTTCAGCAAGTATATTATATCAGGATACGATTTTCTTAAAATAATGAGCTATAAGCAACATGATTTTGTAAATATGGTAGAAGAAACAAATAATACAGGAAGCTATATAAAAATACCTGAATTACAACCTACGGCAGTTAGTTTAATAAAAAATTCACCAGGAGCTTTTCTAAACACTTTTGCAAGACCTCATATTTTTGAGATTCATAATATGGTTAGCATTCTCGCTGCATTCGAAAATTTAATTATTTTAAGTTTACTTGTTTTAAGTTTGGTATTTTACAACAAAAATGATGCGAAAATAAACACAGGCTTACTTCTATTTTGTTTATCATTTACATTATTATTATTTACTTTAAGTGGGTTAATTACACCAGTGCTTGGTGCTTTGGTTAGGTATAAAATACCTGCATTGCCATTTTTAATTATTATTTTTGTAGTTCTAATAGATGTGAAAAAAATAGAGTTAATATTAAAAAGAAAACATAATGAATAAAATAGCGTTGATAACCGGAGCAACTTCAGGTATTGGGAAAGCTGTTGCTATAAAATTAGCAGAAAATGGTTTTGATGTAATTATTACCGGAAGACGAGTTAAAAGATTAAACGAACTAGAGAAAGAAATTATTAGCAAGTATAATGTTAAAGCTCTATCACTTAATTTTGATGTAAGAAAAAAAGAAGAAGTTTTTAATGCAATTGATAAACTCCCAAAAGAATGGGCAAATATTGATATACTTGTTAATAATGCAGGTTTAGCACTAGGTATTGGTGCATTTGATAAAGGAAATATAGATGACTGGGAACAAATGATTGACACAAATATTAAAGGTCTTTTATATATTTCGAAAAAAATATCGCCAATCATGATCGAAAAAAGAAAAGGACATATAATAAATATTGGTTCTATAGCCGGCAAAGAAGTTTATCCAAATGGAAATGTATATTGTTCTACAAAACATGCTGTTGATGCAATAACAAAAGGTATGAGACTTGATTTTGTTGAATACGGAATTAAGGTTACGCAAATTGCTCCCGGTATGGCTGATACCGAATTTTCGCAAGTGAGATACAAAGGTGATAAAGAAAAAGCCGATAAGGTTTATGAAGGTTTTACACCTTTATATGCCGAAGATATTGCAGAAGCAGTATTGTTTGCAGCAACACGCCCAGAACATGTAAATATCAATGATATGCTAATTATGGCAACAGCACAAGCTAACGCAAATAAAACTCATAAATCTTAAGATATGTATTCTCATACTCAACTATTAAATTTTACAAAACAACTTTTTATAAAAATTGGTTGTCCTGAAAATAATGCTCAAATTATAGCCGACGTATTAGTGGAAGCTGAATTACGTGGTATCCCTTCTCATGGTATGATTAGAATATTAGATTATATTGGATTATATGAAAAGAAAAGGATTAATGTAAATCCAAATGTAAAAACTGTTCACGAAACGCCAAGCACTGCCGTAGTTGATGGTGATAATTCTTTTGGAATGATAACAGCTAAACGTTCAATGGAAATTGCAATTGAAAAAGCAGAAAAAGTTGGAACAGGATGGGTATCATCACGAAATTCAAATCATTATGGAATTGCCGGTTATTATGCCATGATGGCTCTAAAACATGATATGATTGGTATAAGCATGACAAATGCTAATCCTTTGGTAGCACCAACTTGGTCAACAAGTAGATTACTTGGTACAAATCCAATTGCGGTGGCAATTCCGGCTAATAAGCAAGCTCCTTTTGTTGCAGATTTTGCTACAACACCTATCGCGCGTGGAAAATTAGCTGTAAAAGCAAAACTTGGAGAAAATGTTCAACATGGGTTTGTTCAGGATAAAAAAGGTATTCCATCAACCAATCCTGACATTTTAAAAGATGGAGGTGCAATTCTTCCATTAGGAGGTGATTATGAACACGGAAGTCATAAAGGTTATTGTATGGGGTCAATAGTTGATATATTTTCATCTGTTTTATCGGGAGCTAATTTTGGACCATTTGTCCCTCCACAAGTTCCTTATTTACCACTGCTTGATAAAAAAACAGGAGAAGGTTTAGGTCATTTCTTTGGAGCAATGCGAATTGATGCCTTTCAGCCCAAAACAGAATTTAAAGAAAAAATTGATGAGTGGATAAAAACTTTTAGAAATGCTGATAAAATAAAAGGACAACCAGAAGTATTAATTCCCGGTGATCCTGAACGAAAATTAAAAGAAATTAAACTTAAAAAAGGAATAAAATTGATACCGGCTGTTAAAAATGATATTATAGCTATAGGGAAAAAATATGGTGTTAATTTTGATTAATACTTTTATCAAGTTCGCTCCAAATTAAAGATGCTGCTCCCAATATAGCTGCATTTGAATTCTCAATTTGTGAAGGTAAAAGCTTAACTTTATTTTTATATATAGAAAGAAGATAATATTCCATCCATTTTTTAGTAGGTTTAAAAATTAAATCTCCTGCTTTTGATAAACCACCATGCAGAAAAATAGCTTCCGGATTTGTATGTGCAATTGTATCAGAAAGTTTTAATCCTAAAATCTTACCGGTATATTCAAATGCTTCTAGTGCTATTTTGTCTCCATTTTTAGCTGCAATTTCAATATCTATTGCTGAAATATTATTACTCTTTTTATCACGTAATATGCTTGGAGTATTATTAGTATTAATTAATTCTAATACCGTACGTTTTATTCCTGTTGCTGAAGCATAGGTTTCCAAACATCCTTTTTTGCCACAATTACATATTCTGCCATTAATGTCAACTATTGTATGCCCTATTTCACCTGCAAAACCATTGTGTCCAAAAACGATATTACCATTAACAACAATTCCACTTCCTAAGCCAGTCCCAAGCGTTATAACAATGAAATTTTTCATATTTATTGCACCGCCATAAATCATCTCGCCATTTGCTGCTGCATTTGCATCATTTGTTAAAATTATTGGTATATCATAATATTTTTTTAACAGCTTAGTAATATGTAGCACACCTTTCCAATTTAAATTTGGAGCAAATTCAATTGTTCCACTATAATAATTTCCATTAGGGGCCCCAATACCAATACCTATAATATTATATTTATCCTCAATTTCTTTTTTGCTTTTTTCAATTTCCTGATACAGTTTTTCTAAAAAAAATTCAAAAGTATCTTGTTCATTTGTTGAAAAACTATTTTTAACAAAACAATTTCCTTCTTTATCAAAAATACCATAATTTGTGTTTGTACCACCAATATCAATCCCTACAACAAGTTTTTCCATGGATAATAAAATAATATTATGTTATAAATAGTCTGTTATAATTTCCAGTTTTATTCCTCGTGATCCTTTTACTAGTATGAAGCTATTAAATAGTTTCTCTTTCTTAATGTATTCAATTAATTCAATAGTATTTTTAAAAAACGTATATTTAAATTGTTTTGAAAATTTATTGAAAATTTCTCCAACAAGGAATACTTTTTTAAAGTCCAGTTTTTTAATTTCATATAGAGTAGTGAGATGTTCATCTTTTGATACTTCTCCAAGTTCAAACATATCACCAATTATTAATATTTTTTCTTTATCACTCTTAAGTTCATGAAAATTTTCAATGGCAAGTTTCATGCTAGAGGGATTTGCATTATATGCATCTAGTAATATTATGTTTTGCTTAGTATTTATAATTTGAGAACGATTATTTGTGGGAACATAATTTTCAATGGCATTTTTTATTTTGCTATCTTCTACACCAAAATAAGAACCAATAGTGGTTGATGCCAACAGGTTCTCAAAATTGTATTTACCAATTAGTTTTGATTGAATAATCCTTTCATTATTAATATTACTCTTTTTATCCCATTTGAATTTAATATATGGATTTATTTCAACAATATTTCCTGTAAAATCCGCATTACCGCTAATACTATATGTAATTACAGTATAAACATCACAAATATTTTTTAATAATGTATTATCAGAATCTAAAAATACCTTCCCATTGTTGAGTTTTAAATAATCGTATAACTCTCTTTTTGCATTAATAACCCCTTTCGTAGAACCAAATCCTTCTAAATGAGCTTTCCCGATATTTGTAATTATTCCGTAATTTGGTTCTGCAATTGCACATAAATCCTTAATCTCACCTTTATGATTTGCACCCATTTCAATAATACCGTAATCAAGATTTTTATTAAATGAAAGTATAGTTAATGGCACTCCTATATCATTATTGTAATTCCCTTTTGTATATCCGACATTATATTTTTCGGATAAAATTGATGCTATTAACTCCTTGGTTGTTGTTTTTCCATTAGTTCCTGTAATAGCTATTATTGGAATATTAATTTTATTTCTATGATGATTGGCTAATTTTTGTAAGGTTTCTAATGAATTTTTCACATAAAAAACATTGTTGTGTTTACTTAACCCAATATCATCAACGACAGCAAATGAGGCTCCTTTTTCTAATGATTCTAATGCAAATTTATTGCCATCAAAATTATTACCTTTAATACCAAAAAACAGATTGTTTTTTTTAATAGTCCTTGTATCTATAGAAACTCCATTACTTTTAAGAAAATTATTATATAGTTTTACAATATCCATTTTTAAAATAAAAAAAACCCCAATAAAATGGGGTTTTATTATATAATATAATAATTAAATATTAATATTCTGAAGTTTGAGCACCAACACGATGCATTGCACATCTAAATCCAAGGTCATCACGTCTTTGATCCTGATCTAAATATCTTCTAGAACCAGGCGATAACCAATAAGCTCTATCTTTCCATCCTCCACCTTTATAAACTCTAATTCTATTATTTATCATTGATTGTTGATTTCTTTGACCTCTATAATTATCGGCTTGGCTTTGCCAAGTTCCTTTACCTTTACCTTGGTCATACATTCTTTTAGAATTTGTATTATTTCTATCCAAATTACCTGTTCCATCAAAATCTAAACTTGATTCATAATCTCCATCTAAGAAATTGATATTATCGGCAGTATTATAATTTCTTCTGTCAAAAGCTTCCTCATCTGTAATCTCTCTATAACTGATTTTTCCTAAACTGTCTTTTTCAGCAATAGCACCCTCTTCATCTCTTTCTTGAGTTTCATATACATTTCCTCTGAAAGGTCTGAATTCGTCCATATCTTCAAACATTACTTTACGATATACATCCATTACCCATTCATTAACATTTCCTGCCATGCCATACAATCCATAATCGTTTGGCCACATTGCGTCAACAGGTGATGTAATATCATACTTATCATTTAAAGCTCCGGCTGTACCCATATAATCTCCACGACCTCTAACAGCATTAGCACGCATTTGCCCTACTTCATCATTACTAAATCCACTTCTGTCATCAACTCTTATATAATGTCCATTCCATGGATAAATTCTCTGTTCAAAAACTCGTTCTTCAGCTAACATATTTCCAATATATCCTAATGCTGCAAATTCCCACTCTGCTTCAGTTGGGAGTCTGTATTTAGGTAAGAAAAGACCATCTTCCATACGAACTTTACGATATTCATTGTTCGGGTCATAATCAGGCATTTGATCTCTAACAAGTCCTTCATATTGTCCTGCAAGATATGCTTCAGTGTTAAAATTCTCTTCACCGGATTGTCCTATTCCGTCCCAATACAATAATCCTTCTCTAATCATTATCCATTCGTTTACCCTATCGGTTCTCCATGCACAATAATTATCTGCCTGTGTCCAGTTAACTCCAACAACAGGATAATCCTGATAAGCAGGATGTCTAAAATAGTAATCAACAAAAGGCTCATTATATGCTAATTTACTTCTCCATACCAAAGTATCGGGTAAATTTTGCGCATAAACTTCGGGATAATCAAGAAAAACCCTTTTAAGCCAATACAGATATTCTCTGTAATCAACATTTTTAACCTCAGTTTCATCAATATAAAATGAAGAAACGGTTATTCTTCTTGGAGTATTATTCCAATCAAACAATACATCTTGTTCAACTCTACCCATTGAATAAGTACCTCCTTCAATAAATACTAGTCCCGGACCTGTTTCTTGCTCATCATAAAAAACATATTCAAATCCCCCATTTTTAGGATTATTGTAATCCCAACCTGTGGTAGATGACTTTTGTCTTTCACACGAGGAGAATAAAACTGCTAATAAAAGTAAAACAGGCATAAAAATTCTAACCTTATTTTTCATAGCTTTTTATTTTAATAAATAATTTTAATTCAATATTAATAACTAAAACGATGGACAACTTATTGTCCTAAATTTTAATTTCTTTTGCGAACATGCAAACATATATGACAATGAAACTTCATGTGCACCTAATGTTCTATGGTTTTTCAACCTGGAAACAGTTACATCATAGCTATAGCCAAAACTAAAATTCTTTTGTTTAAAACCAATCATCATCACAAATGAATCAAAGTGAAATTTGAAATTTTGTCTAAACCAAATCCCACTAACAAGATTTTTTCTATAAACATATAATCCATAATTGAATTGTTGAAAATCTTGTTGTTGTTGGAATAAGAAATTAGGAGAGAGATATAATTCTCCTTTTCTGTACCCTCTTGCATTTATTGGTATATTTGTTCCAAAATGTAATGTGTACTTTCTTGGTAATGCAGAATTAGCGTCTCCTCTCCACGATTCTGGAGGTTCTGTTAAGTGATGAATAGCAAAGCCGAAAAAGTAATCTTTGTTAAACGCAATTGCACCAGCAGAGAAATCAAAATGAGAATCAGTATTATCAGTTGGAACAATTACTTCATTTGTAGGAAATATTGGACCATATAGCGGGTCAATCATATCTGGGAAAATAAAATCCCAATTTAAAGCTTTATGTATATATGTTGCTTGAAATCCTCCTGTAATTGAAAAATTTCTGTTTACAGGAAAAGTGTATGAATACATACCACTTATATATGAAGTCCTTATGGCTCCATCTCCTTCAACATCTTGCATAATGTGTATTCCAACACCTCCCTCAAGAGCTTCAATACGCTGATCGTATGATGCACAATAAGTTACATAAGTGGACCCTAGTGCCGGCCATTGGTTTCTAAAATTCATTGTTAACTTTGGACACTTATCGGTACCCGCAAAAGCAGGATTTAAATACAACTTATTAGCATAAAATTGTGTGAATTCAGGATCCTGAGACAACAATTTTCCGTTATAAACCAATGTTATAACAACTAATATCCAAAAAATACGCTTTAACATTTGAACGAATATGTTTTTAACTACAATTTGCAATGATACAAATAATTTATTAAAAAGTATAAAATAATTTAAAATTTTACATCGTACAATAATAATAATTTTATATCGTTTAATAAAAATTATAAGACAATATTTAAGAAAGCAAATAACCAGACATGTGGCAACTGGCTATTAATTAGTATTTTATAAACATTGTTTTTTTAATAAAATTTTCAAATTATTCTGAAATATGACTAAAAAAGATGCCTGATAAATATTATTAGAATAAAATTTAAATAATCTCTAAATAGTTTTGATTAATTTTGTTCCTAATTAAATCATTAATAAAAGTATGAAATATACAATTATATTAATAATTCTTTTTACCAATTTCGTCTTATTGTCACAAAATGAGCAGATTAAGAGAGTTGTGGTGTGGACTGAAAATTCTGTATTAATTGAGCCTATCTCGAAAAAGACTATAATTTATTTTGAAAAAGCTAGTTATCCTGATTATAACACATTACTCCCTTATTATTTTGAAAGAATTCCTCTGAAAAATAATATCAATAAAATTATAAGTGTTGAAATAACAGATATAAAATATAAACTATTTGAAAATGATGATATAAATAGTGTTGAAAATTTATCTGATATAAATAATAATTTTAATTTAAGTTATTCAATTGAATATGAAAGGAAAAACCCTTTTTTAAATTTCTCATTTATACCAATTCGAAAAAATCCACTTACAAATAAACATGAAAAGATAATTAGTTTTACCATACAATATAATGTAAAGAGTGATGAAATTATTGCAGAAAGCAAGTCGTTAAAATATGCTACCAACTCAGTTTTAAAAACAGGGACATGGGCAAAAATTAAAGTTAGTAATGATGGAATATACAAAATATCATATAACGACCTTGCGGAAATGGGATTTAATAATCCAAGCGGAATTCGTGTTTTTGGAAATGGTGGCGGTATGTTGCCCACATTAAATTCTGATTTTAATTACGATGACCTTGAGGAAAATGCAATAATTATTGAAAAAGGAAGTGATGGCATTTTTAATAGTGGTGATTATATCTTATTTTATGGTCAAGGCTCAACAAGTTGGAATTACAGTAGTTCAGACAGTATGTTTGTTCATGAATTACATAAATATTCAAGTTCAACATATTATTTTTTAACTGAAGGAGAACCAAAACAAATTACATTAATAAATTCATCTACTCAATTACCCGATAATATAATTAATACATTTGATGATTATTCATTTCACGAAATAGAAGAAAATAACTTAATAAAGTCAGGTATTCATTGGTTTGGAGAACATTTTGATATTTTGCTTGAATATAATGTAAATTTTAATTTCTCTAATCTATACACAAGTAACCCAATTAAAATTCGAACACAAGTAGCTGCTCGATCTGCTATTACAAGTAATTTCAAAGTTATTAAGGTAAGTCAAACCATACAGGATATTTCTGTTTTATCTGTTGATGTTAATAATTATACAGGCGATTATGCAAAAACAAGCTCTTCTATCAATACTTTTTCAGTAAGCTCCGGATCAATTCCTTTAATTGTTCAATATGATAAGCCTCAAACTTATCTTGAAGCTGAAGGTTGGCTTGATTTTATAGAGTTAAATGTAAAACGAAATTTAAATTTAGGAAGTGGTTTTATAATTTTTCGTGATATTGGCTCTGTTAATACTGGGAATATAACAAAATTTCAAATATCTAGCTCACCTCTTGGCACTAAGGTTTGGGATGTTACCGACCCTATAAATGTTAAAATAATAAATTCCTCATTTTCTGGTTCAACAACATCTTTTAAAGTTCCAACAGATTCTTTAAGAGAATTTATAGCCTACGACGGCACTTCATTTTTAAGTCCTACATTTGTTGGTAATGTTAATAATCAAAATTTGCATGGTTTGTCACAACAGGATATGATTATTGTTTCTCATCCTGATTTTTCATCTTATGCAAACCAATTGGCAAGTATTCACGTAAATAATGATAATTTAAAAGTTAAGGTTGTAACTCCCGAACAAATTTATAATGAATTTTCATCAGGTTCACCAGATGTTTCTGCAATTAGAAATTTTATGAGAATGTTTTATGGTCGCGCTACAACTGATGATGAATTACCAAAGTATTTATTATTGTTTGGAGATGGCTCATATGATAACAGGACCAGTTCTTCCGCAAACACAAATTATATTTTAACTTATCAATCGGCTCAATCTTTAAAACCAACAGCATCTTTTACATCAGATGATTTTTTCGGACTATTAGATAGTAGCGATAATATTTATTCCGGTTCATTAGATATTGGCATAGGTCGCTTACCTGTGAAATCAACAGAAGAAGCTCAAAACTTTTTAAATAAACTTAATAATTATTATAATCATTCAACAATGGGTGATTGGAGAAACTGGCTTTGTTTTATTGGTGATGATGAAGACGGAAATCAACATATGATACAGGCAAACCAATTAGCAACAAAAATTGAAACAAATCATCCTGTATATAATATTGAAAAAATATTTTTAGATGCTTATGTTCAGGAAACAACTGCCGCAGGTGAACAATACCCTGAAGTTAACAGGTTAATTAATGACCGCATGTATAAAGGTGCTCTTATAATGAATTATACAGGTCATGGAGGTGAAACTGGTTTAGCTCATGAAGGAATTGTTGGTGTAAGTGATATAAATTCATGGACAAATTTTGATAAATTACCTGTTTTTATTACAGCAACATGCGAATTTGGTCGTTTCGATGATTTTGAGAGAACATCTGCCGGAGAACTAATATTTTTAAATCCTAATGGAGGAGGTATAGCATTATTAACAACAACAAGACTTGTATATTCTCAACCAAACCATACTTTAAACATGGCTTTTTATGATTCTGTTTTTACCATAAATTCTGATTTTGAATATTATCGGTTGGGAGATATAGTACGATTTGCAAAAAATAATGCAGGGCCGAGTCCTAATCGCAGAAATTTTACTTTATTAGGAGATCCTGCACTTATGCTTGCAATTCCTGAACATAATGCCATTACTTTAAAAATAAATAACGTGGATACTTCATCAATTGCAGATACTTTAAAAGCATTAAGTAAAGTAACAATATCAGGACATATAGAGAATAAAGAAGGTCAAAAACTTACAAGTTATAATGGAATTTTATATCCAACTATTTTCGACAAAAAAGATTCAATAGCAACATTAAGTAATGATGGAGGCAGCTCATTTCCTTTTACAATTCAAAATAATATATTATTTAAAGGTAAGGCAAGTATAAATAATGGTGATTTTTCATTTTCTTTTATTGTACCAAAAGATATTTCATATAGACTTGGTTATGGAAAAATAAGCTATTATGCTGACAATAACAATAGTTCTTCCGGCAATTACTCTGATGCACACGGATATTATGACAATATAATTATTGGTGGCTCGGCTGATTCTGTTGGAATTGATAATGACGGACCATTAATGAATCTGTTTATGAATGATACTAATTTTGTATATGGAGGAATTACAGATGAAAACCCCTTAATGATTGCAAAAGTACAAGACGAAAACGGAATTAATACTGTAGGTAATGGTATTGGACATGATATTGTTGCAACTATTGATGAAAATACAAGTAAGCCATATGTTTTAAATGATTATTACGAATCTGATATTGATAGTTATCAAAGTGGAAGCATAGAATATAACTTTTTCGAACTTGAAGAAGGAGTTCATAAATTAAAATTAAAAGTTTGGGATGTATATAATAATTCATCAGAAGAATATATTGAATTTATTGTAGCAGAATCTTCAGAATTATTATTAGATCATATTTTCAATTACCCAAACCCATTTACAACAAATACTGCATTTTATTTTGATCACAATCAGCCAAATGTTAATATGGATATTCTTATTCAAGTATTTACTATTACAGGTAAACTTGTAAAAACAATTAGCACAACAATTAATACAGCCGGCTATAGAAGTGATCCAATTTATTGGAACGGATTAGATGATTATGGCGATAAAATTGGCAGAGGAGTATATATTTACAGATTAAAAGTACGTTCTGAAAATGGCAATATTGTTGATAAATTTGAAAAATTAGTAATACTTAAATAACGTTTATAATTAATAATATTTTAAAACATCGAACACTGCATCATTCAACTAATTAACCAATTTCTCAAATATTTATTGGAAAAAAATATTCATTTAACAATAATATAAAAAAATTGCGTTAAGAAAATAAGTTGTATATTTGTCAACCTTTTTTTTAAATTAAATTAAAAATGAAAAAATATCTTTTAATAATATTATTTATAACATTTTATTTAGCAAACTATTCTCAAATAGTTGGAGATTCTAATGATAATATTATTGGACAAGTAAATACAATAACAACAGCTGTTCCATTTTTAACTATTGCTTCAGATTCTAGAGCTGGAGCAATGGGTGATGTTGGAGTTGCTACAGAACCTGATGCAAATTCACAACATTATAATCCTGCAAAATATGCTTTTATTAAAAAAGATGTTGGTGTTGCAATTTCTTATACTCCCTGGTTACGTGCATTAATTGATGATATTAATCTTGCATATATTTCAGGATATAAAAGAATAGGTGGAGGACAAGTTCTAAGTGCTTCTTTATTATATTTTTCTCTTGGCGACATTACGTTTACTGATTATCTCGGAAATCAGTTAAACACATACAACCCAAATGAATTTGCTGTAGATTTTGGTTATAGCAGGTTGCTTGGTAAAAACATGTCAGGATCTGTAGCTTTGAGATATATTTATTCAAATTTAACAGGTGGCGCTTATGTGGGAGGAACAGAAACTCACCCAGGTTGGTCTGTTGCAGCAGATGTTTCAGCTTATTACCAAAAAGATATTGAAGTTGCAGATAGAGACGCATTAATAGCTTTTGGTATTAATATTCAAAATTTGGGATCTAAAATATCATATACCGAAAATGCAGATAAAGATTTTATTCCCTCAACATTAAAACTTGGAGGTAATTTTAAAATTGATATAGATGATTATAATTCTATTGCTTTTTCTGCTGAAGTAAACAAATTATTAGTTCCAACCAGACCTGAATATTATAACCCCGGAGATATTACAGAAGAAGGTGATACTGTTCAACAGGGCGATTTAGTTATTCAATATGGAGAAAATCAGGATGTTTCTGTTCCCGTAGGTATGTTTCAGTCATTTTATGATGCTCCAGGAATTTATACAGACCCCGACCATCCTGAAAACAGAAGTGTTATGAGAGAGGAATTGCACGAAATAAATTATATGCTTGGTCTTGAATATTGGTATTCAAAACAATTTGCTTTACGAGCAGGTTATTTTCATGAACATCCAACAAAAGGCAACAGAGAATTTTTCACTCTTGGTCTCGGTTTACGTTTAAATGTTTTTGGTCTTGATTTTGCTTATCTTGTACCTACAGCACAAAAACATCCCCTTGAGAATACATTAAGATTTACGCTTATTTTTGATTTTGAAGGACTTCAAAAAGAAACTGAAGTTCCCGAATAATAAACACATGAAAATAAAAGTTGGTTTTGGCTACGATGTTCATCAATTAAAAACCGGAGAAACCTTAAATATCGGAGGCATAATTGTACCACACACAAAAGGCACTCTGGGGCATTCCGATGCCGATGTATTGACACATGCAATCTGCGATGCCTTGCTTGGCGCGATAAATATGCGTGATATTGGATTTAATTTTCCCGATACTGATAATAAATACAAAAATATTGACAGTAAGATATTACTCAAACAAGTTTCTAATTTGATTAAAGAAAAAGAATTCAATATAAGCAATATAGATTCTACAATTTGTCTTCAACAACCAAAAATATCAGATTATATCCCAAAAATGCAACAAATTTTATCAGATGTTCTTAATATCTCGATTGATGATATTTCCATAAAAGCTACTACAACAGAAAATTTGAGTTTTATTGGTAAAGAAGAAGGAATTTCTGCCTATGCAGTTGTTCTAATCATTAAAAATTAACCTGCAATTAAAATTTATTTTGAAATTCTCAGTAAATTTTTGATGTTCTCATACATCAATAATTATCAATAATATTTATATTCTATCAATAATAAATTTGGAAAATTCTAAAATTCTTAGTATTTTTAAAATTCTTTAATTTTTAATTTTAAATATAATGTTAAAAATTCCCATTCATAAGTTCCTGTTATTAGTAGCAATAGCAAGTTCTTTATATTCGTACTCACAGGTTCATATTCAATTTATTGAAAATAAAAATCAATGGAATAACAATGTTTTATACAAAGCAGACATTATTTCAGGATCTATTTTTTTAGAAGATAATTGTTTTACATATTGTTTTTACGACCACAATGATGTACATAAATGCCATCACCCAAGCGACATGGAAGAAGAACACAATCATGCTCACAATGATGGTAATAAAAAAAATATGCATTTTCATGCATTCAAAATGCATTTTAATAATTCAAACATAAGTCCAAGAATTTATGGAAACAATGAATACCCACATTACTATAATTATTTTATTGGTCAGGATAAAAATAAATGGGCTTCAAAAGTTAAATGTTATAAAGGAGTAAATTATAATAACATTTATAACAATATTGATATCAAGATGTATAATGAAAAAAATAATTTAAAATATGATTATATTGTAAATCCAGGTGGAAACATACATGATATAGATATTGAATTTGAAGGTGTTAAAAACATCAAAATTGTTGATGGAAAGCTTTTAATCAAAACATCTGTAATTGACATTACAGAACAAGAACCTTATGCATATCAAATCATTAACGGAGAAAAAGTGCAGGTTAAATGTGAATATAAATTAGATGGTGTTTCTCTTAAATTTAATGTTGGAAGATATAATAAAAACGAACCCCTGATTATTGACCCTGTTTTAATGTTTTCAACCTATTCTGGCTCATATTCAAATAATTTTGGATATACAGCATCTTACGACTCTAAAGGGCATTTATATTCAGGCAGCACAGCATTTGGACCAGATTATCCTACCACTTTAGGTGCTTTTCAAACAATTTATGGTGGTGATTCAAATTCATCATCAGTTAATCAGGGAACAGATATTGCAATAACTAAGTGGAATCTTGATGGTTCTGCAATGATATATTCAACATTACTTGGAGGAAACATGGATGAATTACCACACAGTATTTTTGTAAATACCGAATTTGAATTATATGTATATGGAACAACCGGCTCCGATAATTTTCCTGTAACAAGTAATGCTTATGATCAAACCTATAATGGTGGTAATAATTTTGTCCCATCAGGTTTAGGTGTTAGTTTTCCTACGGGAACAGATATTATAGTTTCTAAATTAAGCTCGGATGGCTCTAGTTTGCTAGGAAGCACCTATTTAGGCGGCAGCGAAAATGATGGTTTAAATATGGGTGTTCTCAAATACAACTATGCTGATGAAGTTAGAGGAGAAATAATGCTTGATAATAATCATAATGTTTATATTGTTTCAAGTACATTTTCGTCAAATTTTCCTGTAACAAGCGGGGTTTTACAAAGCTCTATTTCAGGAGACCTTGACGGATGTGTAACAAAACTTAACAACGACCTCACTACTGTTATTTGGAGTACATATATTGGTGGAACAGGTACAGATGCTGCATATTCAATAACTCTTGATTCAAATGAAGATATTTATATATCGGGCGGAACAACCTCAAATGATTTTCCCACTACTTCAGGTACTTTACATCCTTCATATATTGGAGGAATGTCAGATGCTTTTGTAACACATATTTCCAGTAACGGGCAAAGTATTTTGGAATCATCTTATTTTGGCTCAATTGAATATGACCAAGCATATTTTGTTGAATTAAACGGTGGCAATAAGGTTTATTTATTTGGGCAAACTTTAGCTTCCGGTTCAACACTTGTTCTTAATGCTTCATATAATACACCGGGTAGCGGGCAGTTTATTTCTGTTCTTGAATCAGACCTTTCAACTTTAATACGTTCAACAGTTTTTGGAACAGGGAATGGAATAAATATTTCACCTGTTGCATTTCTCGTAGATGTATGCGACAAAATATATATATCAGGATGGGGTGGAGGAACAAATCAACCTCCTTATGGAAGCGGCGGATGGACTACAGGAATGGAGACTACAAGCCCGACTTTTCAAAGCACTACAGATGGAAGTGATTTTTATCTTGCAGTATTTGAGGATGATATGTCAGCTATTACTTATGGAACCTTTGTTGGTGGAAATCAAAGTGCAGAACATGTTGATGGAGGAACAAGCCGTTTTAGTAAAAACGGGAAAATTTATGAAGCAGTTTGCGCAGGTTGCTGGGGAAACTCTGATTTTCCCACATCTTCCGGATCATGGTCATCTACAAATAACAATTCATGTAATTTAGCTGTATTTAAATTTGATTTCATGCTCCCAATAACAATTGCTGAATTTCCATTGCCATTACACAGGTGTGCACCATACACCCATACATTTGATAATTTAAGTCAATATGCAAACTCTTATGAATGGAATTTTGGAGATGGAACTACTTCTTCAGATTTTGAACCAACTCATTTATTTGACAGTGTCGGCACTTTTTATGTTACTTTAACTGCATTTGGAGACTCTTCATGTAATTACAACGACAGCGTAGTTCATATAATTAATATTCATGATATAGATACAGATATTTCTTCTGACACTACTATATGCCTGGGTGAAAGTGTTATATTGCAGGTACAATCAAGTGAACCAAATGCTATTTATATATATTCTTCTAATCCAAGTTTTACAGACACTTTAAATCCTAACATTAATAGCGGGTATCATACAGTTTCACCAACAACAAATACAATCTACTATGTATTTGTTAATGGTTATTATTGTGATGCTATAGATACAGTTCAGGTTTTTGTAAGAGATATTGATATTGAAATAAGTCCTGATACTATTGTATGCTTAAATGATACTGCAAATGTAAGTATCACTAACCTTATCCCTTCTGATACTCTTTCATATTTATGGAGTCCATTATCAGGAATAATTTCAGGAGATACAACAGCATCTCCACAAATGCTTATATCAAATCAAACAACATTTTATGTTACTATTACAAACCAATATGGGTGTGAAACTACTGATTCTGTTATAGTTGATATTGACGATTTTTCTATTAACGATAATCATGATGATGTAACTTGTTTTGGAGACTGCGATGGATCAATTTCAATTTCATCAAATGGTATAAGTCCTTATACATATGAATGGAACAATACGGACACTACGCAAAATATTAGCGGGTTATGTCCCGGAAATTATACATTAACAGTTATTGATGCTATTGGATGTAAACAATATTTTAATGAAATAATTACAGAACCTCCTTTGCTTATAGCTTCTATTACAGGTATTATTCACACTCAATGCGATAGTGTTAATCCTAATTCAGGACAAGCAACAGTTACTCCATCCGGAGGTACCCCAGGATATAATTATCTTTGGGAAGATAATCAAACAGACAGTACTGCTATTAATCTATATGCACATATTTATTATGTTACAATTACCGATAGCCATGGTTGTGATACAGTTCTTTCTGTTATTATTAATGATGGTTCAAACCTCGAAATATCAGCAAATTCTTTTAGTACCAATTGTTACGATTATTGTGATGGTTCAGCAAATGTTTATATAGCTGTGGCAGGAATACCACCATATAATTATATATGGAGTAATGGTTCTAATCTGACTAATGTTGACAGCCTATGCGCAGGATATTATAATGTTTCCGTAATTGACGATGACTATTGTTTAAGATTTGAAACTGTTCAGATATTAGAACCCGATTCTATATATCTTTTTGCAAATATTTCCCCTATTCCTTGTTTTGGTGACAGCACAAATGCTACTGTTCAGGTTTATAGCGGAGGTACAGCACCATATAATTATTTATGGAATACAGGACATACCGATTCTATTATTTATAATATAACAGCAGGTACTTATTCTGTAATAGTTACAGATATTAACAATTGTAAAGATACTACTATTATTAATGTACCTGAACCACCATTGTTAGCTTTAGATTCAATTGTAACTCCAATTATTTGTAATCAGGTATGTAATGGTGAAATAAATTTAACACCAATAGGAGGAACACCTACATACTCTTACACATGGACAAACGGAGCTATAACTCCAATAAACAATAATTTGTGTTATGGGAATTACTCTGTTACACTAACAGATAATCATGGATGTACAACTACTGCCGATTTTCATGTTAGCGTATCTGATTATGTTCCGCCACTTGATGTGTTCGCAGATGATTATTACTTATTTCTAGGACAAAGCACTGGTTTACACGCCACCAATGACAATACATATTATTATATATGGAACCCTGTTATTAGTTTAAGTAGTGCAGGAACAGCAGATCCAATAGCAACCCCGGACCAAACAACTACTTATGAAATTACCATAATTGATAAATATGGTTGTACTAATATTGATACGATAACTATTTTTATTAGTGATTTTACTTGTGGCGAACCATATATTTACTTACCAAATGCTTTTTCGCCAAATGGAGATGGTAAAAATGATATTCTTTATGTTCAAAGTAACATAATTGATGAATTATATTTTGCAGTTTATGACCGTTGGGGCGAAATAATGTTTGAAACTGATGATATCTCTCAAGGATGGGATGGAACTTATAAAGGTGAACCTGTTGACCCTGCAGTATTTGTATATTATATGCAAGCAAAATGTTTAGATATGAAAACATTTGTTAAAAAAGGCAACGTTACCCTTATTAGATAATGTTAGTAAGAAAATACATTGTTTTTTTGTAGAGCAAGAAATTAAATATAGTCTATAGGTTTGCATTTAGTGTCATTTAATAGTCATTTATAGTGAAAAACATATTGACAGCGTAACAAATGACAATCAATGACACGAAGTAAATGACAATTAATGACAAAAATAATTTAAAACGAAATTTGCCCTAAAACACAAACATAATAGATGATATGGGATTTTCGTACAAATATTAAATAAATTTGGATGCAAAATATTCTAACATTAATATTATTTTCATTAATCTGCATTTTTAAAATAAATGCACAGGATATTCATTTTTCACAGTTTAATGCTTCGCCATTAAACTTAAATCCTGCACTTGCAGGAGATTTTGATGGAGAACACAGAATAACAGCTAATCATAGAAATCAGTGGAGTTCAATAACTGTACCTTATAAAACCTACGCACTATCTTATGATATAAAATTAAGTAAAACACCTGTTAAAAACAGTTTTGCAGGCATAGGTTTACAATTAAATACAGATAAAGCCGGTGATGGTGATTTTGGGACAACACAAATTAAGCTAACACCTGCTTTTCATAAAATTATCACTGCCGATACAAGTTTAATTGTTTCAATAGGATTTAATGTAACATATAATCAAAATAGTGTAAACTTCGATGCTTTTTATTTTGGCAATCAATATAGTGGAGGAAGGTTTAATTCTTCCATTCCACATAATGAAGTTTTTTCTGATAATAGCTTTTCTTACTTTGATTTTGCATTTGGTACTAAAATTTTGTATTATGCAAATGGAATACCTGTAAATCTTGGAATTGCACTAACACACTTGAACAAACCCCAACAATCTTTTTACAATAATGAGTTAATTGAACTAAACAGAAAATTTAATATCCATGCAAATAGTTTAATTCCTATCAATAATAGCTTAAACGCTATACCAAGTATTGCATATTTTAGACAAGGCAAATTTCAAGAACTTAATATTGGAGGATTATTACAAAAAGCACTTGACGATTATAATTTCAGGAATATTTATTTTGGTGGATGGGTAAGAACAAGTGATGCAGGAATACTTAAGTTTGGATTTGATTACCAGGACGTGAACATAGGAATTTCTTATGATGTAAATTTTTCAAAACTAAGAATAGCAAGCGAAGGCAGAGGCGGGATTGAGTTATCATTTATTTACATAGTTAAAGATACAAAACAATATAAAGTTCCTTATCACAGACAGTGTCCTGTATTTATGTAATATCAAGCTACTTTGAAAACTTTTTAAATTTATTTATTAAAACTAAAAAACACATTATAAAATTTGTATAATATAACACTTTCACAAAAATGTCGCACAATGCTGTTTATGTGAAACATGCAACTTATTATGAAATATTTTTTTTTCATTATATATTATACAGAATTAAAAAAATATTCCATTTCGTTTTGAAAATCAGTTTTTTTTATTTATATTTAACAAAATTTTATTCTGAAAAATATAGTTTTATAGTATTTAAAAATATTTCAAATGGAACAGTCTAAACTTGATAAAACAGATTTTGATATAATTGATATTTTATTGAAAAAAGCAAAAACACCTTATAAGCAAATATCAAAACAATTAAATATTTCTTTGGGAACTGTTCATGTTAGACTTAAAAAACTAGAAGCTCTTAATGTTATACGTGGCTTTAATATTGATATTGATTTTGAAGTACTTGGATATAGTTTATTGGTTTTTATCGGATTAATAATTAATGGGAAAAAACATGAAAATGTAGTTTCTGAACTTGAAAAAATTGAAGAGTTAGTTGAACTTCATCATACAACAGGAAAATATCATATGTTTGCTAAACTTTTATGCAAAAACACAAAACAATTACGTAAAATACTTATTAATCAGATAAATTCTATTGATGGCATAGAAAAAACAGAAACAACTATTTCTCTTGCAAGAATAATTTCTAAACCAGGAGTTTGTTCTTGAAAAATATAAGCATCACAAAAAAGGCATTAAGAAATTCTTAATGCCTTTTTTATTGAAAATTACAGTATAATAATTTAGTCTTACTCCAAAACAATTTTCTCAACAACAACACCTTTGTCTGTTGTTACTTTTATAAAGTAAATTCCTTTTGGATTATCACTTAAATTAACTGCACATTGTGTATTGTTAATTGTAAATTGATTAACAGTTCTTCCTTGCATATCCAAAACTTCAACTCTCTCAATGTTTTCTGCTTGTATTGAAATATTCCCATTTGTTGGATTCGGATAAATACTAATATTTTCAACATTTGTTTCAGGAACTGATATTACAATATTTTCTAAAAATTCAACTTCGCCATCAACAGACATGCTATCTATATCCCAACTAAATGAAGCTAATGGGAATTTCATAGCAACATCATCTGTCCACCACTCATAATGATATGAAGTATTAACAGTTTCTTGAACTAACACCCAATTACCTAGTGAATCACTATAAATTTCCTGAGTTTCAATTATTGTTGAAAATATACGTAATACATCATAAGTACCAAGTAGAGTAGTCATGCTTCCCCAGGCATCTGCCTCCACAGTTTTGTCAAGAATCTGAATGACCTTAACGGTATCATTTACAAGTATTTCCCATTGCGAATTATCAATAAAATTACCAGTATATGTAAATGGAAATTGCATAATTGTTTCGCCTGGATTCATTTCAATTGCAACCAAGCTTCCTGGAGCAAAAAACTCTCCTACCATACCAATCATTTCCAAATTTGATGAGGATTTATTCAAATATGCCCAACCATTATTTTCAGACATAAACATAGCAACATTATCTCCTACAAATGATGTGTCATAAGGTGTAGAAGCAGGATTAACAAAAGTCATAGTATCACGTCTATCAATTGTTAAAGCTGAAAAATCCCAAACCTGACTTGCTCCGGCACTTCCGGGAACTATAGTAGCATCAGGAATTGTATCAAATGCCTGATATACTTCATCTCCAACATCAACAATATTGTTAGAGTTAATTGTAATTTGTGCATTTAATGAAAATCCAATAAATACAGCTAAAAATAAATGTAAAAATTTTTTCATAATATTTTTTTTAAGGTTATATTTAAAATTAGTTAATTATAAAAAAAGCGTAGTTTAGATATCTACGCTTTTTTAACTAAAAGTTTTTTTGATTTAAATTAATTTAACAACAGTTTTTTTGTTATCACCTTACTGTCTGTTTTTATTTTTACCATATACACCCCTACTTCTTTATCACTTAAATTAATTTTAACATTATTAACATTATTTTTATATGATGAATAATAAACAACTTTTCCGGTAATATCAATTACTTCAACTGATTTAATATTTGAGATCGTAATATTAAATATATCTTTTGAAGGATTAGGGTAAATTGCTAATTCCTTACTACCATTAATTTCATTAACTCCAAGAACAAGACCTTCAAAGTATAGATTATCAACATCTAAAACACTTCCAATAACAGGTGTAGTTCCTGATGATGAAATAACAATATTCATTGTATCGGGTGCTATTGAAAGTTGATAATCAATTAAAATATCAAACATAGTCCAAGCTGTTGTAGAAACATCTGAATAGAAAGATCCTATTGCAACAGTATCTGCAGAAGTTCCATTCCATTTTGTAAAATAACATCCTATTCCACATAAATCACCAGTAGAATTATAGTTATAATATCCTCTAAAATACTCCGGTCTGTCAGTATATGGTACACCTCCTGTTAAAGTTTGATTAGCAATATTAATTATTCCGAATGTTAACATGCCCGGTAATGTATACATACCTGCAGCATCTGTTGTTATTAGTCTAGCAAAAGAAGCACCATCCTGAGCACCTGTAGTTTGCTCAGTTGTAGTTTCAAAAACACCTATAGGTGTTAGGTCTAAATTAGTTGTTTGCCAATCATCAGGGTTTGAAAATGCTGTTCCTACAAGAGTCCAATTTTCTAAACTGGCATTTGTTGGTTGTACTTGGGCAAACAAAATACTCCCAATAAATAACACAGCACAAAAAGAAAGTGTAAATTTTCTCATAATTAATAAATTTTAGTTAAACAATTAATGTTCAAATATATTATTTTTTTTGTTTAAAACAAAAAATCCTTTATATTTTTGTTTTATAATCATTATAGTTTCTGCCAATATATCCATTTAATCCTATTGAAAAAATTAATGGTTGAAAAGGAAATTCGAGAGTTTCGGAATTTAAAGGAAAAGAAAACCCTAACTGAAATACAAATTTCACATATTTATATCCCATTTTTGTTGTCATAACCGGCTCTAAAAATAATCCTGTATTTTTAACAGAACCTTGTTTCATATTTACTATTACAAAACGAGTAGCAAAACTGGCATCAAAAACTTCTGTAGCTGCTCCAATTGCAGGTTGAATAAAAATTCTGTTATTTGTAACATCCTCATACGACGTCCATAAATTATTATCACATTCTGCTTTAAGCTTTCCTAAACCAAAACCACCAAATACTTCAAACCTTCCACTATTACTAAGTTTTGTGAAATATCCTGAACCTATTTCAACAAATTGATGTTTATGAAAATTATTTGTAGAATCGGATGTTCTGTTTGCAAAACTACCATTTAACATCACTCCAATATTATCGGTAATTGCATAAGCAAATTGCGGGTCATTCCCTGCAGTTCCTGTATGTATTGCACACTGAAATTCTCCTTTATTACTAAGTAAGGGAGTATTAATTACGTTAGGAACATAAGCAGGAGCACAAGCATTAAAAACTAATGCAAAGAATAATCCTGCATATAATAATTTTAGAATTGCTTTAAAACTCCTATTTTTCATAATTCAAGTCATAGATTAACAGACAAATGTAAAAATATTTTTTAAAATAAAACAAATTAAATTATAAAATTATCAATGTTGCTTCAAAAAGTCCAATAAATACGAATTCCATCTGGATAAACTATATTTTTCTCATACAGTTTGATTATATTTGCAAAATAAATTTTAGAATAAATTTAAAATAAATTTCTTTGATTAAAATAGAAAAACATATAATCAATAAACTTGACACAATATTTTCAGGGAAAAAAAACATTGTTATAATATTTCATTCCAATCCTGATGGCGACGCAATAGGATCAGGTTTAGCTTTATATATAATATTGGAAAATTTAGGTAATCAGGTTAAAGTTATTTCTCCTGACACATATCCAAAATTTCTTGAATGGCTGCCTGAAAATAAAAATATCATTATTTTCAATAAATCTAAAAATGACGCTATTCAATTTATAAATGATGCTGATGCCATTGTTTGTCTCGACTTCAATAATCTTGACAGGGTAAAAGATATGGCAACTTATGTAGCAAATTCAAAAGCAATAAAAATATTGATAGATCATCATCCAAATCCTGATAACTTTCCTGATATTGCTATCTCAGAAACAAGTGTTTCCTCAACTGCTGAACTTTTATATCAAATTATAAAACATTTAAATTATCAAAAATACATTACAAAAGAAGTTGCAGAATGTTTATTTACCGGCATCATGACAGATACAGGGTCATTTAATTACGGCTTTAACCCTGCAACTCTTATTATTACTTCTGAACTTTTATCTTATAGAATAAATAAAGATGAAATTTTTAATAATATATATAACAATTTTTCTTCAGACAGAATGCGACTAATGGGATACTGCCTTAATAGCAAATTAGAAGTTGTTCCTAAATTCAAAACAGCATTTATAAGTTTAACACAAAATGAATTCAGAAAATTCAATTATCAAACAGGCGATACAGAAGGCTTTGTAAATCTCCCTTTATCAATAGAGAACATCGTTTTTTCAGTTTTATTTACAGAACAAAGAGATCATGTTAAAATATCATTTCGTTCAAAAGGGGATTTTAATGCAAACGTATTTGCAAAAAAACATTTTAACGGAGGTGGTCATAAAAATGCTGCAGGAGGTCAACAATATAATTTATCAATAGATGAAACCATAAGTAAATTCAAAAAATTACTTGAAAAATATTCTAAAGAACTATCGTAGATGATTATTAATAATTCTAAAACATATTATTTTTCAATTTTTATCATATTAATTTTTGCTTTTTTTTCATGTAATAGTGATGTGGAAAAAATAACAGATAATGATTATTACAAATTCAAAAAACCTCTTGAAAACGTAAATAAAACACTTGTTGAAAAAGATAAAGTAAGAATTGAAAATTATTTCAAAAGACGAAAATGGAATATGCAAGTATCAGGAACAGGATTATATTATAATATTTATCATAAAGGCAATGGAGAAAAAGCTGAAACTGAAAAATATGCAACAATTAACTATGAAGTTAAATTACTTAACGGAAAACTTTGTTATACATCAGATTCACTTGGTCCAAAAACTTTTAAAATTGGACATGGTGGCGTGGAAATAGGTCTTGAAGAGGGTGTTTTATTGATGAATGAAGGAGATAAAGCTCGCTTTATTATACCACCATATTTAGCACACGGTTTAATTGGTGATGAAAATCGAATTCCTGCCCGTTCAATAATAGTTTATAATGTTGAATTATTAAAAGTTACAGACTAACAAAATTACAATTTGAATACAGCATTTAAACATATCAAAATTAATTTTATTAGTTTATCTATAATAGTTTTATTCATGCAATTTATTTCTTGCAACAGATCTGAATATCCGGGGTATGAACTTACTGATACAGGTATTGATTATAAATTACATACTACAAACGAAGGAAACCAAAAAGTAGATACTGGTGATTACCTGACTGTTGACATCATTTATCAAACTATTAATGATTCCATTTTTTTTAAAGCACAACGTAAAATTCAAATAACAAAATCGGAATTTGACGGCTCGATCGATGAATGTTTTTCTATGCTTTCAGAAGGAGATAGTGCAACTTTTATTATTAGTGCCGAAGATTTTTTTGAAAAAACCGTTAATACATTTCTACCTTCTTTTTTTAAACATAAAGATGTAATGAAAGTATCGGTAAAAGTAATAAATGTAAAAACTACGGAACAATTCAAAAAAGAGAAAGATGAATTTCTTTCGTGGATCGAAGATTTTAGCGAATATGAACAAGTATTATTAAAACATTTTATAGAAGATGAGCAAATTAGTGTTGACCCTACAAATTCAGGACTGTTTCACTTAATAATTAAAGAAGGTAATGGCTTACCTGTACATCTCGGCGATACTATCTTTGTAAATTATGAAGGACGATTTTTAAACGGGAATATTTTTGATTCTACATGGAAACGAAATAAAGCTTTTGATTTTATTTATGGTCAGGAATGGCAAGTAATTCGTGGGTTAGAAGAAGCTATTGGCAGAATGACCGAACAAGAAGAAGCTTTTTTTATTATGCCATCATATTTGGCTTTTGGCAATGAGGGTTCTTCAACAGGAATAATTCCACCATTTACTTCAGTAATATTTAAAGTAAAATTAGAAAGTATTAATAATAATATTTTTGATTCTTTAATTGTAAAACCATAAACTTGCAAAATAAAATTTAAAAAAATCAATGAAAAAAAATTACTTAATAATTATCGTATTCTTATTTGCTCTATTTGTTGTTTCATGCAAAAATTCAGGCGATTTTAAAACACATGAAACAGGACTGGAATATAAGATTATTGCAGAAAATCCTGATTCTGTTATGCCACAAATTGGCGATATTCTGGTTTTAAAACTAAAATATACAAGAGAAAATGATTCCATTTTATTTGATACTAAAGAAATTCAGACCTCTTTTAGAATGAAAATGGATGAGCCATCACACAGTGGAGGATGTATTGAAGATGCATTTGGAATGATGCATGTTGGAGATAGTGCAATTTTTAAAATCAATGCAAAAGATTTTTTCGAACAAACCAAAGAAAGGGAAACACCTGATTTTATTAAACCCGATGAAAAACTTATATTTTATATCAAATTAATTAAAATTTTCAATTATAAAGAATGGAAAGTTGAAAGAGAAAAAATGCTCATAGCTAATGAAGAACAAGAAATGGATCTTTTAAAGGGTTATTTACAAAGAACAAGCACAAAAGTTGAACCAACAGAAAGCGGATTATATTTTGTTAGCAATGTTGAAGGAAAAGGAAAACAACCAAAAAAAGGAGACAATGTAAGTGTGCATTACACAGGGGCTTTTATTAGTGGTAAACCGTTTAGTTCTTCTTATGAACTAAACGAACCAATGAAGTTCAGGCTTGGTATTAATGAAGTAATTGAAGGTTGGGACCAGGGAATTGCCTTAATGAAAGAAGGAGGCTCCGCAACATTAATAATTCCATCTAAACTTGCCTATAAAGATGTAGAACAAGGACCAATACCTCCATATTCTACTTTAGTTTTTGAAATTGAATTATTGTCGGTTACATCATATTAAAAATTTAAATATTAATAATATTATAAAATGCAAAAATTTAAATTATGAAAAAATTACTTTTTACAACACTAATTGGCTTATTTGCTTTAAGTTTTAGTTTTTCTCAAAAAACTGAGCAAGATGATGGTTTTATAACTACTCCATCAGGTTTAAAATATAAAATTACTGAAAAAGGAAGAGGTATTAAAGCCGAAGCCGGTGATAAAGTTTCCTTACATTATACAGGAAAACTAACTAACGATACTGTTTTTGACAGTTCATATCCCAGAAAACAACCATTCACTTTTACTTTAGGAAAGGATCCTGTAATTAAAGGTTGGGTCGAAGGTGTTGCCCTTTTACATCAAGGCGACAAAGCTACTTTTATTATACCACCTGAATTGGGTTATGAAGCTCGTTCAACCGGCAAAATTCCTGCAAATTCAACTTTGATATTTGATGTTGACCTTATTAATGTTCAGAAAGCAGTTAAAATTACAGCTTATGATACTACTGGAATTGAGTCTAAAACTACTGAAACAGGTTTGAAATATTTTGAAATTAATAATAAAAAAGGAAAGCAAGCAACAAAAGGCTCTAGAGTTTCAGTACATTATACCGGTTATTTAAAAGATGGCAAAATATTCGATTCTTCGGTACAAAAAGGTGAACCAATAAAAATAGAATTAGGTGCAAATCAGGTTATAAAAGGTTGGGATGAGGGTTTATCACTAATGAGTAAAGGAGATAAATTTCGTTTAATAATTCCTTACCAACTTGCTTTTGGCGAAAAAGGCAGACCACCTGTAATACCGGAAAAAGCTGAACTTACATTTGATGTTGAACTTATTGATGTACTTCCACCAATTATTGTTGAACCTTTCAATATTAAAGGTAAAAAGCAATATACAACAGAATCGGGTCTTAAATATATTATTGTTAAAGAAACCGATGGTGAAAAAGTTCCTGAAAACGCAACAGTTACTGTACATTATACCGGTTATCTTGACGATGGGACAATATTCGATTCATCAATAAAAAGAGAACAAATTTTTTCGTTCCCTTTAGGCAAAAGCAAAGTTATTAAAGGCTGGGATGAGGGTATTGCACTAATGAAGAAGGGTGAAAAATTTAGATTTTATATTCCATATAATTTAGCTTATGGAGAAAAAGGTTATCCTCCGGTAATCCCGGCTAAAGCTGAATTAACTTTTGATATTGAATTAATAGATTTTTAGTGGGGAAATGCAATCAAACGACACATATTAAAGCTAAATATTACTCACTTTACTTATGGTTCATAAAGAGCTATTCGTAATTTTTATAATTTTGAACTTCACATTTACAATTGTTGAATATTTTTTTGCAAAAAAGTATTTATTTTCAATAGGTTTTAATATTAATAATGATTGAATAAAGCAAATTGCTCATCCAGAATCACCAATTAGCCTTTTAGAATTACATTTTGATAATTTTATTAGAAAGATATGTTAAATTTTATTAAATTTGATTTTGATTATTATTATAAATCTTTTAAAAAACAACGCCATGAAAAAAAACAATATTAAAATTACTTTTAATAGAGTTATGCTATGTGCAATTTTTATTGGAATTTTTACAATATGCCAATTTGAAAACATTTTTTCACAAATTAAAAATGATTATTCAATTACAAATAAATTTACTCAAAATAAAATACAAGTTGATGATAATATAGTGGCTGTCGAAACCCAAAATCAGGATTTTATTGATTCCCAAGAAATACCTCAAGTAAATACTGCTTGCTTTATACAGAATAAAGGACAGATTGCAAATGCCGAGGGCATTGTTCAGGATGAAGTATTGTTCACAACATCAGTCGATAAGTCCGATTTATTCTTTCTGAAAGATAAAATCATTTTTATAACTAAAGAAAAGCATTTTGTTGAAACAGAACAATCCATTGATGAAAGAGCAAAAGGCAATATTGAATATGCTGAACAACTAGAATTACAAATGAAACATTATCGTTTTGAATTAGTATTCAATAATACGAATCCAGATGTTGTAGTTGATGGTTTGGATAAATATAAAAATTATACTAATTATTATCTTGGCCATTGTCCTGAAGGAATAATGAATGTCCCAAATTTTCAGTCACTTTATTACAATGAAATATATCCCAATATTGATTTAAAATTCTATCGAAACTCTAAAGGATTAAAATTTGATTTTATTGTAAAACCTGGTGGAAATCCTAATTTGATAAGTTATTTATATAAAGATACAGAAACTCTTGAAAAAGACAATAAAGGAAATATCAATGTTAAAACACCATATTTAGATTTTAAGGAAGAAGCTCCATATTCTTATTTTGTTGAAAATAATAATGAAAAAGAAGTTGAAAGTAGTTTTGTGCTTTCAGACAACAATGTTATTAGTTTTAATCTTGAAGATTATCCTAAAGACAAAACTCTAATAATTGATCCAACCCTTGATATGGTTTGGTCAACATATTTTGATATAGGAGCAAGCTCTGTTTGGGATAATGTATCATTTAATTCAATCGGTGACTTCTATGTATCTTGTTATCACTATTCTTCAGTAGTTGATGTGTTTAATTCAGGAGGATTTTATCAGGGTACTGATGCAGGCGGTACTACTGATCTTGCAATATTAAAATTTAGCAATGCAGGGGTTCAACTTTGGACAACATATTATGGAGGCACTGGTAACGAATACGTAATCTGCAATACTACTGCGGTTGATGAAAATGATAATCTATATGTTGGGGGAGAAACATCAAGTCAAGCTACATTCCCTCTTCAGAGTGCAGGTGGATATTATGATGGTGCATCAACCAGTACTTGTGGTTTTTTATTAAAATTTGATGATAATTGCAACAGGTTATGGGCAACTTTTATTGGAGCAAGTGGATCAAGAGTAAGAGGAATTACCACAGCTTCAAATAATGATGTTTATATTGTTGGGGCATGCTATAATACAGCAGCATTACCAGTACAAGATCAGGGTGGCGGAGCATATTACCAGCCTGTTCATGGAGGAGGAGGTAATGGCTACATTATGAGATTCAATAGTAGTACCTCAAAGTTATGGTGTACTTATTTTGGTGGTGATTGTTATGTTAATTTTATAGATATTCATATTGACCCAACTAACAATAATTTGTATTGTGTTGGGGAACTTGGCGGATGGAGTGTGCCAAATTCATATCCTCCATTAACTAATCCTGGAGGAGGTGCATATTTCGACAATACTGTTAATGGTAAGCAGGATTTATTTATTGCACGTTTTAATTCAAGCAGAACACTAACATGGTCAACAATTTATGGTGGTTCATTTAACGACAATTTTAACGGGGATTGTGGTTCAATAGATACAGATTCTGATGGCAATTTTTACTTCTGCGGTAAAACAATGAGTGATAATTTACCATTGCAAAATGGCGGAGGATATTATCAATCATTAATAGGAGGAAATGGCATTGGAGATGCAACTAATGATGGATTTATTCTAAAATTTAATACATCAGGAGTAAGGCAATGGGCAACTTATTATGGTGGAAGCGGGTCTGAAGAAATTCGAAAATTAAAAATTGACAATAATGATTATATTTGGATTGGAGGATATACAAATAGCTCTAATATTCCATTATTAACTGCTACAGATCATTATAATCAAACATGGGCAGGAGGAAGTGCTGATGCCTTTATGGGAAGATTTACTCAAATTGGAGTTAGAGAATGGGTTAGTTGTTTAGGAGGTTCAGATTATGAAACATGTCGACCGTTTGCAATATATGAACCCGATGCTTCTACAGTCGAAATATTTATGGTTGATCAAACTAATAGTTTAAACTTTCCAACTGTTAATCCTGGTGGTGTTTATTATTTGGGAGCAAGACCAACTGCACAAAGTGCATATATATCAAAATTTTCTTATACTACATGCGAGCCTTCAACTGCTCCAACATCTATTACAGCATCTCAAACAACAATATGTCCAGGAGCTAATGTTACACTTACTGTTAATGGTGGTTCACTTGGGACAGGAGCATCATGGGAATGGTATTCAGGAAGTTGTGGAGGAACAAGTGTTGGTACAGGTAGTTCAATAATTGTATCACCAACATCAACAACAACTTATTATGTTAGAGCAGAAGGAGATTGCGGTACAACATCATGTGTTTTAAAAACAATTACTGTAAATCCTCTTCCTGTTACTCCAACAAGTGTTTCAGCATCTTCAACAACTATATGCTTAGGTAACTCAACATCCTTAACTTATTCAGGTGGTTCAGGAACTACATTTGGTTGGTATACTGGTTCATGTGGTGGAACACTAATAGGTACGGGAAATAGTTTTTCAGTATCACCTACAAGTACAACAACATATTATGGGGCATGGCAAAATGGATGTGGTACCTCTACTTGTCAAACTGTTACAGTTAATGTGAACCCACTACCTTCAGCGCCTTCTAGTGTTTCTGCTACTTCTACAATTATATGTTCAGGTGGTTCATCAACATTATCCTATTCTGGTGGTTCTGGTTCTAATTTCAATTGGTATACAGGTTCATGTGGTGGTACCCTTGTTGGGATAGGAAATAATTTCTCTGTTTCGCCTACCAGTACAACAACATATTATGGTGCTTGGCAGAACAGCTGTGGTTTGTCTACATGTCAGACAGTTGCAATAACTGTTAATCCTTTACCTGTTGCCCCAACAAGTGTGTCAGCTTCTTCAACAACTATATGTTCAGGTAACTCTACATCTTTAACTTACTCAGGTGGTTCAGGAACTACATTTAATTGGTATACTGGTTCATGTGGTGGAACCTTAGTCGGTACAGGAAACAGTTTTTCAGTATCACCTACAACAAATACAACTTATTATGGTGCTTGGCAAAATAGCTGTGGTTTGTCTACATGTCAGACAGTTGCAATAACTGTTAATCCATTACCTGTTGCCCCAACAAGTGTATCAGCTTCTTCAACAACTATATGTTCAGGTAACTCTACATCTTTAACTTACTCAGGTGGTTCAGGAACTACATTTAATTGGTATACAGGTTCATGTGGTGGAACCTTAGTCGGTATAGGAAACAGTTTTTCAGTATCACCTACAACAAATACAACTTATTATGGTGCTTGGCAAAATAGCTGTGGTTTGTCTACATGTCAGACAGTTGCAACAACTGTTAATCCATTACCTGTTGCCCCAACAAGTGTATCAGCTTCTTCAACAACTATATGTTCAGGTAACTCTACATCTTTAACTTACTCAGGTGGTTCAGGAACTACATTTAATTGGTATACAGGTTCATGTGGTGGAACCTTAGTCGGTATAGGAAACAGTTTTTCAGTATCACCTACATCAAATACAACTTATTATGGTGCTTGGCAGAACAGCTGTGGTTTGTCTACATGTCAGACAGTTGCAATAACTGTTAATCCATTACCTGTTGCCCCAACAAGTGTATCAGCTTCTTCAACAACTATATGCTCAGGTAACTCTACATCTTTAACTTACTCAGGTGGTTCAGGAACTACATTTAATTGGTATACTGGTTCATGTGGTGGAACGTTAGTCGGTACAGGAAACAGTTTTTCAGTATCACCTACAACAAATACAACTTATTATGGTGCTTGGCAAAATAGCTGTGGTTTGTCTACATGTCAGACAGTTGCAATAACTGTTAATCCATTACCTGTTGCCCCAACAAGTGTGTCAGCTTCTTCAACAACTATATGTTCAGGTAACTCTACATCTTTAACTTACTCAGGTGGTTCAGGAACTACATTTAATTGGTATACTGGTTCATGTGGTGGAACACTAGTTGGAACAGGAAATAGTTTTTCTGTATCACCTACAACAAATACAACTTATTATGGCGCATGGCAGAATAGCTGTGGTTTGTCTACATGTCAGACAGTTGCAATAACTGTTAATCCTTTACCTGTTGCCCCAACAAGTGTGTCAGCTTCTTCAACAACTATATGTTCAGGTAACTCTACATCTTTAACTTACTCAGGTGGTTCAGGAACTACATTTAATTGGTATACTGGTTCATGTGGTGGAA
>Ga0208648_1000147_pt1 | contig 77554 bp, 65 predicted proteins | sample AntAceMetag02UKL_FD_184772 | JGI IMG/M metagenome (GOLD analysis project Ga0208648, IMG submission 184772) | Saline lake microbial communities from Ace Lake, Antarctica - Antarctic Ace Lake Metagenome 02UKL (SPAdes) (version 2) | ecosystem: Environmental > Aquatic > Non-marine Saline and... | reverse complement strand
AGACAAAAGAAGGTTTTAGTATATATTTCTCTGGACAAGTCTTTCTCCACATTGCATAACATGGACGATTTGCTTTCTCTGCTGACAAGATGTTACAAGAATGCTTTGGAAAGACTCAAGAAACAGCCGGCGATAACGCGCTTCGTGCGGCAACAACAGACCGACTCGGAATTCGATAGACATGATGAGCAGATGGGACTTCCTCTCTCTTGAGGCCTGAAGACTGTTAAGTTCATAGTATAGAGATTTCATTTTCTGACAGGATAACCTTATAACCTTAGCTAATTTATATCCTGAATATCCAGTTAATCCTGTCAGAAATATATTTTAAAGAAGTAATACAAACAGTAAAAACATTTTTGGGAGGGTATAATGAACAGTTCACCGGACAAGGAAAAAGCTGTAGAAGCAGCGATAGTTCAGATAGAACGCCAGTTCGGCAAAGGTTCTATTATGAAGTTAGGCGGCAAGCCGATTGTTGATGTGCCGGTAATATCGACCAGCTCTCTTGCGCTTGATAAAGCACTGGGTGTAGGAGGACTTCCAAGGGGCAGAGTCACAGAAGTTTTTGGCCCTGAATCATCCGGGAAAACATCCTTAACTCTTCATGTTATTGCAGAAGCTCAGAAACTGGGCGGCATTGCGGCGTTTATAGATGCTGAACATGCCCTTGATATCGGGTATGCAAAAAAGCTTGGCGTGAATTGTGATGAACTTCTGCTCGCACAGCCTGACACAGGCGAACAGGCACTCGAAATAGCAGATATGCTGGTTAGAAGCGGAGCAATAGATATCGTTGTTATAGATTCGGTTGCAGCACTTGTACCCAGAGCAGAAATTGAAGGTGATATGGGCGATTCCCACATGGGGCTTCAGGCAAGGCTTATGTCCCAGGCACTGAGGAAATTGACCTCTTCGATAAATAAAACAATGACATCAGTTATTTTTATTAACCAGATACGCATGAAAATAGGCGTGGTGTTCGGCAACCCTGAAACAACTACTGGTGGAAACGCCCTTAAGTTTTATTCGTCTGTAAGGCTCGACATAAGACGTATCGGGGCCATAAAAAACGGTCAGGATGTTGTAGGAAACCGTACAAGGGTTCGTGTGGTAAAAAATAAGATGGCGCCTCCTTTTAAAGAGGCTGAATTTGATATAACATATGGCGAAGGTATATCAAAAACAGGCGATCTTCTTGACACAGGTGTTGAAGAAGGCATAATTGATAAAAGCGGGTCGTGGTATTCATATAATGAAGAACGAATAGGCCAGGGTCGTGAAAATGTAAAAAAATTCTTTGGTGAAAATCCAGATATTTATAAAGAAGCTCTTGCTAAGGTCAGAGAATCTATGGGGCTCTCTAAAAAAGCGGAAGAAAAATCCAATGACCAATAATACAGACAAAACAAAAAAATTCAATTGCTCCAACTTGTTGAGCTGTTATCAAAAAAGGTTTTTACAACACACAATATGAAAAATTCCAAGAAACCATCTATAACAGGCAATGAAATACGAAAACAGTTCCTTGAATATTTTAAAAAACACAATCACAGAATTGCGAGAAGTTCTTCTCTGGTTCCTTCAGATGATCCAACCCTGCTGTTTACAAATGCCGGTATGGTCCAGTTTAAGCGGACATTCCTTGGAGAAGAAAAAAGAGATTATGTAAGGGCTGCGACATCACAAAAATGTGTCAGAGCTGGTGGAAAGCATAACGATCTGGAAAATGTCGGTTATACTGCCAGGCATCATACCTTTTTTGAGATGCTCGGCAATTTTTCCTTTGGAGATTATTTTAAGGAAAAGGCAATCGAATTTGCATGGGATCTGCTTGTAAACGGTTATAACCTGCCAATAGACAAATTATGGGTTTCGGTTTATCTTGATGATGATGAGGCATATAATATATGGGCTGAAAATATTGGCGTGTCAGAAGAACGGATTGTACGCTGTGGGGAAAAGGATAATTTCTGGTCAATGGGAGATACGGGCCCATGCGGCCCATGCAGTGAAATACACATAGATCGCGGTGAAAAATTCGGCTGCGATAATCCAGATTGCGGGGTTGGATGCGAATGCGACAGATATCTCGAAATATGGAATCTTGTTTTTATGCAGTACAGCCGGGATATTGCAGGCAAGATGACCCCGCTTCCAAAGCCCAGCATTGACACAGGAATGGGTCTTGAACGCATAGCCTCTCTTGTACAGGATGTGCCTACAAATTTTGATACTGATCTTATCCGCCCTATTATTACAATGGTGGAAAACCTTTCAGAGAAAAGGCTTGGCAATTCTCTTAAGCACGACATAGCCATGAAGGTAATTGCCGATCATACCAGATCCGCAGCATTTCTTATAGGCGATGGGGTTCTTCCTTCCAATGAAGGAAGAGGATATGTTCTCCGCCGAATCATACGCCGGGCAATACGCTATGGCCGCAACATAGGACTTTCAAAACCATTTCTCAACAAAACAGCGGATGTTGTTTTTGATATAATGAAAACAGCCTACCCTGAACTTTTAAATGCTTCAGCTTTTATCAAAAATTTAATTCAAAATGAAGAAGTCAGATTTTTAGAAACCCTTGATAACGGGCTTAAGCTTTTAAACGAAACACTTGCAGACATAAAAGCAAAGGACGAAAACCAGGTGCCTGGAAATGTAATATTCAAACTCTACGACACCTATGGATTTCCGGTCGATATAATCAGGGATGTGGTAAGGGATGAAAAAATGACCCTGGATATGACCGGCTTTAACGAGGCCATGGAGGGGCAGCGAAACAGATCCAGGTCTGTTACTTCCTTTTCAGGTATTGGCGATGCCTATAAAGATCTTGCTGCCAGAGGAATAAAATCTAAGTTTACCGGCTATGAAACTATGTCAGCCAATTCAAATGTGCTTGTCATAGTATCTGAAGGAGGCGAAGTTCAGGAGGCTTCAGCCGGAACTGATATTGAAATCGTAACTGAAACCACCCCTTTTTACGGCGAGGCTGGCGGCCAGGTTGGAGACAGGGGAAGAATAACCGGACAAAATAATAAGCAGGCTCTTGATATCAGTATTCTCGATACAATTAAAGACCCGACAGGACTGATAATACACAAAGGTAAAATAATTTCAGGAAGCATTAAAAAGGGCGATAATGTAACTCTAATTGTTGAAAAAACACGCCGCAATGGAATTGCCTGCAACCACACTGCCACCCATATACTCCATTTTGCATTGCGCAAAATACTGGGCGACCATGTAAAACAGGCTGGTTCCTCTGTATCACCGGACAGGCTCCGTTTTGATTTTAACCATTTTTCTCAGGTTAACGGCGATGCTTTAAATAAAATTGAAACCATTGTAAACAATAAGATACGCGAAAATGTTCTGGTTGAAACAGAAGAAATGGATGCTGAAAAAGCACTAAAATCAGGTGCTACAGCCCTTTTTGAAGAAAAATATGGGGACCGGGTCAGAGTTGTTTCCCTTGGATCTTTCAGCCAGGAATTATGCGGAGGAACACATACCAGCCGCACCGGCAACATAGGCATTTTCAAAATAATCGGGGAATCCAGCGTAGCATCGGGGATAAGAAGAATCGAAGCCCTTGCAGGCGAAGCAGCACTCGAGTATATCCAGAAGACTTCAAAAATAGTTCAGGAAACAGCCAGCCTGATAAAGGAAAGGCCGGAAGATATTCCAAAGAGAATTGTCAAAATAATCACCGATCATAAATCCGCTGAAAAGGAAATAGAAAAACTTAAAGCAAAAATTGCGGCAACAAAGGCGGACAGTTCTGAAGGTGACATTAAATTAATAGGCAATGTAAAGGTTCATGTGAAAAAAGTCGCGGTTGACTCAGCCTCAGCCCTTAGAGATCTGGCTGACAGATTCAGGGAAAAAATAAGCTCCGGCATTGTTGTGCTGGGCAGCGTTGCAGGCTCCAAGGTCTTTCTTATCGTGGTTGTAACAAAGGACTTAACAAAGCGTTTTAATGCAGGAAATATTGTAAAGCAGATTTCAGCCATAGTCGGTGGCGGTGGCGGTGGAAGGCCTGACATGGCGCAAGCCGGCGGCTCCATGCCTGATAAACTCGATCACGCGCTTGAAAAGGCATACGAAATCGTGGGAAAAATGTAAAATTACTTAACAATAGAAAAACACATTCTCTCAAAGAGATTGAGACCAGAGAGTTGAGGGCAAGATTACCGATCTTTTTTGATATTATCTGCTATTTTTCTTACCCTGTCCATAATGTCTGAAACGTCCATATTTAAAAGTTGCCTGTCTTTCATGACTATTTTTCCGTTAATTATACTTGCAGAAACATCTGCGCCAGATGCTGAATAAACTATTTGTGAATAGCAGTTATACATTGGAATCATGTGAGGTTTATTTGTATCAAGGATAATTATGTCTGCATATTTACCAGCCTCAATGGAACCGGTTTTATCTTCAATGCCAAGCGTCTTTGCGCCTTCAATGGTTGCCATCCTCAAAACGGTTGCAGTATCCATGGCAGTAGGATTCATTGTTTTAAGCTTGTGAATTTTGGCGGTTGTATCTATTTCCAGTAAAAGATCAAGATCATTGTTGCTTGCACAACCGTCTGTGCCAAGCCCCACGATTACACCCTGTTTAAGCATTTCCGGAACAGGTGCAACGCCTGCTCCTAATTTCATACTGCTTTCTGGATTGTGTGATACTTTTACACCACAATCGGCAAAAATTCTGATTTCATCTTCATCAACAAAATTGCAGTGAACAGCTACTGTGGAATCATCAAGTATACCCAGGCTGTTGAGATAGCGAACAGGTGTATTTCCATATTGCTGTTTAATATCTTGTGTTTCTTTTATGGTTTCAGACAAATGAGTCAAAAAAAGAGCTTTACTGTTTCTCGCAACCTCTTTGATATTCTTTAGCGTTTCAGGTGAACAGGTATAGGGTGAGTGGCAAAAAAGCGCGGGACAAATCAGGCTTGAAACATTCTTCCATTTTGCAATAAAAGATTTTGCAATCTGTACATTTTTTGCAGGGTCAGGAATACCGGGTGCGGGAAAATCGACAAATCCCTGACAGCAAACTGCCCGCATTCCTGTGCTTTTTGCTGCCATGACAACACTGTCTTCAAAGAAATATCCATCACAAAAGGTTGTTGTGCCGGAAAGAATCATTTCTGCTATTGCCAGCATTGCTCCATAGTAGGCAGTATCTTTGTTTAAATATTTTGCCTCTGCCGGAAAGATGTAATCATTAAGCCATTTATTCAGGGGAACATCATCAGCCAGGCCTCTGAAAAATGTCATCGGCAGATGAGTGTGAGTATTGATAAGCCCCGGCATAATAATTGAACCCGGCATATCCAGTACTTCTTTTGCAGTATATGATTCAGGGGGCCGGTTTTTCTGAGTATCAACAAAAACAATTTTTTTATCCAAAATGCCGATGACCGGATTTTCAATTACTTCCATCGAGTCAGACATGGTCAGAAGAAAGCCGCCTGTGATAATGATATCAAAATTTAATATTGCCATATCAGCTGATATTCAGACTTTTCTTAATGCTGCGCGCTATTTCTTTAACTTTTTCTATAACAGCAGCTTCATTAATTGTTAAAAGCTGTCTGTTTTTCATAATTATTTTTCCGTTTATTATTACTGTATCAACATCAGATCCATTTACTGCATAAACAAGATGAGAATAAGGATTATACATTGGTGTAAGGTGCGGTTTGTTTAAATCTATGAGAATAATGTCAGCCTTCATGCCGCTTTTAATAGAACCTGTAAAATTTTCCATTCCAAGGACACGGGCTCCGTCACAGGTCGCCATACGTGTAACAGTAGAAGCAGACATAATTGTTGGGTCAAGACGTTCAACCTTCTCAAGTTTGCCCGCAGTATCCATTTCCTGAAACATATCAAGATTATTATTGCTGGCACACCCGTCGGTACCAAGCCCTACAACAATCCCATGATCCAGCATGCTGGATATAGGAGCAACACCAGAGGCCAGCTTCATGTTGCTCTCAGGATTATGAACAACCTTACATCCGCTGTCTGCAAAGATTTTTATATCATCTTCATCCATGCAGACGCAGTGAAAGGCAAAGAATCGTTCATCAAGATAATTAATGTCTTTCAAAAACTCTGTTGCTCTTTTCCCTAATGTTTTTCTTAACTGTTTTGCCTCTGCCTTGTTTTCAAGAAAATGAGTGGCGATCGGGACATTGTACTGGTCAGCCAGAGCTTTGGCATCTATAAGGAGTGAAGGAGAACACGTGTATAACGAGTGGGGCTCAACCATGATATTTACAAGCGAATCATCTGCCCATTTTTCAATGAGCATTCTTGTATATTCCAAACCTTTGGCAGGTGTTTCACAATTGGGAGATGGAAAATCAAATAGCACCTCTCCAAGCAGGCATCTCATGCCGGCCTGTTTTGCAGCCTTTGCTGTTTCATCTTCAAAAATATACATGTCACAGAATGTGGTTGTTCCTGACTTAATCATTTCCGCACATGCCAGCATGCTTCCCCAAAAAGCCAGATCTGGATTAACATTTTTAGCTTCAGCAGGAAATATGTAGTTGTTTAACCAGTCCATGAGTTCAATATCATCAGCCATTCCCCTGAAACAGGTCATTGCTGAATGAGTATGGCTGTTTATCAAACCAGGCATAATCATATGATTGGTTGCATCTATGGTTTGTCTGGATATATATTTTGCATTAATTTCCTTCTGAGTTCCAACAGCAATTATGTTTTCCCTGTCAATGGCAACAGCTCCGTTTTCAATTACAGATGCATCCCCATCCATCGTAAGCACCAGCCCATTGGAAATTATGACATCAACTTCATTCATATTTTTTATTCCATCTCGCAGATATAAGATTTGTTTAAAATTTATGGCTCTTCTCCAATTTAGTTGGAGAAGAAAGTCCAAGGATTCAAGGGGTCAAGAATTCAAGGGTTTGTTTTCTAAAAACTTTATCAGCGCTTTTGATGTTCTTTAGCTTTCTGCTATATCTTTTTTTATGTAAAGCATCCTGATGTAATCCCTGGTTGTCTTTCTGCTATATCCTTCTGCTATATCTTTCTTCCTTGAGCGCTGAGGGTTAACGCTTCACTGCGTGTCACTCGAACCCTTGAATCCTTGAGCCCTTGTACCCTCTGAGACTACTCCCGCTCAATTAGAAATAAACCACTTGTTTTAGCTTCTCGCCAGAGGCGAGCAAGAATTGACTACAACTAATCGGGAGATGATCCCAATTTATTTAGTCGTTCGACTTGCCGCAGGACATGCATGCCGGTACCTTGAATCCGCCTGAGCCTTTGGGAATACCATAAGGCCTGACATTTCCGGCAGATATCAGTTTTTTTACATTTTTACTGTGACATTTAGGACATTCCTCTAAAAAATCTTCTGGTTTAACAACCAGTTGTTCAAAACGATGATTACATTCTTCACATACATATTCAAATATCGGCATTATAGACTCCTTAATGTTGATGGTGTCGTAAAAAGCTGCATTTTGCCGCTCTGTAGCACTGGAAACTAAAATAACTTTAAGCGATCAGTCTTCAGTTGCGATAATCGGCAAAAACTACAGTTGAGTTATTTAAAAATCATTTCTTGGTTTTCAGTAAATCCTCATATGCTTCAGACAGCTTAATAAACTTTTCCTTTTCTCCGCCCTTGTCTGGATGAAGTTCTTGAGCTGTGCGCCTGTACAGACTTATAAAAGCCTTTTTTGTCATTTTTTTAAGAACAGCTTCATCTACTCCAAATATATTGCTGGCTTCCTTAAGAATCGTTGAATTCTTTTTATGCGGAGGAATATAAGCCCTTTTGCTGTCCATGTAAGCCCGTATATGATCGTCTAAAAAAGTGCTTCTGGCATATGGATTGTCAAAAAACATAATTGCATATCTGATTAAATATTGATCAAGCCTTCCCTCGGCATTCATCCCTGCCCAGAAAGATCTGTCGCTGTTTAAACGGCATATTTCCTCTAAAAAATGCCTGTCAACCTTGTTCTGATCCAGACCCTGAGGCATAATTTTTGCGGTTATCTGTGTAAAAAATCTCTGTAAATCAAAAACAGCATAGACATATGTCTTGAATTCCAATAGATCAAGCTCCCTTTCCATGCCCATAATGTATTGTTCTATTTCATCTCTTGATTTATTTATAAGCTTTGCAAACAGTCTTGGAGAAACACGTCCGATTCTTCCCTGATCTATCTGGCCATATCTTAAATAATGGATTCTGCGTCTGTCAAAAAGATGGATTTTTTCGGAATCGATTTTTTCTTTTTTAATTCCGGGTGTTCGCGAAAAAGTTCCTCTGTGGCGAAAAGACTCCAGGGAGTTTTTAACTTCCGGGTCTAAAAAACACCAGAAAATATCGTCAAGTTCATCAGAAGTATATTTAAGACCCTTTGAACGAAGGCTGTCTTCAATATGCTCGTCAATATAAAATGCATGACCCCCGGGATAAATAATATGCCGGGCTGGATCTGTTCCCAGATCCAACAGATCGCGGCTTAACAGATATTCTCCATCCTCATAGGATTCTCTGATAAAATAATGCGTTCTACCGTTGATTTTTTTTAAAGCCAGGTACAAATTGTTTTGTCTCCAGAATTACAATTGATGGCACAATTGCTGTTTTTATTATGGCCAGCTCTTTGTTTACGATTTATCATACATAAGTTTTTTCTAATTTTAATTTAATTATGATGCACTCGTAAAAAGTCATTTGTAAGAGACATTGAGCAGTTTTGGAAAAGGATTCGGATTGAGTCTGGCGTTAAAAATTGCAAGCTGTTTGAGGGCGTTAGCCCGAGTTCTTGCAATTTAGCCAAGATTAATCTGAATCCCAAGAATGCTCACAGAGAGACCTTTGCAAAACCTCCCCTTTTGCCCAATTACTGCGTCAGGCTAAAATTTTAAGCCTCGAAATACTCAATGTATTCCTACGTTTAAAATTTTCGACTTCCTTGAACTTGAGCAAAATTGAACATTTTTCAAAGGTCTCACAGAGCGAACAAATTCGACTTTTTACGAAACCGTCAATTATAACTGTTGCGATAACCGGTAAAAACTACAGTTAAGTTATTTGAAAGTCGAATTCATCGAAATGACACATTCTACGAATTTGACTTTTTACGATGCCATCTTATTTAAAACCCTAATTTTATTATATGAACCTTTCCTGTATCTGCTTCGACTATTTGAAGATGCAACATTTTGGCTAATCCCGCTTCTCCAGGAAAAAACAGTATGCCGTGGGCAATATTTTTAGGCTCAACCGGTTTGTTTTGAAGCGATTTTGCATACAAATCTTCAACAATGGATCTTCTGGCATCATCTGTACCGTAACCTCCCACGCCACCAAGGGTGGCACCGGCAGCAGCACCCACAGCAGCGCCCTTTCCTACTGCTACAGCTATATTCTCACCCGATACAATGCCTATTGCAGCCCCTATTATCGATCCCGCGGCTGCTCCCAATATTCCGTGATAAGCCCCTTCCTTAACTATTTCCTTTGTTTTAGCATATTTTGTTGCTCTTTTATAAGCAATCTCGCTGCTTAAAACAGGCCAGAGACTACCCTTTTGATCCTCTAAAAATGTCTGGTTTCCATTAACTTCGATCGGATGAACACCCTGATTGTCAAAGACTACCTGAACAGGCAGCATTCCAGCGCCTAAAACATCAAATCCAAACGCCTCTTTTGCTTCAGCAGCATTACCGAATGTTCTGGCAGCCACCTGTGCTCCACCTGCTGTCACAGCATTATCATATGATGCCGGCATCTTAAATGGCAGGGGTTTAAGCTTGTAGCTTGCGGAACATCCCTGAAACAAAAAAATAACTGCTATAAACAGAATTGCAATATACTTAGGCATAATCAGACCTCCTTATTTTTTTACTCGCGCAGGAACACCGTTTTTATCCCATCCTCTAAGACAATAATAATCTTCTAACATGGCCATGAATTCATCTTTAGTTATATTATTTTCGGTTTTACTGGATTTCTTATATAACCGTTCAGGAAGGTTATCATCCTCTGGCTTCAAACCTTCACGAATATTAAAACAACGAATCAGATCGGTTATTTCTGAAGCTCTTTTCTGAAGAGCCCCTTTGTTTTCCTTTAAACCGGTTGTAATTTGAACGAGTTGACTCAGCCCCTCCCAGGAACACTGGTCTCTGTAAAAGCGGCACATTATCAGAGTATCCATTAAAGTCAGACGGTCTTCAAAGTCAATCAACAGATTTGCTTTACCTTTAATAACGCCGGGCTTGCTTAAACCGCTTAATTCCGGGTTATGAAAAGTAGCTCTTAAATGGCACGCTCCTCTTTCAGATGTGGCAAAGGCAAGTCCGTTTCCTTTAAGTACTCTTGGATCGTATCCCGGCGGCTCAAGGCCTTTAACATGAACAGCTAAATCTGTAAGCTCCCATTCTTTTGCAGCATATCTGATACCTCTTGCAAGAATATCTCCTATTCCTTCTCTTTTTGCAATCATTTTAAGCAGGCAGGCAATACCATCCACATCGCCATAATCTATATTAAAATCTATTTTCCCCCTTTTCGAGGCTTCGATTGTAAATCCGCAGAGATTGCCCGCTGTTATTGTGTCTATGCCAAGCCTGTCGCATATATCGTTTAAATAAATAATTTCTTCAATACTATCAATCAGACAAAGTCCGCCAAAAGCATAGATCGTCTCGTATTCAGGGCCTTCAATCTTGAGACCTGCATGGCGGCCGTTAACAACAGTAGTCATTCTTCCACATGAAATAAAACATTTGGGGCAGGAATGAGGCTTAACCTGGCAGCGCTCATGCAGAGCCTCTGCGCTGATATTTTCCCATCTGTCAAAAAAGCTTTCAGACCAGTATTTTGTTGGAAATGCCCCGGCCATATTGGTTTTTCTGACCATATTTGGAGTGCCCAGCGCCTTGAAAGCCAGAACCGATGGATTGTTTTTTGATTTTTCTGCAACCTGCTTTGAAAACTTGTTTATATTTTTTCCGTCAAAAAGCAAACGCCTTTTATCGCCCTTAAAAACAATGGCCTTGAGTTTTTTTGATCCCATGACCGTTCCTACTCCTGTTCTTCCCGCAGAACGCCAGTAGTCGTTTTCAATAACGGCAAAGCATACAAGATTTTCACCAGCAGGACCTATGACTACTGAACCTGATTTTTTTGTTTTTCCGCGGGGAATGCCAAACCGATCATTAACTGCATCTTCAGCATCATAAGTTTGCATCCCCCATATATCGCCCGCATCGTGGAAAAGTGCCCCATCAGGATAAACTTCGAGAACAACAGGGTTTTTAGCTTTACCCATAATCACGATCGCGTCAAATCCTGTTGAATCAATTGCTTCCGGAACCCTGCCGCCTGAGTATGATTCTGAATAAAGGCCTGTCTGAGGTGATTTGGTAAATACCCCGTATCTGCTTGAGCCCCATATAACGCTTCCAGTAACAGGACCGGTTGCAAATATAAGGCGGTTTTCAGGAGAAAGAGGATCAACGCCTCTGGGGTTAAGAGTATAAAGAAGATAAGAAGCAAGTCCTTTTCCGCCAAGATATCTGCAGTAAACCTCTTCGTCTATTACTTCCATATTAAATCTTTCCGTGGAAAGATTAATTTTTAGAATTCTGTTGTAAAACCCATACATGCTGAAACCTCCGCCATGGAAAACTGTTTGAAAAGTTTTCAAAAGAGACTTTTGTTTTCATAATTTGCTGTTTAAGTCAAACCATGAATTTTGCCGGCAGAGCTTATGCGCTGATTTAGATAAAAAATGCAGCGATTATTTATAAAGGCCAACACAATTGACAGTAACAGCCTTTTTTGATAGCCATGATCAAACATTAAGATATTGTGTTAATTGGAATCTGGAGGAAATTTTATGGGCAGAAAAAGTAGGGCAAAACAAAACCGTGCAGAAAAGCAATCTAATGCAATCGATAACCATCCAATGATAAAAGAAATTAAGGGGTTTTTATCAAAACGAAATATTGATATAAATAACGCGTCAGGACTTCTGTATGTTGTATCCATGATGGGTAATTTCTTGATTTTTCGATCAATAAAGGAAATCTCTGCTCTTCCTGATATTAATCCTGAAGATAATAAGGCTGATGAAAATCGTATGGAACATTTGGGAAAGGTGTTATCCTATGAATGTGAACAACTAAATATTGAATTTAAGGAAACAATGAACGAGCTTGTATTTCCAATGGCCGGTAATACAAAGCTTGTTAAACCGATTCTAACAAAAATATACGACATTCTTGATTCTCTCATACAATCAGATAATTTTCGTGAAACCACGGAAAATCAAATTGAAAATCCAGATTTTTGGGGTGACAGCCTGGCAGATTATAAAAATAATAAAAAAGAGTATTTTGAAACAATTAAGGATCTCTTTGCTTTTTTCTCAAAAGTTTTCCAATACAGCCTTGACGACAGGGAAATGGAAAAACACATGGAAAAACTCGAAAATATCAGAAAAACACACGGGATCGAAAAAGACGATTTTTTAAAACTAAGACGAAGAGCATCGGAATTTTTTAGAATAGCGTTTGCAACATATCTTAGAATTGAATTCCAGCCCCTGAGAGAAGAGGTAGATACAAAATTTTTGTAAACCGCTTATCAATAATAACTACCCGCTTTTAAAATGATATCAAAAATTGTAAAAATTTCAGGTTTCATTCTTGCATTAATCCTTATTATAGGAATATCTGCCTATTTTACTCTTACGCTTATTATTAAGAGTGAGGACACGGTTATAGTCCCTGATCTTGTTGGAAAAAATGCACTGAATGCTCTTGAAATTCTGACAGATCTTAAACTGAACACAAAAATCAGGGGGTCTGAATACAGTTCAGACACTCCAGCAGAACACGTAATCTTTCAGGAACCAGAACCCGGCTCGGAAATAAAAATTGGACGGGATGTAAGAATAATTATTTCAAAAGGGACAAAAACCATTTTAATGCCGAATCTTAAAGGGCTTTCCGTCCAGCAGGCAAAAATAATTCTTGAAGAAAACGGATTATATTCAGGGGAATTATCAACGGTATATGATAAAGAAATTACAAAAAATGAAATTATCGAACAGTCCGTGCCTTCAGACAACATTATCAGGCCGGGGGAACATGTAAATTTTCTTGTAAGCATAGGAATGCGCCCAAATGCATATAAAATGCTTGACTTAAAAGGACTTGCTCTTGGAGATGCAATATTTTTAATTGAAAAAAACAATCTATTGTTAGGAGAAATCAGGTTTCGCCCATATGAAGATGAACCTAAAAATGTTATTGTAACACAGGAACCATTGTCCGGGCATCGTGTTTTACAGGGCACATCTGTAAATATTATCATAAACAGAAAACATAATGGAATGGAAGAGACTGATTTGCATGCTACAAAAGGCACAGGTATTTTCAGATACAGGCTGAGCAATGGATTTCTAAAAAAACATATTTTTATACGCTTAAAAAGCCCTGGACTTTCGCTTGATCTTTTTGATAATTTTGTAAATCCTGACGAAGAAATTATGCTGATGGTTCCACAAAACCATAATTCAACAATTCTTCTCTATGAAAACGACGAACTTATTAAAACACAAATTTTTGATTCATGGTAGAAGCTTACAGTTCAGCAATAAAGACATTAAGCAGAATACTTTTAAACTTAACTTTTTACTTAGCCATCTGTAGTTAAATTCGTGACTTTCAAACAACTAAACTGTAGTTTTTGCCGGTTATCGCAACAGTTATAATTAAATTAAAACCAGAAAAAACTCATGTATAACAAATCGTAAACAAAGAACAGGCCATAATAAAAACAGTGATTATGCTAACGATTTAATCTTTTATTAATAACAATATATCAGCAGGTTCTTTGCCAACGATTTTTAATACATTCAAACAGTTTTCTAATTTTAATTTAATCATAACTGAAGACTTATTGCTCAAAAGTTGTTCTGGTTTTAAGTGCTGCAAAGGATCATAATACAGCTTTTTACGAGTTCATCAAACCTGATGGTGTCGTAAAAAGTAAGATTTGTTCGCTCTGTGAGCATTTTTGGGATTCAGATTAATCCTGGCTGTTTAAGAATTTATAAAACTAAAACACAATTTCAGGAGATCTAATAATGAAGAAAATTATTGCGCCATCAATACTTTCGGCAGACTTTTCAAAGCTTGGGCATGAAATAAAAGCCGTTGAAAATGCAGGGGCAGACTGGATTCATATGGATGTTATGGACGGCCATTTTGTTCCTAACATCACAATGGGGCCGATGATTGCCGGGGCTGCAAGGAAGATTACATCCCTTCCAATAGACGCACACCTTATGATTGAGGCTCCTGATCGCTATATCCCGGATTTTGCAAAAGCCGGAGTAAACTTAATATGTGTACATATCGAGGCATGCATTCATGCAAACCGAACAATTCAGATGATAAAAGAATCCGGCTGCAAAGCAGGAATAGCATTAAACCCCTCAACACCTCTTTCATCAATAGAATGGATTCTTGAATATGTTGATCTTGTGCTGATAATGAGTGTTAATCCAGGATTTGGCGGACAAAAATTTATAGGAAATACGCTCGATAAAATCAGAGCGCTTCGTAACATTATCGACAGCAGGGATATGTCAACCCTTATTCAAATTGACGGCGGAGTGTGTAAAGAAAACATCGGGGAGATTTCAAATGCAGGCGTAGATGTTTTTGTGGCTGGGTCGGCTATTTTCGGAAGTAAGGATTATACAGAAACAATAGCTGATTTTAAAACAAAAATCAGCAGGTAATTACACTTCCTTTCACGACATAAGTATAAAACCACGAAACAGAAAAGCGTAAAAAAACCTGGGAGAAAAAACAATGAATTCATCTAAAAAAAGCCGTAAAATCATGATAATTCACGGGCCCAATTTAAATATGCTGGGGAAAAGAGAACCTGAAGTATATGGAAAAGAAACCCTTGATGAGATTAATAAAAGGCTGAAAAAGCTGTCCAAAAAACTTAAAATAGATATAGAGACTTTTCAGTCTAATCATGAGGGTGAAATAATAGAAAAAATACAGGAAGCCTCAGGAGACTGTAGCGGGCTTGTTATTAATCCTGCTGCATTTACACATACCAGCGTAGGCATACGTGATGCATTGCTTCTGCTCGACATTCCTGTAATTGAAATACATATTTCAAATATTTACAAAAGAGAGGCTTTCCGCCACAAATCCATGATAGCAGATGTGGTAACCGCTCAAATCTCAGGTTTCGGCATTCAAGGATATATAATGGCCTTAGAAGCTATTACTAAAATGTAATAAAAATGAACTCGGAAGAATATAAAACCCCTGTAAATTTCAGATTTACAGGGGTTTAGTTATATAAGACCTTTACTTTTTCATTTTGGATGACATTCACCGCATGTAAGAGGGCCTTGATTCTGCTCTGCATGGCAACCCTTGCAGTTTGCATGAAATGCCTTCATCAAAGGCATTGTCTTGCCATCAGCCTCAAGCTTGTGACATGCCGCACATTCAGTCTCGGATGAATCATCCCACACATTCTCGCCGTTTTCATATAGATGATGACAAGCCATACAATCAATTCCAGCGTCATCAGTATGGAGAGCATGAGGAAAAATAGCCGCAGGCCTCTCGCGTTCAATAAAAACATCATGCTTAAGAGATACAATATCATCCTGAGCATATGCCGTTCCAAGAATAAAAAGAAACGCCAACCCTGATATTAATAAAAATAGTGCAGTGTTACTTTTTTTCATTCCAATAGACCTCCAGCTTTTATAATTTACTCAGACCTTAGACCCAAATTTTTTAAACATTATTCAGCTAAAACATTAGCAAAAATTTTTAACAAATCAACTTCTTCCTGTCAAGAAAAAACCAGTAAAGTAATGATTTACTCTTTTGACTTGACCTTTATAAAAAAATAAACTACTGTGCGTTTTGATTTTTGTGCGGTGATATATTATTAACAACAAATAGTTAATCCGTTGATTATATGAAACATAAGCTTATCAACAGCAGATGTATCTGACTTCCAACAAGAATAAAATAAGGAGGTAGGTAATGGGTAACTCGGAAAATTGGGACTGGGAATGTCAAAAAAAATTGGTTGCCGATACAGGAAAATGGAAAAGCCAATTTGAAGATGTATGGGAACCATATATCAGTCCTGATGGTGAAAAAATAGCCTCTATTGTTAAAGTAGGGGAAGGCGAATTCAACATGGCTGTTAACGGGGGAACGTGGGAAGAACCATTTGAAAAGATATGGTTTTCCAGGTTTACCCCTGATGGCCGCCTGACAGGTTTGATAACAAAAGACATGGAATGGACCATGGCTGTGGATGGAAAACCATGGGAACAGATGTACGAATATATCTGGGATACCAAATTCAGTGCTGACGGTAAGGTTATAACTGCGATCACTAAACAGGATGGCGTTTACGGAATAACAGCAAATGAGAAAACATGGGAATGTTCTGTTCAACTTCAAAGCATTTCCGGTTATGCGGTAAGCAACGACGGTAAAAATATTGCCGCAATCAGCCAAACGGTTGCCATTGCAGAAGCCGATGTTAATGCGTTTTCTGCTGGCAGCTGGTCGATAGTTGCAAATGGAAAGCCATGGAAAGATAATTTTGTTAATATCTATGGAATAACCATAAGCAATGACAGCAAAAATATTGCCGCAGAATACAGAAACAGTATTACTGAATACGGAATTATAGTAAATGGACAACCATGGAATGAAGTTTTTACCTGCACATGGGAACCGGTTTTTCATCCCACAAACAGCGATGAGGTATCTGCTCCGGTCAGAAAAGACGGACAGTGGTTTCTGGCAACAAACGGCAGAATAGTATGGGACAAAGGTTTTGTTAATCTTATGTATCAAACATACAGCCCTGACGGCAACAGTATTGCTGCGGGTGTTGCCCCAAACTTTGCGAACTGGACAATTGCCGTTAATGGACAGCCCTGGTCAAAGACATTCAATGAATGTATCTTAAAACCGGTTTTCAGCCCTGACGGCAGAAAAGTAGCTGCAATTGCAAAAGACAGCGGCAACTGGTTTCTTGTTGTTAATGGAAAAGTGCTTGGGAAAGGCTATGATAATATTTGGCCGCCTGTTTTCAGCCCAAATAACGACATGGTAATCTGCAAGGTAGAAAAAAACGGCAAATTTGGTGTCGCGGTTAACGACAAAATCAAGCATAATGGATATGAGTCCCTCTGGAATCCTGTTATATCGCCTGATGGAACAAAGGTACTGATATCCGGCGTAAAAGACGGGAAATTTTATCGCGAGGTAGTCCTGTTAAGCGAACTGTAACCATATAAACCGATTTTTATTATAGTTAAAATAATTTATAAAAACAAATAGATTATAAATAGTATTTTCAAAAGGGGGAAAGCAAATGTATGAATTCGTAAGCGGACCGCTTGTATGGATAGCCTTTATAATATTTATCGGCGGAAGCCTGTATAGATTATTGTACATGTTGTCCGGCGCTAAAAAGGATATAACTTTGTTCAGGCATATGTCCGTGGAACACAGTTTAGCCTCTCTTTTACACTGGTTAATACCATTTAACAATCAATATATGAGAAAAAGACCGATATTTACAATTATATCTTTTGCTTTTCATATCTGTTTGTTAGTAACACCTGTTTTTCTGTTGGCACATGTAATCTTGTTTGATGAATCATGGAATGTAAGCTGGTTGAGCCTTCCCAATGCAGTAGCCGACTGGATGACCATAATAGTTGTCGCAGGGGCTGTCTTTTATGCATACAGAAGATTAACAGATCCTGTGGTAAAAAATGTTACCGATGGTTCTGACTTTCTTCTGCTGGCGATTACCGCTCTTCCCTTTATAACCGGTTTTCTTGCATATCATCAATGGTTCGGTTCAAAAACAATGCTGATACTTCACATCCTTGCCGGCGAGCTTATGCTTATAGCCATCCCATTTACAAGGCTGAGTCACATGCTCTTTTTTGTTTTCACAAGAGCATTATTCGGAAGTGAACAGGGTTACTGGAAAAATTCAAAGGACTGGTAAGATTTAACAGCAAAATGATCTTAAGGAGAATATTATGAAACCCACCATAGCTATAAGAGAACCGGTCGTAGATGATCTTATGGACCAGACCGAGAAAAACCTCACTGAAGAACAGATAGAAAAAGTTATTAATGAAGTTATAGATAAAGAAACCAGCGTGCGTTTGTGGACCTACGTGAATACATGTATTCACTGCGGGTTATGTTCCGAGGCATGCCACTGGTTTTTATCTAATGACAGGGATGTCAGTTTTGCTCCAGTTACAAAAGTAAAAGACACCCTATGGGTAATGCTGGAGAAAAAGGGAAAGGTTGACGCTGCATTTATTAAAAGATGCTCTCAAATCTCCCATACCGAATGCAACGTTTGTCGACGCTGCGGTATGTACTGCCCTTTTGGAATAGACATTGCCTATATGATGCTTATAGTTCGCCGGATATGCGCAAGACTCGAGATGGTTCCTCTTTACCTGCAGGATACTGTTAACAGTCATGCTGCCACAATGAACCAGATGTGGGTAAAGCCTGATGAATGGATAGATACCCTCCAGTGGCAGGAAGAAGAAGGCCAGGGATATGTGCCAAGCGCGCGTTTGCCCCTGGAAAAAGAAGGCTCTGAGGTCATGTATTCGGTTATTGGCCCTGAGCCGAAGTTTTTAGCCCAGCTTCTTGGCAATATTACAATAATCATGAAAGTCGCAGGTATTGACTGGACGATGCCAGCAACTGCTGGCTGGGATAACAGCAACATGGCCATGTATTCAGGAGATTTCGAGGTCATGGCAAGAGTGGAAAGACTTCATTATGAAACAGCTCAAAGGCTAAAAGTAAAAAAGATAGTCATGGGTGAATGCGGTCATGCATTCAGGGGAGCGGAATATGACGGTCCCACATGGCTGGGCTGGATGAGACCGCCCATAGAGCTTGTTCATGCTGTATCATTTTATTATGACCTGCTCATGAGCGGCAGAATTAAAATAGCAAAAAAAATTGAAGGGCCGATCACTGCGCAGTATCCATGCAATATTATCAGAAATGCAGGATTAGGCTCAAAACTGCGGTATATTATGAATGCAGTGTGTGAAGAGTTTGTAGATCTTGTTCCTAATGACAGGCATGCCTTCTGCTGTAATGCAGGCGGTGACACTATTAACTGCGGCCCGCCATGGAAAAAGATCAGGGTCCAGTCAGCCAGGATACAGTCGGAAAATTTTAAAAGAACCGGAGCTCACACTATTGTGACACCCTGCCATAACTGCCACAGTGGAGTTGAGGATATTGTTGACGGATATAAACTTGGAATGCATGTCAAGTTCTTCAGCGAATTATTAGTAGAAGCAATGGAAATACCTGAAGACCTGAAGCCTTAACAAAGAAAATACCTGACAGAATAAAACAAAAAAGGCGGATAAAAACTATCCGCCTTTTTTTTTATTTCTTTTTTTACAGCTAACCCCTCAGGATTATGGCACCAAAAGCACAGGGAGTTCCGATGACTCTGTTACACGGTGAGAAACACTTCCCAGCCAGAACTGCTTGAGGCGGTCCTTGCCAGTAGTTCCCATAACAATCATGCTGGCCTTGTGCTCCCGCGCCACCCTTGCAATCTCATTAGCGCTCCGCCCGGAAAACAGGTGTGGTTCGGCATTGATACCATCTCTCTTTAACCTGTCGCAATATTCTTCCAAACGCTCTTTGCTCTCTTTTTCAATACGATTTAATTCAGACTTGTCAAGCCCTTTAGAAATTTTGACTCCGATTATGTGCGTTACCATTACCTTGTCGGCTAGTTCTTTAAAAGAGGAAACAAGCTTAAGGGCTTTTTCTGAGGGCTCGGACCAGTCAGTAGCGAGAAGAGGTCTCGTAAAAATACGATCGTTTACACGGGTAATCAGATGACCCTCCCATTCAAACCGCACCATATATTTGCTTATCAGGACAGGAACGCTGCTGCGACGAACAAGATCCAAGGTATGTGAGCCAACATGAACCTTGTCCAGAACTGTTCTCTTTTTTCTTCCAGCCACGATCATATCGACCTTTTCTTCTTCTGCAATAGACATAATTTTTGGGATTGGATTTCCAACCTCAATCCTGATCGTGCTTTTGATTCCGTGTTTTGATATAGATTGCTGCCAATCTTCAAAACGGATTCTCGCCTGTTCTCTTAATCGTTCTTCCTCATCTTTCATATATCCGCCATACGGCACAAAGGCGACCTCATCTCTTGGAATAATATAGGTCAGCACAACCTCTTTGAGACCGGCTTTTTTGAGTTCCAAAATGGATTCCAATGAGTTAAATGCCAACTCCCTAAATTTTGTAGGAAATAAAATCTTTTTAAATTCCATAATACACTCCTGTCTTTAAAAGAAAATAAATGTTACAATTAAAAAGGTTGGAAGCAGATAAACCATGGAAAATTTCAGTATATAACCAAAGAAACTCGGCATGGGCGTTCCACTCTCTTCCGCAATTGACCTTACCATAAAGTTTGGTGCATTACCAATATAGCTGAAAGAACCAAAGAAAACCGCACCTGCAGAAATAGCCTTCAAATAGATAGAGCTTTCAGTCATAAGAAGAGGAACAGCCTGAGCTTCTGGCATTCCGGGATAAAATGCTCCAAGAGCTGTATTAAAAAACGTCAGGTAGGTTGGAGCATTATCAAGGAAACCGGAAAGCGCGCCGGTTACCCAGAAATAATGTAAAGGTTTTTTTACTGCGGCAATCAAAAATGCAAACTCGCCGTTCAAACCTGCCTTGAGTATCAGCAGGCATGGAACCATGGTAATGAATATCCCTATAAAAAGGTATCCAACTTCAATAATTGGAAACCAGCCAAACTCATTTTCTTCATGTATTTTTTTCGAAGTAGTCAATAATGAAAGAACACCCATTAAAATAAGAAGGCCATCGCGTATCCAGTCCTGTAATCCACGATGTATTCCAAAGGTACTGACACTGCCCCAGTCCACTATACCACTCATAAGAACCGAACCTACAACGCCCCCAAGAAAGACAAAATTAAGCAGTCCCACTAATTTTAATGGTTGTTTTTCACCTTCTTCTTCTAAAGGAGCCGAGGTAAAGCCCTCTTTTTTGTAGTGATATGAATCAAGGATAAAGTATATAACCAAAAGAATTCCAGCTGTTACAAGCATATGCGGCATAATATGCATGGTCCAGAAAAAGGAAACTCCATGAAGAAATCCCAAGAAGAGCGGTGGATCACCAAGAGGAGTCAGAGAGCCTCCGACATTAGCAACAAGAAAAATGAAAAAGACCACCATAAATGTTCTGTTTTTTCGATAATTATTTGCTTTTAAAAAAGGACGGATCATCAGCATGGCAGCTCCTGTGGTACCCATCCACGAAGCAAGCAACGTGCCGATAAGTATCATAATAGTGTTTACTACTGGTGTTCCGCGCAATCGACCTTTAAGCATGATGCCGCCGGAAATAGTAAAAAGCGCCCAGAGAAGAATAATAAACGGCACATAATCGGCAAGAATAATATGAAGAATTTCATGCACTGCAAGCCATTTAAAAGCAATCAAAAAAGGTATGCCCAGGCAGGCTGCCCAGAATGCGGAAACCTTTCCAAAATGATGATGCCAGAACTTAGGCGCTAAAAGTGGGAAAAGAGCTATAGAAAAAAGCATGCATGCAAAAGGAATACAACTCCAGAGAGGCAAGGTTTCTCCTAAATTCACATGTCCGTGTCCACCACCGTGTCCAGCATCAGCAGCACCGTGGGCTGCCTCCTCATGCACGGCTGCTGTATCGTGTGTTGTTCCAGTCTCATGCCCTGAAGCCATAGCCATGGCCGAAAATAGAAATATACAAAAAACACTCAGCAAAAAAATTTTCAATATCCTGTTCCCGAATTTCATCTACCAGTTCCCCCTAAAAAATAAAACCTTTAAAAAACAGTCTTTTCTGCATTTTTTCTGTCTGTATAAAAACATACTGGCAAAAAAAAGTTCCTGTTAAATACAAAAAAAGTTTAATAAGGCAGACAAAATTTGAATATTCTTCAAAGGTCTCAGAATAAAAAAAATAAAAAAAGCCTTACTAAACTATTATTTAATTATAATATAAAATTTACAGAGTACATTTTTGATGGCTTCGTAAGAAGTCATTTGTAAGCGACATTGAGCAGTTTTGAAAATCCCAAAAACGCTCACAGAGCGAACAAATTTTACTTTTTACGATTTAATCATTTTTATACTCTATTATACTCTCATATTTTAAGCAGGTAGAAGTCGTTGAATAATTCCCGTGGGACATTCTTCAAGACACTTGCCGCATCCTGTACATTTTTCACCGTCAACCATTGCCAGGAATTTATCAACTATTACAGCCTTTTCCGGGCATACCTTCTTACATTTCCCGCAGCCGATACATCCCGCGCTGCATATGGCCTTTACAACTTTTCCTCCATCATGAGAACTGCAAATTGTTGCCACTTTCTGAGTTTCTTTTATTAACCTTGGAATATGACGGGGACAAATATCTACACATGTGCCGCAGCCGGTACAAAGTTCCTCATCCACAACAGGCAGACCGTCTTCACCCATTTTCAAAGCCCCAAACGGACAATTTGCAACACAGGTTCCGAGACCGAGGCATCCATAGGTACAGCTCTTGTCTCCTCCAAAAAGAAGTGAAGCAGCGCGGCAATCTGTGATGCCCTGGTAAACATATTTTTTCTCAGCAGCACTATTAGTGCCACGACAAAAGATATGTGCAACGTCCCTTGCAGATGCATCAGCAGAAACGCCAAGCACAGCAGCAATGGCCTGAGCAACATCATCTCCACCAGCCTTGCATGCACTTGGCGAAGCCTCACCCGCCACTATAGCCGCTGCACAATCACTGCAACCAGCATAGCCACATCCACCGCAATTGGCCCCGGGAAGGCACTCATCTACGGCAACAACCTTTGGATCAACATAAACATAAAAAACCTTTGATGCAACTCCAAGAACAATACTTAAAACAAGGCCAATGCCTCCCATAGCTAACATTGCATTCAATACAGGTCCCATAAAATTTTCCGCCTCCTGTTTTGCCTATTTTTATAAGATTTTATAAAAAACACTCCCCATCAGTCATTAGCTGACCCGCATGTTGTGTTTATGTTATTTCATGGCTTGTAGCATATTGAATCAACGGGACTATGGTTTCCCAAGAGGGAGCAACCACTTTAAAAGTCCTGGAAAAGCTTGAAGCCGCTACAGATAAACAAAAACTGCCGGGGGAAGTAATTAATTTCATCTCTTTCTTCTTAGTTGAATTTTAATGATAAATTTATAAAAAAAATAAGGATGTAATTGGCCGCAAATATAATGAACTGCTGATTTTGTCAAGTGAAAAAAGATAATTCAGCCAGCTTAATCAGGAATTACGGCTTTTATATTTACAGAGTTAAGCTTAAATAACAGTAGGTTATAATTTATATATAACCTGGGTGCGTTAAATCATTCTTTAATGGTTTATCTTCCCTTGTTTTTTCAAACAGATAAAAGCTTTTATTTATGATTTTTTAAAAAAAGTCTTGAAAGCTTTTTTACATTATGTTACAGGAGCTCAGGTTTATTTATTAGAGACAATAAATGCTATTTAAACCAAACCTTGAAAGGATTGCATATAATAATGACTCTTCAAAAAGAATTAAAGCTGGCTTATGGTCTTGCCATTATTTTGTTGATTGTGGGTGTTTTAAGTTATGCTGCCTTTTCTTCCAAGAGCCCTACTCCGCCAGCAAGAATAATGTTCAAGTCTGTTGGAGGAAAAGTATTATTTGATCATAAGACACATATATCTGATTCAGGCTATGGCATTTCCTGTACTGATTGTCATCATAATCTTGAAGAGGGTGATACAAATCCTCAGACCTGTGGAGAATGTCATGAATCTGAAAGCGAAGATCCGGATGTTCCCAAAAAGTCTGATGCATTGCACAACCAATGCATAGGCTGCCACAAAGATGCTGGAGCAGGTCCTGAAAAATGTTCGTCATGCCATGTAATGTAAGCAGATAGCATTTATGCCGCCTGCTTTTTTTATATTTATACGTTTGCGTTGCACAAATCTTTTAAGAAATGTCTGGTTTTGTTACACTGTTAATTACTAAGCTCCGAAGCTGAAAAATATTAGGTTAGATATACATGCTTCGCCTGAGCCCGCCTGATAGTGCTGACCGCCATCGCTAGCGTTCAGGCGAAGTGTGGTATATTGAAAGGTTAATTGCATGATAAAAAAATCATTTATTGGTTTGGCTAAGCCCCATCTCGAATATGAAAGGCTTGAGGACACACCAAAAATCGAAAAAATTCCAAATCCGGAAAAGGTTACCTTTCTAATAGACGCTTTATATAACAAAAAGAAAGCTTTATTAAAAAAAGGCGCGGCAGTAAAAACCGGTCAGAAACTTGCGGTTTACGAAAACAAATATGACTATTTTACATCTTCTGTGGCTGGAAAAGTTTCTTCCCTTTCTTCATACCCGGGTAATTTTGGCAAGTCTTATACCGCTATTGAGGTTGAGGTTGCTGATGGGGAAACAGACGATCAGTTTTCTCAGGTTGCAAATAAACCTTCCATAGATAATATCTCTGATTTCCTTGCCTTTTCTCCTGGAAATCCTTCAATAAAATCTTTTTCAAATTCCGAAAAACCAATAAATTCCATAGTTGTTTGCGGTGTTGATCAAGACCTGCTAATCACCACAAATCAATATGTGGTAAAATCAAATATCGAAGCAGTAAAAAAAGGCATCGAAATATTAAAGGCTGTAACCAGAGTTGATAATATAATATTGGTTGTATCTGAGGCTCAAGCACAAAGCGTTTCTTCGTCAGGAACAGGAATAAAAATTAAGCAGGTTGATTCAAAATATCCTGCTGCTCTGCCACAACTTATCGCTAAAAATTTGCTGGGAAAAGTGATACCTGCAGGAAAAACATGTGAAGACATGGGAATATGTTTTATCAGCGCTGAAGCAGTTGCATCGATTGGAGATGCATTTGAAAAAGGTCATATACCCACTACAAAAATACTGACCCTGATTAAAAAAGACGGTTCCAAAGTTCTTGTATCAGCAAAAATTGGAACTCCTGTAGGCAATATTTTCGAAACCCTTAATATAACAGTAAATGAAAAAGATAAAATAATTTTTGGCGGGCCCATGACAGGATCTGCCGTGTATTCATTGGATCATCCTGTTCAACCCGACACTGATGCAATTATTGTTCAGGATAAAGAGGATATTCCGGTTTTTTCAAACTATCCATGCATAAACTGCGGTGAATGCGTAAGAATATGTCCTGCAAATATTCAGATTAATCTGCTTGTTCGGTTTCTTGAAACCGGACAATATCAAGAAGCGGCGGATCAGTACGATCTGTATTCATGCATTGAATGCGGTCTTTGCAGTTATGTTTGTGTATCTGGGATGCCGATATTCCAGTATATAAGGTCGGCAAAATATGAGCTTGGCAGGGCTAATACAGCGGAGGCAACTAATGGTTGATAATAACAAATTTATAGTTTCACATGCCCCTTTCTGGCACGATGGAAGCAGAATATCTACACGAAATTATAATATGGCGCTCGCTGCTTTCCCGGCAATACTTCTTGGCATTATTTACTATGGCATGCCGGCTGTTGGCGTTGTGTCACTTTCTATCTCCTCGGCAATTATCTGGGAATTTATATTTTGTCGTGTAACAAAACGTTCAATTACCATTGGAGACGGTAATGCAGCGATTATTGGTATGATATTGGGCATGCTTTTACCGGCAACAGCGCCCTGGTGGCTTGTAATAATAGGAACATTTGTTGCCGTTATTATCGGGAAACAGATCTATGGCGGAATCGGTGCTAATCCTTTTAATCCTGTAGTTGTTGCCATGGCCATTCTCATGATATCATGGACAGACATATTTGATTTTAACGAAGCGCTTATAAATTACGATTTGGATTTTGCCATGGTATATCCGCTTGCCGCTTTAAAACATTTTGGCGTATCTGCTGTTGATTCATTCAGCATGGGTGATCTTTTAATGGGCAAACAGTCAGGTGGAATAGGCTCGACATTTGGGCTCGGCCTTATTGCCGGAGGGATCTATCTCATTATCAAAGGAATCATCAGGTGGGAAATAGCTCTTTCCTTTTTAGCCGGTGTTTTTATAACCGCTCTGTTGTTTAACATAACCGATCCTGCGAGTTATGCGGGCCCGGTTGTCCATCTTTTTGCCGGTTATACTTTGATAGGGGCCTTTTTTCTTGCAACTGAAGATTCCTCTTCGCCGGTCAATTTTATTCCCATGCTTATTTACGGCGCATGCACGGGTTTTTTGACCGTACTCATCAGAAATATCGGTGTTTATGTTGATGGCGTGATCTTTGCGATCCTGATTATGAACCTTGTAAATCCGCTTTTAGATAAGATCAGTCCAAAAGCGATTGGAAAGGTAGCTTAAAATGCGTGAAATAATAAAAATGATCGTGGTTCTGACTGTTCTTAGCTGTTTCTCAGGAGGCCTTCTTGCCGCAATCAGCGGAGGAACAAAAGATAAAATCGAATATCAGCAGTTAGTCTTTGTTAAAGGGCCTGCAATAAGGAATATTCTTGAAGGATGTTCCAATGATCCTATTGTTGACCGCTTTAAAATCAAGGACGGCGATATTGAAAGAAGCTTCTTTGTAGGTGTATTCGACGGTAAAGCCGACACTGTGGCATTCGAAAGCTTTGGAAAGGGATTTGGTGGTGATATCGGCATTATGGTTGGTATAAACATAAATGATGATAAGATTATCAGTATGGGTGTAACTACCCACAGTGAAACGCCAGGTATAGGTTCCAAGGCAAAAACAGATCCTAAATTTTCAGATCAATTCAAGACATTGGATTTGGTTCAATCTTTTAAGGTCAAACCAGACGGCGGAGAAATCGATGCCATATCCGGAGCCTCTGTTACCTCACGTGGAGTTTGTGGTGGCATAACAGAAGCTGGTACTGTTTATGAACGCTTAAAACCTCAAATTATTGAAGAAATAAAAAAATTTAGTTAGGGATAGGGAGTAAAAAAGATGGCTAAGTCTATCACTCAGGAATTTACAAAAGGTTTGTGGGATGAGATACCACCATTCAGGCTTGTGCTTGGCCTCTGTCCCACACTTGCTGTTACTAAATCTGTAGAAAACGGACTTGGAATGGGAGTGGCTGTAATCTTTGTTCTTGTATGTTCCAATATACTTGTTTCATTGCTGCGAAATATAATTCCTTCAAAAGTAAGAATAGCCTGTTTTATCGTAATAATTGCAACATTTGTTATAGTTGTAGAACTTCTTATGCAGGCTTATACATATTCACTCTTTTTAAAGCTTGGAATTTTCATACCTCTTATTGTCGTTAACTGTATTTTGCTTGGACGCGCCGAGGCATTTGCGTACAAAAACGGCGTTGTCGCCTCAATAGCGGATGGGCTTGGGATAGGTTTCGGGTTTACCCTTTCCCTGGTTTCCATCGGCGCCCTGCGGGAGGTATTTGGCAGCGGCACCTTTTTCGGAATGTCTGTATTTGGCCCCTCTTATCAGCCTTTTACATTCATGGTCGAGGCCCCCGGCGCATTTGTGTGTCTTGGGCTCATGCTCTGTATAATGAACCTTGCAGGAAGTAAATAGGAGAAAATCTAATGGGAGATTATATACTCCTCGCTATAAGCTGCATCCTTGTTAACAACATTCTGCTTGCACAGTATCTGGGTTGTTGTCCTTTTATGGGCACATCAAAGAAAATGGAAACAGCAATTGGAATGGGTATGGCTGTAATATTTGTTCTTGTTATGGCAGGTTCAATGACGTGGCTTATTGAGGCATATGTTTTAAAACCGTTCAAACTTGAATATCTTAGAACCATTGCTTTTATTCTTGTAATAGCATCTCTTGTGCAGTTTGTTGAGATGTTTTTAAGAAAGAGCATCCCTGCTCTGTATAAAGGGCTTGGAATCTTTTTGCCGCTTATTACAACCAACTGCGCTGTAATGGGGGTTTGTCTTATAAATATTAATGAAGAATATACTTTTGTCCAGAGCCTTGTCACATCATTTAGTTATGCGACAGGTTTTGGTCTTGCCCTTGTTCTTTTTGCAGGAGTACGTGAACGCATACTTCTGGCCAGGGTTCCAAAACCGCTCGAGGATACTGCTATCGGGCTTGTTACTGCGGGAATGCTTTCCCTTGCGTTTTTTGCATTCAAAGGAATGGTTTAAAAATAGTAAATTCCAGGGGGACTTTTGTAAATCAAACATATTACAAAAAGTTCCCCTGAGTTGTCTGGAAAAGAAATACCGCTTAAATTTTCTCGCCGCACTAAAGATTCAAAACCTAGAACTTTTTCCTGTTTCGTGTTTCTGTGATTATTCTATAATTTTTAGAAAAAAGATAATAGTTCAGCCACTAAGTCACTAAGGCACAAAAGGACTTTAGTTTTAAAGTGTTATCAAAAAGAGAAGAAAAAAGTTGTAGATACGGCATATACTGTATATTAAGAATTATATTATAATCATGGTGTTCTTAGTACCTTTGTGGCTGAACTATTACGAAAAAGGCTATTATATATTTTGGCAACTGAAAAAGGCATTGTAACAAAGGTTTATTCTTCTATAGCATGTGTTAAATGCTCCAAATCCGCTGCGTGTGAGTCATGCTCGGCAAAAGATTTCTGTGATACTGCTAAGGGAGGAGGGTCTGATGATGATGTGGAAGTGGAAGCAATAAATGCTGTGGGAGCAAAGGTCGATGACAAAGTTACTATCAGCTTTGAAACATCTTCATTATTAAAATTATCTTTTCTCGTTTATATGGTTCCGGTTTTATTTTTAATCTTTGGGGTGGTTATCGGCGATAAAATCGCGCCTATATTCAATTACGATCAATCAATGTTTTCGGTACTTGTTGGTTTTTTATTTCTGTTTGCCGCATTTTTCTTTGTTAAAGTAAAAGGGAAAGAGCTATCTAAAAAAGAAGCATATCAACCCAAAATCATTAGAATCCTAAAACAGCAATAAGTTTGCACATCACTTCGAGATAAAAGCCTTCCCAAGATATGATTCTCTCCTATGAGCCTCTTGCAGAAACACATAAAATCACATTGCGCACTCTATATATTGCATAGAGGCGTAAGCTGTGGCACATTATGTAGCCCTGCACTGTCGATCGGAGTTGTTTCTGCAAGAGGCTCCTAATAAAAAAAATAAAAATCCACGCCCCCTCAGAGCAGAGGACGTGGATTTAATTTCACCTATATAGTAATCTCAAGTCAATGTAATAAAAAAACTATGGGATCGGTATTACCCCTATAACATTATTAAAAAGATTAAGCGCCAGTTTAGGGCATAACCCCAGTAAGATTGATACGGCTGCTATCATAAGAAGCGGAATGCTCATCGTTAAGGGTGGATCTTTAATTTTATCGTTCGCCAGATTTGGATTTAATGGTCCAAAAAATATAATTTTTACTGACCTGAATGTATAGGCAACCGTCAGTATAATTGCGCCGGATGCGAAAATCGCAACCATAAGCCCGGTAGGCATTGTCTGAAGGCCTGTTTTAAATATGCCTGTAAACATAACCCATTCCGCAGGAAAACTGGACATTGGCGGAAAACCGGAAAGCATGGTCGCTCCCATAATCCAGAGTGCTGCTGTTATCGGCATTTTCTGTGCAAGTCCGCCCATCTGTCTCATATCCCTTGTTCCTGTTGTATAAACCAGTATGCCGGCAGTTGAAAACAGAATGGTTTTCCCCATAATGTGTCCCAGGAAAAAAAACATTCCGCCCTCAATACTCGCTATAGTGAGAGCTGATATACCAAGAAGCGAATAAGCAAGCTGGCTTATTGTTGAACAGGCAGCGAAACGTTTTACATCGGTTTGCGCCATAGTTAAAAGGGACCCGTATACCATTGTTATAAGCGCCATTATCATTAGAGGTATTGAAAATGCTTTAAAGTCGGCAGGCAGCGGAAAAACTATTACTCGTACCATAACATAGGCCGCAACATTTGCATAAACAGCAAGAAGACCGGCTATACATGTGGGATGCTCTGCATGAACCCATGGCATCCAGACATGAAAAGGAAAAGCCGCCATTTTTATCAGTATTGCAATAAGAAGTATAAATATAATCCAGGGAGTCATTGGATTTCCCGCAAGATTACTCATATCTGCAATATTAAAACTTCCGATCTGACTATAAGCCATCAGAAATCCTGCAATAAAAAAGGCCGCTCCGATAACCGCCCACATCAAACAGATCATAGCCACTCTTACTCTGTCAACATACCCAAATGTGGCCATAATAAAATATAGAGGTATGGGCAGCACTTCGAGAAAAAAATACATGGCTATCATGTTTTTTACAAGGCATACGCCCATGAAACCCATAGGAAAACCAAGAAACATGGAATAAAAACGTGTATAGTGGTTTAAATATGTACGCTCATCCACATCACCGTATATAGCCTCTATCCTGTGATCTATATAGTGTATTGCATAAAATGCAAGAGCAGTGCAAAGGCCGTTAATTATCAACGCAACCGGCAGGCTTAACCCGTCGCCGAGAAGCCCGAATGTGATTGCCGAATCAATAAATGGATATTCTTCAATAATTACTTCGCCATGATAGACTCTTACACATGCCATAAGTAAAAGCACTGTTGAATATAAAAGGCTGCAACCTGCTATCCATCCGGCCTTTCTTCCTATCAGGTGTCTGGTCAACAGTATGAATAAAGAAGCAATCGGCGGAACAATTATTATTTGCAAAAGAATATGAGACATCTTTTTATCTCCGTAATGTCATAAGAAATTATTTTAATACCAGAAATAGCAGACAAATAAAAACAACAACAACATAGGATATGTTATACAAAAGATCATCCGACTCGGTCCGCAGTTTAAACATCACCGCAGGGGCTCTCTGCGTAAAAAAAGCAGGGATTTTTCTGTGGACGAAATTGTCAAACCTTTCTTCAAGTGTATAAGCCACAAAATCGGCTAACTTAAATGTTCCGTCCATAAAAAATTTTAAATAAAAAGCATCGACGAACCATCTGTTCCAAAAAAATTTATGAAAGATCTGAAGGCTTGATGATCTCTCAAGAATAGCCTTGGGATCCCATTTTTGAGCTATATACATAAAATATGCAGGCACTGCTCCAAGAAGTATAGCGGCTATCGACAGCACTGAAACCAGCAAATGGTAATTAAACGGATGTTCTCCGCCATGTGCAACCGGTAAAGCAAGCGTTCCAACGAGGTTCGAGTGAAACCCCTCTTCTAAAAGATGTTCTACACGTGGACCAACCAGGCCAAGAAATATAATAATTACAGCCAGAACAGCGCATGCGCCCCACATGGTGAAGGAAACCTCATGAATATGTCCTCCTTCCTGCTTTATATGCTTTATCTGCTTACTCTCCTGGCCATAAAACACCATGCCGATCATACGGGTTGTGTAAAATGCCGTTAAAACTACGGTAATTACAGCAAGAATAAATATCGGCAACTGATGGGCTTCCAGAGCTGAAAGTAAGATAGCATCCTTGCTGAAAAAACCAGGCATAGGCGGAATCCCCATCAAACAAATTGCAGCGATAAGCATGGAAATCCAGGTCAACGGCATATACTTTCTCATTGAACCCATATCATTCATATAAATTGAATGAGCGGAATGTATAACAGAACCGGCACACAGAAAGAGGCAGGCCTTGAAAACAGCATGGCTTACAAGGTGAAATATGCCTGATGTTGTTCCACCTATCAATACTGCTTCACTTAAACCGGCCATACCCAGGCCCACCCACATGTAACCAATCTGGCTTACAGTAGAAAATGCAAGAGCTTTTTTAAGCTCTAAGGCGACCATGCCCTGAGTTGCTGCAACAAATGCCGTAATAACCCCTACCCATGCTACAATCGTAAAAAATAAAGAGGCCTCATGAACACCGGCCACCCAGTAGCCGTAATAAAACATGGGAATAAACCTGGCGACAAGATAAACCCCGCTTTTAACCATAGTCGCCGCATGAATTAAAGCTGAAACAGGACCCGGGCCTGCCATGGCCTCCGGAAGCCATTCATGCATGGGAAACTGAGCTGATTTACCAATGGGGCCTGCAAGAAGAAGCACTGTAGTCAGCATAATTAGACCCGGGGTCTTAGCCATTTCCGGCATCCAGATAGAGACTGTCGTGTAAAGCTCCATTATATTCAGGGTTTTGGCATAATAAAATATAATTAATATGCCGCCTAACATGATAAGATCGCCGACACCCGTTACAACCAGTGCCTTTAACCCGCAATGGCTTGGGGAAACCATTTTGGTGGGTGAAGGACCGCCTATCCAGTATTTTTCTTCATCTCTATAATAATAACCGATCAAAGCATAACTGCACAAACCAACCAGTTTCCATCCAACAAAAAGAAACAGCAGATTATTTGTAAGCACCAGCAGGAGCATGCTACCTACAAAAAGGTTTACCAGCATTAAAAACCTGGTTATCCCCGGGTCTCCCTTCATATATCCAAGGCAGTAAACAGTAATAATACAGCTTATTACGGCAACCACAACTGCCAGGATAATGCTGAGCGGATCTACCAATATCCCGAATTCCACTACAAAAGGTATCTCAAGCCACTTCACAGAACTTTCGAGAGGCAATGTTTCCGGATGAAACAGGTGCGTCAAGAGCTTCAGGCTGGCGATTGCAGATAAAAAGGGAAAAAGTACGGCCGCGGCATTTCTTAGCTTAGGATGTACCCTATCCAGCAAAAATATGAAAACGATCCCAAGAAAAGGGAAAAGCACACATAACCATGCTATTGTCAACGTATCCACGTAATGACCTCCTAATTAAAAACCTACAGGTATCACAAATTGAATTGCAGTTGATATAATCTTTGAGCTGAAGATACCTGCCAACAGTATCCCGACAGCCATAACCTGTATGGGAATAAGCATACTTAAAGGAACTTCATCCATGCGAACCGACTCGTAAGCCTTATCACGGCCATAATCAGGCATAGGTTTCTCAAATGTGGCAATCTGTATAACTCTAAAGAAATAGACTACATTCAGGATGCTGCTAAACAACAGAACAGCGACAAAAATCCACTTCCCTGCATCAATTGCACCCATGATTAGATATATCTTGCTGAAAAAACCGCAGGTAGGCGGTATGCCGACCATGGAAAAAGCGCCAATAAGAAAGGCTGACATAGTAAACGGCATTTTTCTATATAAGTTTTTAAAGTCATATATATTGCAAGCGCCCATTTTATAGACAATAGCCCCTGCGACCAGAAACACACATCCTTTTGTTAACGCTTCATTTAAAATATGAAGAACAGCACCGGTAAGACCGTATCTGTTGGCCAGCCCTATACCTAAAGCAATATATCCGATCTGGGCCACAACCGAGTAAGACAGCATCTTCTTCAGGTCAGTCTGTGCAATAGCATATATTGAACCAAGGACTATCGCAACTGCGGCCATCCAGGTAAGAACAGTTGTCACAGGAATTGTCTCTATGAAAAAAGAAGGCTTAAAAACAGTAAACATAACCCGTATCATCAGGTAAGCCGCCACCTTGGTCATAAGAGGTGCGATAAGAGCGCTAACTGTAGATGGAGCATCTGCATAAGCATTAGGAGCCCATGCATGCAATGGATAAAGTGCCATCTCAATGCTTATGCCAACCACCATAAAAATCCCAGCAGTAAGCACAACTTTTGAATCATATAATTCAGGCAATAATTGAGCCACATCATGCATATTTAGAGAACCTGTGGCCATATACAGGTAACCTACACCTATAAGATAAAATGAAGCTCCAATTGTACCCATAATAATGTATCTAAATGCGGCGAAAGGAGCTCCATCCCGTCCAATAGCGATAAGAGCATAACATGAAAGGGCACCAATTTCCAAAAACACAAAGACATTAAACAGGTCACCAGTTACAACTATTCCAAAAAGGCCTGTAACAAGAAGCAGAAAAAGCGTGTAAAACGGAACAACCTTCTCAGGCATTTCCTTTTGAACACTTTTTTTGGAATATATGCCAACAGTAAGAGCTACAAAAGATATTATTATTAAAACAAAAGCATTGAGGTAATCGATTGCATACTCAATTCCCCATGGAGGCGACCACCCACCAAGATAATATGAAAATGGGCCACCCGTTATTACCTGGTTTAAAACACCGATCGAGCAAACAACCGTAACAAGAAGAACGGCAACGGCCCATGGGTAGCACAATTCTTTTTTCCACCATCCAATAACCGGGGTCAAAAGAGCCGACATCAAAGGTATTACAATCACCATAACAGCAAAGTGCGTTGCCATATCTAAACTCCCGTGTCTTTTCTTATTTTCATAATTTCATCAAGCTCTAAGGTCTTATATCTCCTGAAAATCAGGATAAGCACCGCAAGTGCAACACCTGTCGTGGCAATTGAAACAACTATCGCCGTAAGCATCAGTACATGGGGAAGAGGATTAATATAACTGGCAACATCGATAAGAGCATGTCCATGACCGTGAGCCGCATGAGCATCCCCTAAGAATATTGGTACCGTTGCTCCTCCCTTCTTTACGCCGATGGAAATGTAAAAAAGAATCACAGCAGACTGAAATATATTCATCCCAATCAGCTTCTTGACCAGATTCTTCTTGCCCACCATTGCGTAAAGACCAATCAACAGCAAAATGACATACGCCCAGAAGTTGTATTTACTGACTATGTACTCAAGCATATCAGTCTCCTTCTCCCTTGCGTTTTTTTCTTAACATAAGGATACAGGCCATACCTGCTGTAAAAATAACCGTAGTCTCACCCATGGTATCGTATCCCCTGTAATCCGCCAAAACAGCGGTAACTATATTGGGTGTCGCTGTTTTTTCCAGCGCTTCCTGAATATACTTAGGTGAAACGTGTGAATTGGCCGGAGAATTGGGGTCACCCCAATCAGGCATATCTTCAACGCCATATATGAGTAGTGCCCCAGTCAAAATTATTAAGATTGTAGCAACAACTTTCAATCTTTTGACCTCCTTTTTGTTTTACTAACCGCTGCAATAAACAAGACTGTTCCAACCCCTGCGCCAACCGAAGCCTCGGTAAAGGCCACATCAACGGCCCCCATCTGTGCCCAGAGAATACACATGAAAAAGCTGTAAGCGCCGAGAATAATAACGGCAGCCAGAAGATCTTTGATGGTAATGGCTGCAACCGCACAGATAATAATCAAAATACAGAGAATAAGATCGAGTTGCCAGATCATTTGTTTTCCTCCCTGGTCCACGGTTTAACACCACACCGAAAAGCGGCTCTGGAAATTGCATGAGTCGCTGTGGGATTGGCTAAAAAAACGAAAACAGCTATAACAATCAGCTTAATACTGTCTAAAACAGCTCCGTGATAAAAAATGTGATATAATGCAATACCCATAAGAGATATAAGCACGGCAAGAGTGTCGCCTTTTCCAGTGGCATGCATCCGGGAATAAAAGTCTGGAAAACGGATCAGACCGATAGTCCCGGTAGCGAAAAAGAAACATCCTATTAAAACAAACACTATGGATATTATTTTAATAATTTCCATCAAATTTCACCTCTTCCTTCAAAGTACTTTGCTGCTGCCAGAGTACCGATAAAATTTAAAAAGGCGTACACCATAATAATATCAAGGAACATTTCTATTCTCTTATATATAAAACCCATGAGGACGAGGACTATTAAAGTTTTTGTGCCTATGGCTCCAACACTTACAATTCGATCAATAATAGTTGGCCCGAATACCACCCGATACAGACATATTAAAACAAGCGAGCAAAGAAAAATGCTTACACCCAAATAAAAACTTTCCATATCTACGCTCCCGAATTTGGTTCACTTACAATTTGAAAAATACGTTTCAATCAACTTGATGTTTTGTTGTTAATTTATATTTTTTAAGCTTTGAATACAAAGTACTCCGGCTTACATCGAGCTGTTTTGCAACCTGCAATTTGTTCCAGTTGCATTCCTGCATAATTTTTACTAAAAACCTTTTTTCATTTTCTTCAAAAGAGGTTACTGCCTCCTGCTTATGCCCGCTTAAAACTGCATCTAAAATACGGGAAGGCAATAAATCGCTGCCGATCATTTCTTCTTTTGTCAACAAAAAGGCATGCTGAATAATATTTTCCAGTTCCTTAACATTGCCTGGCCATGAATAGTCCATAAGAAATTGCATTGTATCAGAGGTAACGCCTTTAACTTTTTTTTTCAGTTCGTCATTCAGCTGTTTTATAAAATATTGAACCAGAAGGGGGATATCTTCTTTTCTCTGTCTTAAAGAAGGCAGGTGAATATTAATCACATTAAGCATGTAAGAAAATTCTTCGTTAAAAGTTCCCCTTTCAACTTCTCTTCCCAAATCTGTATCAACGGCGGCGATTATCCTGATGTCAGTCATTATTTGCTTTTTCCCGCCAAGTCTCATAATTTTCCGGCCCTGCATAAACCTTAAAAGCTTTATCTGGGTCATGGGAGAAATTTTGTCTATCGCAGATAAAACAACTGTTCCGCCATCAGCCAGTTCAAGACAACCTTTCTTCTGGCGCACGGCTCCTTCAAACGAACCGATTTCATGGCCAAAAAGTCCGCTTTCCAGCATGAGCCGAGGACAGGAAGAACAATTATACACCTCAAAAGCATTGCTTTTTCTGTTGCTGTGCAAATGAATGGCCTGTGCAACTAATATTTTTTCTGTCCCTTCTTCTCCACGGATCAAAATTGTGGTATCAGTAGGAGCAAGATTCAATATCATATTGTAAACCTGCTTCATTTTTGCGGATTGTTTATTTATGTCCTGTATTCTCAAGCTTAATCCTTAAATGTTAATCAGATTGACCCTGCTCTTTGTTTGAAGGAAGGCCTCCTGTAGATATATCCAAAAAAATTGAGAGCATAACGGCCATAACAGCAATCCCTACACCGGTCTCAACGCCAAGGATACCAAGCGATCTTGCATGGGGAACCTCCACATGCAAAATTTTGGCAAGTGCTCCATAGTCTAAAAAATTCCCGCCCAGTATTATACACAATATCCCTATTCCAACATATATTGCGACGCCGAGACTGCATAAAATCGTATTTGATCTTTCTGACATCATACGCAAAACATTATCCAACCCATAAGTTATTACAAGTAGAATTAGACTTGCACCCAGAATTACTCCTCCCTGGAAGCCTCCTCCAGGGCTGTAATGTCCATGCGCAATAACATAAAGAGCATAAATCTGCATAAATGGTATTAATAACCGGGAAAGTGTCTTAACAATAACATCATCCGATTGTTTGGTCATGTCTGCTGTCTGTTTGATTGTCATATTTTCAGGCCTTGGTTTTTAAGCGTATGGTTAATAACGATTTTATTTACTTTAACGCCACAAAAATAGGCGCCATATCGAGAACATCCTGGACATACACATGATCAGCTTCCATAAAAATATGGGCGATCCTGTCCTCCATATCACCGGTCATCAGATCTTCAGCCACCTTCTTGCTGACAGCATGCACATAATAGACACCGTCTTTAACATCTACTGTAATAGTACCAGGTGTAAGTGTTATCGAATTGGCAAGAGTAACCATCGATATATCGCTTTCTAATTTTGACTTAAATTTCATTATCTTCGGATCAAGCAGGCTTCTCGGGCCCAGAGCCAGACGCGCTACATGTAAATTAGACAGGAAAATCTGGTATAAAAGCCATGGAATGTATATAATAAATCTTTTTACTATTACACGCATATCTCCTGTTCTTGGATTGGCAAACATCAGATCATAAGACAAATATGATATCAGCGCACAGCAAAGCATGCCAATTGTGATATGAAATACATCATAGTGACCTGATAAAAGCAGCCAGAAACCCAACAGAATTATGAAAGCCGATATAAATTTGACAATCTTGGCTTTTGTCTGTTTAGCCCCTGTAAATATTGCCTCTATTCTTTTTCGATGTATAGCCTGAGTCTCAGATGTCAGTTTGGCGGCAATATCCAATATCTGTTTGGCTCTATCTCTCGCATCATCTAACATTTCAAAGGACTTGTATGTGGCTTGAACCAGTACTGTTACTTCCATCCTTTTCCTCTTTCTATGTTTTTAATCCACAGGTTAAGCAGATTCCACAAATTATCGTTAGTTAACCGTTTTATATCGTTTATCAAAATACAGTTAAGGAAGCAGCATAACGGGCGTATGTGATTTTTCCATCACCCTGTATGCCAGCCTGCCTAAAAAAATATCTTTAAATTTATACCTGCGTTTTGCACCTATAATTATCATGGTGGAATCATAGTCCTGCGCCGCGCGGAGTATCTCTTCAACAGTTCTTCCCGCATACATGTGATATTCTGCTGAAATACCGAGCTTAATGCATGCATCACGGTTATTAACCATTTTATCCATGAGTTGCTGAAGATCGCGCAGGGTTAATTTCTTAAATATTACATTTACAAGTTCGAGTTCGTCTATTAATTCCTTAAAATCAGCGACACATTTTAATGCTTTTTCATATTCAGTCGACCAGTCTGTGGGCAATAAAACACGTTCAAACATTCCTTTTGAACTAAAATTTAATGTTTTTTCATCGTTATCAACAGCTATAACAGGAATATTAGCTGATTTAACAATATTATTTAATGTTGAGCCACCAAATATTTTTCGGTCGCTTTGTTTATCAAAATGAATAACTATCAGAGAAATCTGGTAATTTTGGATGGTTTTTAAAACGCTTGCAACAAGGTTTTCGGGTTCAATTTTTATGCTCGCATTTATACCGTAATCACTCAGTTTCTTTTTCCATGTCTCAAATCGATCAGATACCAGACCCTTTAATCTGCTTTTTTCGATCCCCTTGTCTTTGCCTAAGGCCGAAAGGAGAACTATTTCCCGGCATCCAAATTTACTGAGGCCTGATAAACCCTCCAGGACTTTAAAATCGGGTTTATCCAAATTTGTAGCATATAGTATTTTTTTTACGTCCATTACCCTACCTTTTCATAAAAATAGCCAGAGTGAAACCTTTGCAAAACGCCCCCTTTTGCCCAATCTCGTTATCAGTCTCAAACTTTAAGCTCCAAAATACTCAACATATCCCTGCAGTTAAAGTTTTTGACTTTCTTGAGATTGAATCCCGCTTTTATCGGGATTCGTTTTTCAAAGGCCTCAGAGTTTCCCTGGGTCAACTATAGACAAAAATATAAACAATATTATTTTTATGGTTTCAGGCTGAATGTAATGCAACATCCGTGCCTTTTGAGCTATTTTTTGCATTTATCCGTTTTTCTTAGATAAGATAGAATGTAAAACCAGTATTTAGCCAAAGATACAACACAAATGTGTACAATATTTATACATGCAGGAACCTATTTTCAGAAACCTATTCATATCTTTACACAATTGCGTGTATGATATTCAGACATTTTATGTTCAATAACTGTACAATATTTTTCCAGAGTTATCTAAGCCTATGAACTCATAAAAACAGACAAATAATATTATCCATAAAAATATCACGACAGACTCGCCTTGAAATATTTTGTGATTTCCTGCAGATTCATTAATATTACAGTTCTGTCTACATTTTAACTTGACAATTTAAGCTCTATCTGTTTATTTTGGCAAATATTTATATGCAGAAACAGGGTAAAATATATGCAAAAATAGGGTAAAAGTTGGCAGATTATGAATGTCACATTTGCCCTGTGAGCTGAGAACTGTGTTTAAGGAGGATGTTTTTTATGAAATTCAAGAAAATGCTGTTTGTAACCGACTTTGACGAATTATGGTTTGATGCCCTTGAATCATTGATGGAACTAAGGAAGGCAGGGCTTAATCATGTGGTTTTTCTCCACGTAATAAGAAAAGAAAGCGTTACAATGCGACGCGGAAAAGGCTACCTCAAAGACGAAGATATCAGATTAAGACAAATGGCGGATGTTCGCTTTATTGAATGGGCTGAAAGTATTTTTGAAAAAGGTATGGAGTGTGGCGCGTATGTTGTCGTTGGTGACCCTCTTCCTAAAATTCTTTCAACAGCTGAAACAGAGGGTATAGACCTGATAGTAACTAAAGCCCATAAAACAACAAAATTAGAACGACTGTATGCAGGTTCAACGACCATAGAACTCCTGCGGCGGTCAAAAACGCCTGTTCTGGTTCATAAATATATGCTTCCTTCTGGAAAGATCAATGATAAGCCTTTTGAAGTTCCTCTGTTTACAACCGACTGGTCATCTCCATGCGAAAGAGCACTGGAACAAATTATTACTCTCAAAAATATCGTCAAAAAAGTAGTTGTGGTACACGTTGTTAATGATGAAACCGTAAAAGGCAAATCAAAAAACGATCTTATGAAAATTCAAAAAGAAAATAAAAAAAGACTGGGAGATGTCTGTGTTGCCTTTGAAGATGAAGGCATAGAGGCGGAATACCATCTTTGCATGGGAGAAACCGTTTCTCAGATCGAAACAGCAGCTCGTGAACATGGCGCAACAATGGTTGTTATGGGCGCAACAGGAAAAGGAGCATGGCGGACACGCTGGCTTGGCAGTGTTTCTCAGAAACTTACAGAAATTTCAGAATTGCCTACGTTGTTAATACCTTAATAAACTACTGGTCGAGTAGTTGAGCGGTCTAATTATCGAGCAATATCAAGCATTCTACAAATTGATCGCTCTAATACTCGACCATATATATGGATCAGGCTAAAAATTTTTTCAACATAGCTGCCATCTCTTCCGGCTCAACCGGCTTTTCAATATATACTTCAGGTTCTGGTATAGTCTGACCTTCAGCCTCGGAAAGAGCTTTCTGCGAACGGATAAAAGTCCTTTTTGCTATTCCTGAAAATACCATCACAGGAATATCGCTTAGGTTGGGATCTGTTTTTACTTCACGGTACATTTTAATACCACTTTCCTTTGGCATTAATATGTCTAAAATTATCAGATCGGGCTTTTCTTTCCGTATCTTTTTAAGAGCTTCTTCGCCGTTAACAGCAACTTCAGGCTTAAAGCCACTATCTTCAACTACAGTTGAACAAAATGTTCTCACATCAGCATCATCATCGACAATTAAAACTCTTTTCTCCATCATCGTCCTCCTTTTACTCTGAGACTTTTGCAAAATATACTTAAATTAACAATTTTTATCTACTGAAAACCAGTAAATTTTCGAGTAAGTTTTTCGTTTGATTGAAAAAAATTTATCTACTATATTGATTTTTAAAATATTACAAGAAAAATTATTTTTTGTCTCCTGGCTCATTATTAGGAAGCTGGATAGTAAATTTTGTTCCTTTGCCTGATTGCGATTCAACATCTATGGTTCCGCCATGTTCATGTATTGTTTTTTGGGTGACCAGCAACCCAAGGCCAGTTCCTCTCGATCCTTTTGTGCTGAAAAATTGAGCAAAAAGTTTTTCCTGCACCTCTTTATCCATGCCACAACCATTATCAACAACTTCAAAAACAACTCCGCCATCTTCTTTCTGTAAAACATTTACCTGTACCTGCCAATCCTTCTCAGTATCAGGATCAAAAATACAGGCATCAATTGCATTTGAGACTAAATTGGTAAGGCTGGTATGTACACCTTTTGGATCTAAATATACCTTTCCAATATCCTTATTGAGATTACATACTATTTCAATATTATTTTCTTTTGCTTTCTCTTCCAAAAGCTCACAGACTTCACCTGCTATAGTATTTGGATCGCAATTCTCATATTCAGGCTCACGTTCCTTGGAATAGCTTAGCAGGTCCAGAACAAGGCCGGACACCCTGCCAATATTTCTTTCCACCATATCCCAGCCTGTTTTTAATTTGCTGTCAGGATATCCCTGAGCTAACGCATCTTTCTGGCCGTCTTGAAACATCTTCCCAAATGCTGAGTTAACAATATAAACTCCGCCTTTAAGCCCGTTGAGAATATTTTTTATGCCATGGGCAAGGCCGGCTACTGTCTGGCCGACAGCCACCAGTCTTTCCGACTGAATTAATTCTTTTTGCAGTTGTTTAATTTCTCTAAGATCCTGGAAAAAGCCAACACTGCCTATAGGTCTTTCGTCTTCACAAAGTATCGCGCCTGAAAATCTGACCGGCACCAATTCACCTTTTTTTGCCTTTAAAAACGTATCCTGTCCTGTAAAAATAACATTAGCACAACTTGTCCTGCCTGAAAAAGCGGCAGAGATCTTCTGCATTATCTCTTCAGGATAAAGATCTTCTGCTTTTTTTTCTCTTTTAACTTCATTCTCGGTATATCCAAAAAGTTTTTCAGCAGCCTTGTTAAATATTATAATATTATCTTCTCTGTCAGTGGCAATAATTCCATCAATCGACCGCTGTACAAGTTTATTCTCAAATTCATATCTTCTCTTTATCTCTTCTGTTTTATCCTTTACCATTTTCCACAATTCATTGGCATACCTGTTCAATATCTTTTTCGTTTTCAGCCGATCCTCAGCCCTTTCAAGAGCAACTGAAAGGACCTGATCGCTAACCGGCTTGTTAATGAAATCTGATGCACCCAGATGAAGAGACTGAACTGCGGATTCCATATCACCATGACCGGTAATAACAATAACCTCTGTGCTTGGATTAATTTTTTTTATCTCCTTTAAAACCTGTATACCGTTCATGCCGGGCATTTTTATATCGGTAAGCACTATTGGAAAAAATTCTTTTTTAAAAAAATTAATGCCCTCTTGTCCGCTCTCAGCGGCTACCACTTCATACCCATCGCTTTTAAGAGACATGCTGAGAAGTTTTCTAATACCTTCTTCATCGTCAATCAGTAATATTTTTGACATATCAATTCTCCGATGCATGTAAAAAAACAGGAAATCTCAACTCAAAGGTTGTGCCAACACGTTCTGTGCTACTTACCTCAACTGTTCCTCCATAGTCATGGACAATTCCATAACTTATGGACATGCCAAGCCCTGTACCCTTACCAACATCCTTGGTGGTAAAAAAGGGCTCAAATATTCTCTCTACGTTGCTGCCAGGAATACCTATACCAGTATCAGCTACAATAACCACAATCTGATTTTCCTGCACAAATGATTTTATTGCCATAGTTTTTTTAAACTCTGGCCCTATTTTATCGACCTTTTCATCTATAGCATCCACTGCATTAGTTACCAGATTGATAAAAACCTGCTCAAGCCGGTTGTTATCAGCCATTATGGGTGGCAAATCTTCGGCTAATTCAAGATCAACTTCTATCTGATGCAATCTTAGCTGCTGGCCCAATACTTTAAATACATCTCTGATGGGCTTATTAATATCTACCATTGACTGCACAGAAGGAGATATTCGGGAAAACTCCCTTAAATGATTAATAATTGAGGATGCTCTATCCACATAGCTGCTCATTTCTTCAGACACTGTTTTCAAGTCTTCAATATCTATTTTTTTACCTTGTTTAACTATTTTCTCAATAAAATTACTTCCAATCTTGATAACATTTAAAGGCTGATTTAATTCATGGGCTATACCAGAAGCCATGGTGCCTATAGTAGTCATTTTGCTGGCCTGTACTAACTGGGCTTCCTTTTGTATGCTTTTTGTAATATCAGTAGTTGCCACAATTAACACTTTTTTCCCCATATATGTTGACGGGCAAGCCATAATATTTACATAAAACATACTCTTATCCTTATGCACATGCCTTTTTTTTGTAAAGAAGCCCCTTTGGCCGGAGGAAAGTTTTTGGAACCCGTCTATAACTTCTCCGACTTGTTTATGGCCCAAATCGCTGAAAGACATTTTAATTAATTCTTCCCTCGAATAACCGTAAGTATCAATGACCCGTTCATTGATATCCAGAATTTTAAAATTATCCCTGTCTATAATAAAAATTGGATCAGGATTGGTATTAAACAACAGTCTATATTTTTCCTCAGATGATCTGAGCTCTTTCTCATAAGCTCTCACCTTATAAAGCATGTGCTGAAAAGAGTCCCCGAGTCTGACGATTTCATCTCCTTTATAGTTCTGATAAATGGGACACTCCATACATTGATCTAGCTTTCCCGGAAATTTTCCTGATGGTTCACCAAAGCACAGTGTATCTTGAACATACCAGCAGGGTATATTGTCATTCTTATAAGCCGGACAATCTGTTTTGTTGCAACGCAGCAATTCCCAGCATGATATGGATCTTTCAGAAAATTTATCAAAAACACAGGAATGTTCTTCACGGCTGATCTTATCAACAGCCCTGGTCAGCTTAACAATAGGTCGGATGGCATATCTGTTCAGCCACAGAGTCAGAAAAAAACCAAGCGCTAATACTGATGTAATAGCTCTGAGTATATTCTGGTTTCGCACAGAGGTAACTGTTTGCTGAATCGGCGCCCAGCTAAAACCAACCGACAAAACCCCCAAAAGCTTTTTTTCATTTCCGTGACATTTATAACAGGCCTTTTCATTATAAACAGGAATAGCATAGCTTAATGTTTTTGCCTTACAGCCTTTACAATATCGCTTTTCAACGCCATGTTCTATTTCTTTTGTCCTGAATGCTGTCAGGGTAACAATAGACTTTGTCTTCCTGTTGATATCATCAGGGGCTTTCCCGTTACGCTTTATAATACCTATGTCATCGCAGAGATGAACCACCTCCATATCTTCAAGGGTTCCAAGTCGTTCCAGTATAGCCTGAACCTGGTCCATTTCGCCGTCAAGCATTGGATACTCTATGCTTTTCATAACAGTATCACTTATTTCCATGGCCATTTTCTTGTGATATTCCGTATAATTACGAATTTGAGTAAAAACATCAAAATAACTAAATGTGCCCAGCACAATAAGCAGAATTATGCTCATGCCCAGTATTATTCTGATTCTTAAACTTCCTGATATGAATTGTTTTAAATTTACCCAGCTAAACATCAAAAATTCCCTCTCAAACCCAAAAATAAATCCGGGTTTAAATTTCTAAACTTGTCAGGAACAGAGGTTTGCGTCTTCTCTCAATATCCTGGATGCTTGTGGCCGCTGTGACAGGCTGTGCAGACATTCTTTGGAATGCTCAGCGTCTTTTGATGCTCGAGTTTGGTAGGTGCCCTGAGATGCAGACTGGCTGGACCATGACAGCTTTCACATTGTTTATTAATCATGCCTGGAGTTTCCTGAACGTTTGAAAAACCTCCTGATTTTCCATATCCCGTGGTATGACATGGAAGACAGTTTGGATCATTATCTTTTTTTCTCATTTGTATAATCCGAAAATTTTTTGAGTATTTCCAGGAATAATAGCTCTCAACATGTTCCAGATGACATTCTTTACACTTTTTCATTCCTACATATACTGCCTCTGCTGTTTTTTCTTCGCCGGAAAAAACTGTACCAGAAAAAACCATCAAAAAGGATATCGCAATTAAAACAAAGAATCTATCTTTCATGATAACCGCCTTATTCATCCACATGATTGAGATTATATTTTTTCAGCTTTGCATACAACGTGCTTCGGCTGATGTTAAGCTTTTTTGCGACCTGGGACTTGTTCCACTGATATTCTTCCAAAACCCCGGTTAAAAATTTTCTTTCATTTTCCTGAAAAGAACTTATTGTATCTTCTTTATCTGCAATAGAAAATATATTTGGGGGGAAATTTTGTTCATTAATATATTCATCCTTAGTAAGAATAAAAGAATGCTCAATAATATTTTCCAGCTCTCTGACATTGCCAGGCCAGCTGTAATTTATCAGCAAATTCATAGCATTGGAAGAAATCCCTTTGACCTTTTTATCCCCTCGCGAGTTGAGCTTTTGCAAGAAATATTCTACTAAAAGTGATATATCGCTGCGTCTTACTCTTAAAGGAGGAACATTTACCGGAATAACATTTAAACGATAATACAAATCCTCACGAAAGTTTCCTTTTTCCACTTCTTTACTTAAATCCTTGTTCGTAGCTGTTATTACCCTGGCATCGACATCTATGGTTTTTGTTCCGCCCAACCTTTCGAATTTTTGGAATTGAAGAAATCTGAGAAGCTTCACCTGTGAAATTAAAGGAATTTCTCCTATTTCATCAAGAAAAAGTGTCCCTTTATTCGCCAACTCAAAGCGTCCGATCTTTTTATGTGTAGCGCCGGTAAAGGCTCCTTTCTCATGGCCGAACAATTCGCTTTCTAATAATGTGTGAGGGTAAGCTGAACAGTTTACAATGACAAAACGGCCTTCTTTTCTACGGCTGTACGAATGTACTGCTTTTGCAATAAGTTCCTTTCCAGATCCGCTTTCTCCCTGAATCAAAACCGTTGCATTGGTAGGAGCTATATCTAAAATCAAATTATAAATCTGGCGCATCTTATGATCTTTTCCTATTATGCCTCCAAAACCTGAAAATGTTTTAACCTTTTCATCTAATCCTTTCAGCCTTTCCTCGTTCAGGGCTATTCTTCTGATATCACCGGCAACCTGTGAAAGCATTAGATGAAAAAAACGTGAATCATCTTTTGAAAAAACATTAACATCTGATGCCAGCAAAATCACTCCCCCCGCAATATCCTTTTTACCTATCGGAACAACAGATAAGGACTTATAATTTGCATAGTTTTTCAACCACCTGCAGCCAAAAGGATTAAGTTCGCCAATATCCATTGGAGTACATATCGAATTGATAAAAGATACAAGCTCCTCTTTATCCTCTACTGACGGGCATCTATAACCATCGACATTAACAAATCCGTCTTTTTCCCGGTTAAAAACAAAAGGCATAACTTCTTCAAACAAAAATATATCTTTGATTCGTTCGATTATAAAATCAAAGGCATCGGCCAGATATTTTTTATCACCAAGGTTATATGTAACATTGCAAATAGCCTTAATTTCCTTGTGTGATTTCTCAAGCGCTTCGGTCTTTTCCTTTACAGCCGTTTCAAGATTTAATGTATAACGCTTAAGTTTTTGTCTGGTTTTTAATTTAGCTTCAGCGCGTCGCAGAGCCATTGAAAGCGTGTGTTTGTTAATAGGTTTTTCTATAAAATCAGAAGCGTCCAACTGTATTGATTTAACGGCCTTTTCCAAATCTCCGTAACCTGTTATTATAATAATTTCTGTATCCGGATTTATCTGCTTTATTTTTTTTAATACCTCAATTCCGTTCATACCGGGCATTTTAATATCTGTTAAAACAATAGAAGGCTCCTCCTTTTTGAACAGCTCAATACCTCTTTCCCCATTTTCAGCTGTTATAACATCATATCCGTCATCTCTAAGAGATATGCTCAATAATTTTCTAATGCCTTCTTCATCATCTATAAGTAACAGTTTCAACACAGCTTTTCTCCCAATTAAAGCAAAAGAAATCCTTTAAAACCCATAACAAATAAAATGAATGCTGAACCCGAGTAAACATCTTATTCGCCCTTTTAATAGGGCATTACCTCATAACTTGTCAACATAATTAGCAATTAAGTGTGGCTGTAAAAAATAGATGCGTCTTGATTGATGGTCTCGTAAAAAGTCATTTGTAAGCGACATTGAGCAGTTTTGGAAAAAGATTGAAGCTAAAGCTTCCCGGTAAGGAAAATAATCAGTTTTTGGCCGGTCGGATTGAGCCTGGCGTTAAAAATTGCAAGTTGTTTGAGGGCGTTAGCCCGAGTTCTTGCAATTTAGCCGGGATTAATCTGAATCCCAAAAATGCTCATAGAACGAACAAATCTTACTTTTTACGACGCCATCTTGATTCAGTAGTATCCACGAACAATAAAACCCTTGAATTAAATATATTTTTTTCGTTGATGTTTTCTGTTTTTTTGATAGTTTTGTTTAAATAAAAAATTGACCTCAAGAAACAAATCTAAATTTATACCTGAGTGAGACAAAAAAATGAATATAAAACGTGAACACATAGATTTTGACGTACTTTTTGTTGGAGGTGGACCGGCAAGCCTTGCCGGCGCCATCAGGTTAATGCAGATAGCACGGAAAAATAAAATCAATCTTGATGTGGCTCTTATTGAAAAAGGGGCTAATATAGGATCTCATGCCCTAAGTGGCGCTATTCTTAATCCTGTTGCATTAAAGGAACTTATTCCGGATTTCCTGGAAAAAGGATGCCCGATTGAAACAACCGTAAGGCATGATGAATTCTATTTTTTGACACAAAACAAATGCTACCGTTTTCCATTTATACCCAAATACATGAAAAACAAAGGTTTATATGTTATAAGCCTTTCAAGGTTTACAAAATGGCTTGCGGGAATCGCCGAAGATCTTGGAATAAATATATTTCCTGGTTTTGCTGGTAAAGAGGTTTTATATGCCGCGGACAAAAAAAGCATAATCGGAATACGCACAGGAGATAAGGGGCTTGGAAAGAACGGCTCCCGCAGAGACAATTTTGAGCCTGGGATCGATTTGATGGCCAAGGCAACTGTGTTTGGTGAAGGAGCCAGAGGAAGCCTTGTTCAGGATGTTACAGACAAGCTTGATATTTTCTCTGGAAGGATGCCACAGGTTTTTGAAACAGGAATAAAAGAAGTTATTCATCTTCCTGAAAACAATTATTTCACAACCAGCACAGGTAATGACATCCATACACTTGGCTACCCCTTAAGCTTGGATACTCCGGGAGGCGGGTTTATATATGAAATGGGAGACAACAAAGCAGCTTTGGGTTTTCTTGTAGGTCTTTCATATCAGAACCCTTTGTTCAATGTTTATGATGAATTCATAAAATTCAAAAAACATCCCTTAATATCAAAAATAATTAAAAACGGGAAAGTAATCGAACAGGGCGCAAGAACAGTCGCCACTGGCGGATATTATTCCATTCCCAGGATAAGCGTAAATGGGGGAATATTTATAGGCGGCAGTGCATCAATGCAAAACACTCCGGGTCTCAAGGGTATTCATCTATCTATGAAATCGGGCATGCTCGCGGCAGAAACAATAATAAAAGCCTTTGAAAAAAACAGCTTCACGCAGGAAAATCTTGACTACTATAATAAGCTGGATGAAAAAAACTGGATGAAAAAAGAGCTCTATGAGGGAAGGAATTTTTCACAGGCTCTATCAAAAAAAGGACCGCTTAAATTTATTCATCTCGGCGCCCAGTATTTTACCAAAGGCCGTGGAATACAAGACATGATGCCTCTTGAGGAAGATTACAAGACTCTTCGTCCTGCAAGGAAAGGTGAAAACGGTTTTAGTCCTGATAAAAAGGCTTTTGACAATATTTTATATGTTGACAAACTTACAGGTGTCTATCTGTCCAAGACCATGCACAGGGAGGATCAGCCCTGCCATATTATTATTCATAATCAGGATTTGTGTGTTAATGAATGTTTCACAAAATTTCATTGCCCATGCACAAGATTCTGTCCCGGAGATGTATATGAACTCGAAACAGATAGTGAAACATCTCAAAAACGGATTAAACTTAATCCTTCCAATTGTCTTCACTGTAAAACCTGCGTTATAAAGGATCCCTACGAAAACATCACATGGACATGCCCTGAGGGCGGAGATGGGCCGGGTTATACGATACTGTAACCTAAAATGAGCGGTTAGCCATTAGCTTTTAGTCAAACTATATCAAAATGTTATTAAATTCTTATTTATTTACCTGTTTTACCTGTTGCTTGTTAATAACAAATAATTATACGAATGCACGTTCCATAAGAGCTAACAGCTAATTGCTAATTGCTTAACGCAAAAACTACAATCTTCCTTTTCTTAGAATAGCTATCAAGAGCCATACACCCATTACTGCCGCTGAAACAAAACCTATAATACCGATTATAGATAATCCGTGAAACAGGGGAGGAGTTTTAGCAAAAACTATAAGCGCAGAACCGATTATAAGAGATGCTATTACAATTGAAAAGGATATTCTATTGCTTATCTGGTTATAGGTTTCAAGCACAGGCTCAAATCCCTTGTGCTCAAACTTAATACTTAATTTCTGCTGTTTGATAAGGCGTGTAATTTCAAGAGTATCTTTGGGAAACTGCTGAACAAATTGAACGAGGGCAGATATAAGGCCGAGAATATCACCTGCAATCCTTTTTGGATAAAACTTTGCGCGTTTTACCTTTTCAATAAACGGCGCTGCCTGGGCTATCATATCAAAATCAGGATTAAGCCGAAGACCAACGCCTTCTACAGCGCTGAAGACCTTCATCATAAGAAATATATCTGCCGGTATCCTTAAACGGTAGCGTGAAAGCATTTCAAGCAGATGCTGAAGCATTTTTCCGATTTTGATATCCTTGAGGGGTTTGTAAAGATGCTGGCCTAAAAATTCCGACACATCTCTTTCAAGCATCCGAATGTCAGGATCTTCATCACATGAGGTAAGCTTAAGAAGCGCCTGTGTGGTTTTTGCGGCATCTTTATGTACTATATGATCAATAAGATCAACAAAATCTTCTCTGGTCTGCAAATCAACGGAACTCACCATTCCATAGTCAAGAAGGCATATCACATTATTTGGCAAAACATAAATGTTTCCTGGATGCGGATCTGCATGAAAAAAACCGGACTCAAAAACCTGACGCAAATATAGATCTGCGCCGCGCGAGGTAATAATCTTTCTGTCAAGCCCCGCTTTATCTATTTCGTCAATTTCAGATATCTTGATACCTTCCACAAATTCCATGGTCAAAACACGCGATGTTGTTGCATCTTTAAAGACTTTTGGAATATAAACAGTGGAATCATCAAAAAATTCGCCGGCAAATCGCTCCATATTTGACGCTTCTATATTATAGTCTATTTCTCTTTCAATTGTTCTTGCAAATTCTTCGACTATTTTAACAGGCCGGTGCAGGTCCATCTCCTCTATGTGATTTTCCATAAGGGTCGCCAGATGTAACATAATCTCTAGATCAATCTCTATGATTTTCCTGATACCCGGGCGCTTAACCTTCACTGCCACATCTTCGCCGTCTTTTAATCTTGCCCTGTAAACCTGGCCTATTGATGCGGAAGCAAGAGGAATATCCTCTATAAAATCAAACGTCTCTTCAAAAACAGGCCCAAGCTCTGTTTCTATTATTTTTTTTGCTTGATCTGAAGAAAATGGAGGAACCCTGTCCTGAAGTTTGGAAAGTTCGTTTATAAAATCAATTGATATAAGATCAGGACGTGTGGAAAGTATCTGTCCAAGCTTAATAAAAGTCGGGCCCAGCTCTTCAAAAGCCAGCCTGACTCTTTCCGCCTTTGAAAGTTTTTCAAGGCGGTCGCGCCGTTTTTTTGAAATCATGTTTAAGCCAATTTCAACATACTGCTCTATCTTTAAAACCTCGACAAGATCGCCAAATCCATACTTAAAGAAAACGCTCAGTATCTGTCGATAGCGGTTCAGGTTACGATAGGTGCGGCTTAAGACTCCAATTTTTCGTATGCTAAGCATTATATTTTAACAAAGCCCTCATTATTCTTTTTCACTTATAGCCTTTTTAAGATCCCTTATCTCTTTTTTCAATGCATTTAATTCATCGCTTGTTACCATATTCGCTTTTTTCATAACTTCCTTTACTGTTTGTTCAACTCGTTTTTCCAGCTTTTTTTGCGAGTCTTCATATTTTTTCCTCAGTTCTTTCAAGAACTTTTTTCCTTCAGTTTCAGATAACTCCCCCTGTTTTATTAAGTCTTCGGCCAGATTTTCCACTTCATCCTTTGTTTTAAGGGCAAGGCCAATGCCTGTTAGCATTGTTTTTTTCATAAAATCAAACATTATAACCCCCTTTTTTTATAATTTATCTGTTTATAACCGTAAACTGCGAACTATTATTACACGTATTTTTTGTATTTGGTACAAATCTACCTGAGCCTGCCTACGACGGCACTCGCAATGGTATTTTTCTGAATTTCTTTTGTTCCTTCATATATCTCAGTAATTTTAGCATCACGGTAAAATCGTTCAACCTCATAATCAGCCATATATCCATATCCACCCAGCATCTGTATTGCTTCGTCAGAAACCTCCACCGCAGTTCTGGCGGCAAACATCTTTGCCATGGATGTAAGTTTGGGATCTATACGGCCCTGGTCAAAATTCCAGGCCGCCTTATAGGTTATAAGTCTGGCAAGCTCTATTTTTGTGGCCATGTCAGCTAATTTATGTTCCGTAACCTGAAATTGTGCTATTTTTTTCCCAAATTGCTCTCTCTGCTTAACATATGCCAGAGCTCTATCAAAAGCCCCCTGAGCTATTCCAAGAGCCTGGGCAGCTATCAAAATCCTGCTTTCATCAAAAAATTCAAGTACTTGATAAAAACCTCTTCCCTCTTTTCCAACAAGATGAGATAATGGCACATGAACATCCTTAAAGGTCACCTCTGCAGTTGGCATCAGATGAATGCCCATCTTATCTCCAACATCCATTGAAGCTACCCCTTTCTGCTCAGCCTCAACAAGAAACATACTCATGCCTCTGTAAGAAGGCTTAATATCTGAATCTGTCTGGCAAAGAACAGTATAAAAACCAGCAAGCCCGCCATTAGTAATAAAAGTTTTAGCGCCGTTAATGATCCACTCTTCTGAATCCTTTACTGCTGTAGTATTCATGAATGTTATGTCAGAACCATGATCAGGTTCAGTAAAAGCTCCGCCTGAAAGCATTTTCCCTTCTGCTACCGGAGGCAAAAATTTTTCCTTTAAATCATCACTGCCAAAACGCAAGATACATTCAGAAGCAAACGATGAAAGAATTAAAGCGCTTCCGACACTGGAATCACCGCTGCAAAACTCTTCGGCAACAAGAATGTTTTCCAAAACCCCAAGACCCTGCCCGGAATAATCTTCGGGAAAGTGAATGCCTATAAATCCAAGATCTGCTGCTTTTCCCCAGATTTTCTTTGGAAATTCATGTTTTTTTACAAGTTCAAGTATAAGCTCTTTTTTGAATTCACCTTTTACAAAATCCCTTGCTGCTTTCTTAATCTCTTTTTGCGACCTTGACAGCTCAAAATCCATTTAATCCTCCCATATTTATTCGTAAAAAGCTTTAAACAATCAGTCTTTAGTTGTGATTACGTAACTGCTCAGCTTTTTAGCCTGAAGGCTTCGCTATGCCGCTTCGCAGTACTGAAGACTGGAATAATTTTTAGAACTTTTTTATAATTTTGTGAAAATTAACATAGACATAAGGCTATTGCAAGGAGTTTAAACCCTTGTAAAAAGGTCTATCCCTTTGTAAATTTTTGGCAAAAGACACTTGACTCTTTTATTTATCTGGGCTAGGTATCAAAATTTTACTTTTAACCCTTTAAAAAGAAAAACAGATAATAATATGCCTTTTTCAATAGCCATCGCAGGAAAGGGTGGTACAGGAAAAACAACCTTAGCGTGCATGCTGATTAAATACCTGGTCAATAAAGGCAAAACCCCTGTCCTTGCGGTAGATGCTGATGCAAATGCAAATTTAAACGAAGTACTCGGACTTGAGGTTTTTGATACAATTGGCAATGCCCGCGAAGAAATGAAAAACAACAAAGTCCCTCTTGGGTTAACCAAAGATGTCTTTATGTCCATTAAACTGGAACAGGCCATAATTGAGTCAAAAGGTTATGACCTGCTGGTTATGGGGCAGCCCGAAGGAGCCGGCTGTTATTGTGCTGTAAATAATCTTCTTGCAGGATTACTGGATCGGCTGACCGGTAATTATTCTTATATTGTAATGGATAATGAAGCTGGAATGGAGCATATAAGCCGGCTGACTACAAAAAATGTTGATCTGCTTCTCATTGTTTCTGATGCATCAAAACGCGGTCTTCAGACTGCGGCAAGAATTAATGAACTCGCAAAAAATCTGAACATAGTTGCCGGTAAAAGTTATCTTATCTTAAACAGGACAAAGGAAGCCATATCTGATTTATTCCAAGATATAATAAAAAAGAAAAATCTTGAACTTGCAGGAATAATACCTGATAATAATATTATATATGAATATGATTTAAATGGACGTCCGACAATAGAACTGACCAGCGAAAATCATGCTGTAAAAGCAGCATTTTTAATATTTGATAAAATTATAGGCTCAAATAATATTGATGCACTCGTAAAAAGTCATTTGTAAGAAACATTGAGCAGTTTTGGAAAAAGATTCGGATTGAGTCTGGCGTTAAAAATTGCAAGCTGTTTGAGGGCGTTAGCCCGAGTTCTTGCAATTTAGCCAGAATTAATCTGAATCCCGAAAATGCTCACAGAGCGAACAAATTCGATTTTTACGAAACCGTCAATATTAATTCGTAACAAATCAAGATCCGAAAACATGTGATTTCAACCAGAAGCAATAGGGATTTGAAAAATACTCAATCAGGAATGCGTCAAAGAGAGTTATATGAAAAAGACAGGTTTTTTATTTGATGAAAGATATCTGCTCCATGAGACAGGCCCCTGTCATCCAGAAACGCCAGCAAGACTTAAAGCTGTTTATCAGGGGATAAAAGACGCAGGACTTATCCCCAAGCTTACCCCAATTAAAGCCAGTCTGCCGGATTTAAAATGGATCAGGGCCGTACATGACAAGGAATACATTGAACGATTTGAAAAGGCCTGCCTTTCAGGCGATTCAACATTTGACTGCCCTGACAACCGTATGTGCCCGGAGACATATAAAACAGCGCTTCTGGTTGCGGGCGGCATACTTGACACTGCAAATCGTATCATGAATTCAGAAATAATCAATGCCTTCTGCGCTGTAAGACCTCCCGGCCACCATGCGGAAATTAACAAGGCAATGGGATTTTGCTATTTTAATAATGCAGCAATTACAGCAAGATATCTACAAAAGGAATGGGGCATAAAAAGGGTTGGTATTGCCGATTTCGATGTTCATCACGGCAATGGTACGCAGCATATATTTGAAGACGACCCGGATGTTTTTTATTATTCAATCCATCAGCATCCTTCATTTGCATATCCAGGAACTGGACGAGAATTCGAAAAAGGTGAAGGAGCAGGATTGGGATTTACCAAAAATTCTCCGGTTTTGCCGGGCAAAGGGGATGGTGAATACAAGCAGTTTATAGAAAAGGACCTTTGCTCTGCCTTTGAATCATTTAAGCCGGAGGTAATTATTGTGTCGTGCGGCTTTGACGGCCATATTGATGATGATATGTCGGATATCAAGCTGTCCACTGAATTTTTTTCATGGATAATTAAACGCCTGCTTAAATTGGCGGACAAATACTCAAACAAAAGGTTAATTTCCATTCTTGAGGGCGGTTATTCCATTAAACGCCTTCCAGAACTCGCTAAAAACCATGTTGATATTTTGATAAATCATAGATAATAAATAAAAAATATTGAACACAAGCAGTGGAGGAAAAAATGTTTATCAGCAAATCGATGACTAAAAATGTTATCACAATCAATAAAGACGCTGATATTTTAGAGGCAAGAGAAAAAATGGATGAACATCGAATACGTCATATTCCTGTTATAACCAAAGATCGTCACCTGATTGGAATTATTTCGGATCGTGATATTAGAAGCGCCATGCCTTCAAAACCTTTAAACGATTACAAAAATAAAAAAATAAATGATAAGGTTTTAAACCTCAAAGTAAAAGACGTAATGACAATAGATCCTGTTACCATTTCTCCATTAAATACTATTCAAGACGCTCTTGTGCTTATCCAGAAGACACGTGTTGGAGCTTTTCCTGTTGTAGATGAAAAAGAAAAACTCAGAGGAATGATATCTGTACGAGATCTTCTTCGAGCATTTATCAATGTAATGGGCATGGAAGACCCCGGAACATTAATTTGTGTTATTGTGGACGAAAAGCTCGGTCAGATGAAAAAAATCGTCGACGCAATAACTGAAGAACATGTTTCCCTTGGAAGTGTTATGGTGGCAAGATGCTGGGATGAAGGGAAACGCGCTGTTTTTCCGTATTTATTGACTCAAAACACAACTATTTTAAAAAGAAAATTCAAGAAAATGGGCTTTGAAGTGCTTGACCCGATGCAATGGTATATTGATCAACAGCCTAAAACGCACAATTGAAAAATTTTAAATAATGCTTTTTAGTTTTTTAGATAAATAACTATTTTCGACGCCTATTGATTTGGCTGTTTTTGTAATATTGTTATTATTCTGAGAAAGCCTTCTTTGGATAAACTCCCTTTCAAAAGTTTTTTTTGCGTCCTTTAAGTTGTCAATTGCAAACAATCGAGACTCAACAGTTCCCAAACCCCTCTCAAAATTTGGATTGTATTGAACCGGTATATCGGAAACATTAATTACATCTTTTTCTGCCATGATAGCCATACGCTCTACAAGGTTTTTCAGTTCTCTTACATTCCCGGGCCACGAATAGCTGCATAATATATCAAGAGCCTCATCTGTAATTTCCTTCTTTTTACTGTGATTTTGTCTTGCGCTTTCATTAAAAAAGTTTTCAATTAAAAATGGAATATCTTCGCAACGATCTCTCAAACTCGGAACCTCGATAGGTATTACATTCAACCGAAAATAAAGATCCTCTCTAAAACTTTTCTTCTCAATCTCTTTTTCAAGATCTTTGTTGCTAGACGCAATTATCCTGACATTAACACTTAGTATTCTACTCCCTCCGACGCGATGGAAATTCTGTTCCTGAAGCACGCGAAGAATCTTGGCCTGGGTCTTTAAACTCATATCACCTACTTCATCGAGAAAAATCGTTCCATTGCTTGCCAATTCAAATTTGCCCCTTTTCTTTCTGGTCGCTTCTGTAAATACCCCTTTCTCATGGCCGAACAGCTCGCTTTCAATCATATCCTCTGGAATTGCCGCACAACTGACATCAATAAAAGGCTTGTCGGCTCTTGGGCTTAGCTGATGAATAGTACGCGCTACAAGTTCCTTGCCTGTGCCGTTTTCTCCTGTAATAAGAATCCCGGCATCTGTCGGAGCTGCAATCGCTATCTGTTTTTTAAGCGCTATGGTTAAAGGACTGTTTCCATTTATCGAGTTTTTTTCTATTGTTTTTTTACGAAGATATCTATTCTCCTCTTCAAGCCTCCTGAAATTCAGCGCATTATTAATAGCAACAATAATTTTATCAATTGAAAGCGGTTTTTCAATTAAATCAAACGCTCCGATCTTTGTGGCATTGACAGCGGTTTCTATTGTTCCATGTCCTGATATTATTATTACCTGGATAAAAGCATTCTTTTTTTTTATTTCCTTTAGGGTTTCAATTCCGTCGATGCCCGGCATCCATATATCAAGCAAAACAAGATCCGGTGATTCGCTTTCGATAATCTTTAAGGCTTCATAGCCATTGTTGGCGGTTATAATTTCAAACCCTTCATCAGAAAGCAGTCCGCTTAAAGACTGGAGTATGGATGGCTCATCGTCAACAATCAAAATAGATGGAAACATATTGCAAAACTCCTATATAAAAATTAGTAATCGTTCACGGTTGTCAGTTCACAGTTTTTTTTAACTGTGAACCGATAACTGTAAACTGTTAACGATTATTATTGTACCGGCAGCTCTATTACAAATTTAGCCCCCTGTGGCTTATTATCCTGCACCCGTATCACACCCTTATGATCAGCAATGATCGTACTTACAATTGTCAGGCCTAACCCCATACCCGACTTCTTTGTTGAAAAATAAGGCTCAAAAAGATGTGTCTTCTCTTCATCGGAAATACCCTGTCCATTATCTGCCACCTCTATACGAATAAGCTTTAGAATAGAATCATTGGTTAATGTTATCGAAATCCTGCCATTCCCCTTAATAGAAGCAATGGCATTAATAACAAGATTAATCATAGCCTGCTTAATCTGCTGACGGTCAATATTTAAAGAAGGAATGTCATCGCTTGCGTTTATTTCAAAATCTATATTTTCATGGCTTCCACTGTATAAAGAGACAGTCTCTTCAATGATAGGCAGCAAATTACAGACAGTGGGATTTGCTGATGGAAACCTTGCAAACGCGGAAAACTCATTTACCAGATTTCTAATCAAATCAACATGATCGATTATCATCTTAACACATTCCTCAAAAACCGGTTCATTTATCCTGGCTGAATATTTTCTTTTTAGACGCTGGGCTGAAAGAGAAACAGGAGTTAATGGATTTTTAACTTCATGAGCGATTCTGCGTGCAACTTCACGCCAGGCTGCCATACGCTGCCCCTTTTCCAGCTCCGTAAGATCATCAAAAACCATTACTATTCCCAAATGTTTTCCTGTATCATCTTTAAGCGCATTAATATGCATCATAAAACTGCGCGGCCTTCCATCTATGGTTAATTTAAGAGGAAGAATCACATCATTCCTGCTGGGTCTGGTCAGGCTATCCATTACTTCTTCTGCAAGATCCAGGTGTTGCCCCTTGAGCAGATTCTTATAGTTTTTATTCAGGATGTCCTTAGGATTGAGATTAAGCATCTTTTCGGCTGACTTGTTTATTGTTGATACAAGACCGGTTGGCCCAAGAGTTATTACACCGGCAGAAACATTTTTTAATACTATTTCCATATGCTGACGTCTTTTTTCTATCTCAACATTTTGTTCGCGAAGCATCTGCGCGGAAAGTTCCAGCTGTTCTCTGCTGGTTCTTAAATCACGTGTCATCATGTTAAATGAATCAACAAGAGTGCCCATTTCAGCATCAGCTACAAGACTGATACTGAAACCCAAGTCTCCTTCAGCTACCCTTCTTGTTCCCTCTGCCAGCTCCATGATCGGTATTGTGATAGATTTTGCCAGATAAAATCCAAACCATATTGCACAAAAAACAACCAGAAGCGCCACAATTGAAAGTGTAATATAATAGGTTGTCTGGATTGGTTTTTTAAGGAGTGTTATTTGCTGATATTCCTCAAAACCTCTTGATATGGATGCCATATTTTCAGAAAGGTCGGCAGGGATTAAAACAGATACTACAATAAAAGCTTTTGCGTCTGTATTTTTTATGCCAAAAGGAATGGTCCCGATAGTTCTTATAATCTCTCCTTTTGGATTTTTTTCAAAAACCGATCTCACACCTTTAAGTTCTATGTCCTTCTGAAAATTATCCACAGAAACAACTCGAAAGGGTTTATCTTCCAGTTCCTTGGCAAGGGCGAATGTAAGACGGTTCGCATTGGGGCTGTAAATTTCAACAGCATCAACATTAAATGCCCTTTGAACAACCTGAACATAGTGGGAAAGAGCTTTCTTTTTCTGTTCATCTAAAAGTTTTCTGGTATTTATCTGATAAGCGATTCTTTCCAGATAAAAACTGTTGTTTTCTTCTGCATTATTATACAGGTGCCGTCCAACAAGCAACGAATTTTCAAGAGCCTTTTCCACTGGAACATTAAACCAGAATTCAATGCTGGTTGTAATAAAGCTTATCGAAAAGAAAAAAAGTACAATAGTAGGTAAAAGAGTAAGTGTAACAAAGGCTGCAACAAGTCTTGTGCGAAGCTTTGCACCCATCACCTTGCGCTTCCTGTCATAAAGAAGCTTTACCAGATTTCTGAATACAAGAAATATCAAAAGGAGAAGCAGCAACATATTGATGTTAATCAATATGAACATCAATATTGTATTAGAAATTGGTATTTCCGCCCCAAAATGTATTACCCTGTTTTCAACAAAAGCCAGGACAATAACAACAAGAATAATAACAACAATCAGTATGCCTTCACGTTTACGTCTTTTGCGTTCTTGTTCTGGAATAAAAGGTTTTGGGCTTTTGAATATATTATTACTCATAATAGATGCGGAACAATTAAGATTTTCAGTATATAAAATCTAATGTGTACCAATCTGTTTCAACATCCCATAAAGAGACGAAAAACAGAATATAGTGCAGATAAAATGGAAGGGTTAATTTGCCGACTTCTGCCTTGGCTCTTATTTGATAGTAATCGCCTTTTTGGAGACTGTTGAGTTCAATAATTTTCAGGCTGTTAATCTCCGCCATCAGCTTTTGAGCCTCTTCAAAAGATTGCGTAACCAGGGGTTTATCCTTTTCCCATGACCGTGTAATAACAAATTCCTTCTTCAAATTATTATATTTAATCATGTGTGTTATTTTTATATCGGCAATCTTATTATCAAACCACATATTGCGTTTCTGATAAAGATCGATATAAAAGAAGAAGGTCGTTTCCACCCCCTTTAGAATACCTTTTTTCATCTTATCGTTAAAAGCCCCGTCAATATTAAGAAAAACCAGAAGATCATCGCGTGTGTTACTGACAATTATATCTGTAAGTTTTACCTCATAAGCAAACGCAGGGCAGGGCAGTGTAATAAACAGACAAAGAAGTATGATAATAATTCTGCGGCAAGTCATTGATAACATAATATATAAAAGATTCTTATCTCAACCTGGTTAATGGACAGGGTTTCACAAGTTTAATCGCACCCATTAAGAGAGACTTTTGCAAAACCATCATTATCTGTCATTTTCACCGTAGGAAAAAATCTTAACGGACTTGGATTATTAAGAAATTAAACCCTTATAACCCTGCTTAACTGCCCATTACTCTGGTTTCCCATGATTCTTTCTGTGCAAATATTTTTTTTAAAAACGCATGATTAAAAAAATGACCTGATCTGCTAACTTTAATGTGGCCTAAAATCGGCATACCTAAAAGCGCAAAATCGCCTATACAATCAAGGAGTTTATGCCGCACAAATTCATCTTTGTATCGCAAACCATCCTTGTTTAGTATCTTATTTTCATCTATTACAACAACATTATCCAGCGAACAGCCGCATCCGAGTCCCAAACGCTTCAGTTCTTCATATTCATGAAAAAAACCAAAAGTTCTTGCCCTGCATATTTCGCGCTCAAACACCTCCTCAGAAAAATCTATTGTATAAGATTGTCTTTGAACCAGAGGGTGCTCATAATTGATATCGCAGGTTATTTTAAATGAAGATGCTGGATATATTCCGACAAATTTTTCACCTTTTTCTAACTCAATGGGATTTTTTATTACAAAAAAGCAGCGCTTGGCATCCTGCTTCTTTATGCCTGCCTCCATTATTAAAGATGTGAAAATCCCAGCGCTGCCGTCCATTATGGGCATCTCGTAGCTGTCAATCTCAACAAGAGCATTATCAATCGACAGTCCGGCAAAGGTTGACATAAGATGCTCTATTGTTGAAACAATAAATCCATCATATCCTATTACAGTTGCAAGGCTCGTATCCACAACCATATTAAAATGTGCGGATATGCTAGGGCTGTCTGGAAGATCTACTCTTTTAAATTTTATGCCGTGATTTACCGGCGCAGGTTTGATTGTCAGATTAACCTTTTTGCCCGAATGAATACCTACACCAGAGCATTTGATTAATCCAGCAACGGTCCTTTGATTAAAATGCATATATATAATCCTGAGGCCTGATTAAAATATATTTTCATATGAATTTCATATTTACATACTTAATCAAATAAAAACAATGCTAAATTATCTGATATCCGCATGATAGGCCTGAAGCGATTTCACCATGGATTTGCCTGCTCTTCGTGCGGCAATTCCCTTTGCAGCAGCCAGAGCGGCTGCAGAAGTAGTAATATTTAGAATTTTGTACTCTATCGCAGCCTTCCGGATATATGAATCATCATCCTTGCTCTCTTTGCCACTTGGCGTATTTATAATCAACTGGATTTCTCCGTTTTTAACAGCATCAACGATATGTGGTCTGCCATATCCCAGCTTGCGGATGGTTTCTGACTCAATACCATGCTTTTTTAAAAAATCATGCGTTCCATTTGTAGATAAAATCTTAAACCCCAAATCTGAGAATAGCCTGGAGGGCTCCAAAACACTCGGCTTATCTTTGTTGGCAACAGTAATAAGAACTGTCCCTTCAAGCGGAAGTGAAAGCTGGGTTGCTTTCTGAGATTTGAAAAAAGCGAGTCCAAATGAATCGGCCAAGCCTAAAACTTCTCCGGTAGACCTCATCTCCGGCCCTAAAAGAGGGTCAACCTCAGGAAACATTTTAAATGGCAGGACAGCTTCCTTAACACCAAAATAAGGTATTTGCTTTTGTTTAAGATTTAAATCAGAAATCTTTTGGCCCATAACTATCTGGGTTGCAAGCCGTGCCATGGAAAAATTGCATACTTTGGAAACAATCGGCACGGTTCGTGATGCCCTTGGATTGGCCTCAAGAATATAAACAGTATTATTTGCAATAGCATACTGGATATTCATAAGCCCGACTACGTTTAGCTCAACAGCAATTTTTCTTGTGTATTCATTAATAGTCTCTATATGCTTTAAAGGAATACTTACAGGAGGAATCACGCAGGCAGAATCGCCTGAATGCACACCTGCCAGTTCAATATGCTCCATAACAGCTGGAACAAATGCATCTGCTCCATCTGAAATCGCATCTGCTTCGGCTTCAATGGCGTTTTCAAGAAATTTATCTATCAGTATGGGTCTGTCCGGTGAAATATCTACAGCCGCAGACATATAATGCAAAAGCATCTCTTCATCATAAACAATTTCCATGGCCCGTCCGCCAAGAACGTAAGATGGCCTGACCATTAACGGGTATCCGATTCTTTTGGCTATTTCCAGCGCTTTTTCCATGGTACTGGCCATGCCTGATTCTGGTTGAGGAATTCCAAGTTTCTGCATAACCTTGCGGAATCTATCCCTGTCCTCTGCAAGATCTATTGCATCAGGAGAGGTCCCCAAAATTATGACACCTGCTTTTTCAAGTTCACTGGCAATATTAAGGGGTGTCTGCCCTCCAAACTGAACAATAACCCCTTCCGGCTTTTCCTTTTCGTAAATACTTAAAACATCTTCAACAGTAAGGGGTTCAAAATAAAGCCTGTCTGAGGTGTCATAATCAGTAGAAACTGTCTCAGGGTTACAATTAACCATAATTGATTCATACCCTGCATCACGAATTGCAAATGCAGCATGCACGCAACAGTAATCAAATTCAATCCCCTGTCCTATACGATTAGGACCACCGCCAAGCACCATAATTTTTTTGCGGTCGCTTACCTTGGTCTTATCCACCGCATTATAGGTAGAATAATAATAAGCTGCATTTTCAACACCGCTTACCGGCACTGATTCCCATGCCTCGACAACCCCTAACAGAGCGCGTTTCTTCCTTATATCCTTTTCTGGAATTCCAATAAGAAAGGAAAGATATCTGTCTGAAAATCCGTCCTTTTTCGCGCTGACAAGCAGATCATCCGGAAGCATTTTCTCTTTATATGCTAAAATCTTTTCTTCAAAATCAACCAGCTCCTTCATCTGTTTAATAAACCATGATTTAATATGTGTAAGCTTGTAAAGATCCTGAATTTTGGCTCCCTTTCGCAGAGCCTCATACATCATAAACTGTCGCTCGCTTGTTGGAACAGCCAGCATGCTCATTAATTCATTTAGAGATTTTTTGTTAAAGTCCTTAGCAAAACCAAGGCCATAGCGATTAATCTCAAGAGATCTGATTGCTTTTTGAAAAGCCTCCTTATAGTTTTTACCAATACTCATGGCTTCGCCAACAGCACGCATCTGGGTTCCAAGTTTATCTTCAACACCTTTAAATTTTTCGAAAGCCCATCTCGCAAATTTTACAACCACATAGTCACCCGAAGGTGTATATTTTTCAAGGGTTCCATCACGCCAGTAGGGAATTTCATCCAGAGTTAAACCACATGCCAGCATGGAAGAGATCAAGGCGATTGGAAAACCGGTTGCCTTGGATGCCAGGGCTGAGGATCTGGAAGTTCTCGGGTTGATTTCAATTACAACAACTCTGTCTGTATCAGGGTCATGGGCAAATTGAATGTTTGTTCCACCTATTACCTCAATTGCTTCAACAATAGCATAGGAATATTTTTCAAGACGCTTTTGCAAACCAGGCTCAATAGTCATCATAGGCGCGGTGCAGAAAGAATCACCAGTGTGTACACCCATGGCATCGACATTTTCAATAAAGCAAACCGTAACCATTTGATTTTTAGCGTCTCTTACTACTTCCAGCTCGAGTTCTTCCCAGCCTAAAACCGATTCCTCCACAAGAATCTGGTTTACAAGACTTTCAGACAAACCCCTCGCAGCGACTGTACGAAGCTCTTCAATATTATACACCAGGCCGCCTCCGGTTCCACCCATGGTATAGGCAGGGCGAATCACAACAGGATAACCTATTTCTGCGGCAATTTTCTCAGCATCTTCAACCTTGTTTACTGTTTGACTCTCCGGCATTTCAATACCAAGGCTATTCATGGTTTCCTTGAAAGCTGTACGGTCTTCTCCCCTTTTAATAGCATCAATATTTACACCAATAACCTTTACATTGTATTCATCAAGCACACCTGACTCCGCCAGCTCAGATGATAAATTAAGAGCTGACTGACCTCCTAAATTTGGAAGCAGGGCATCTGGTCGTTCTGCTTTAATAATTTCTGTCAGCACTTTAAGGTTAAGAGGCTCAATATATGTAACATCGGCCATACCAGGATCTGTCATAATTGTTGCAGGATTCGAGTTTACAAGAACAATTTCATAGCCAAGAGAACGCAGTGCCTTGCATGCCTGAGTGCCTGAATAGTCAAATTCACATGCCTGGCCAATGATTATAGGGCCCGAACCAATAATAAGTATCTTTTTTATATCGTTGCGTTTTGGCATTAAAAATTCCTTTCGCTTGATAATTTAATTATAACTGTTACGATAACCCGAAAAAACTACATATCATTTCCCGTCATTCAGACGAAAGCCGTACCTGAGGCGAACAAGCTCAGTAGATGGGGCTTTTTACGACGCCATCAGGTTTACTTATAATAACTGGATCCATCCCAGCAGTGAGTACACAGTTTTTCCTTTGGCAAACCAATAGCTTTTACAAGGTCTTCCAGTTTTTGCATTTTTAATGAGGTAAGCTTCAACCTTTTCCTTATTGTATCTATCATAGCATTACTTCTTTCCGATCCGGCAATTGCATATTCATCCAGAAACTTATCATCACTCCCTTCAAGTTCTTTAATTGCTTTACGGCCTGCAAGATCGAGTGTCGATCGAGATGCAGAAAAATTTAGAAACTCACAGGGATAAATTAAAGTAGGGCAGGCTGGGCGCATGTGCACCTCTTTTGCGCCGTAATCAAATAATATTTGAACATTATCCTCCAACTGAGTACCTCTTACAATTGAATCTTCACAAAAAAGAATTTTCTTGTTTTCAATCATCGATCTTACCGGGATAAGCTTCATTTTTGCAATAATATCTCTCCGCTCCTGGTTTTGAGGCATAAAACTTCTGGGCCAGGTCGGGGTATATTTAACAAATGGTCGTGTATATGGAATTTTCTTTTTATTTGCATAGCCAATTGCATGAGCAATTCCCGAATCTGGTACTCCTGCAACACAATCTACATCTATATCGTCATTTTCTGCAAGATAGCGTCCGCACCTGTATCTGACAGACTCTACGTTTATTCCTTCATAATAAGATGCAGGATAACCATAATAAATCCAGAGAAAAGAGCATATCTGCATCTTACTTTCCGGCTTTTTTTTCTGTTCACATCCCTCTGGTGTCAAAAGGACAATCTCCCCCGGCCCAAGATATTTTTCAACATCGTATCCAAGATTAGGAAATGCGCATGTTTCAGAAGATACTGCATACGCACCTTCTTTTTTTCCAATGGCAACAGGGGTTCTGCCCAATCTGTCCCTTGCAGCAAAAATCCCTTTTTCTGTAAGCAAAAGCATTGAACATGAACCTTTAATGAGTTTTTGAGCATTTTCAATGCCCTCCTCATAAGATCCTTTTCCACAGATCAGCATTGCCGCCAGTTCTGTAGGATTTGTTATCCCTCCGGTTGTTTCTGAAAAATGCAGTTTATCTGAAAATGCTTTGGCAACAAGCTCTTCGATATTGACAATTTTGCCAACAGTTACAATTGCGAATGTACCCAGATGGGAACCGATAATAAGAGGCTGTGAATCATTATCGCTGATAACTCCAATTCCTTTATTGCCTTTTAATTTAGGAAGATCTGACTCAAATTTGGACCTGAAATAGTCATTTTCAATATTATGAATAGACCTTGTAAATTCTTTGGAATTTTTAACAGCAAGTCCACCGCGTTTTGTACCAAGATGTGAATGATAATCAGTCCCGTAAAACAAATCATTTACACAATCCTGTTTTGAAACACTTCCGAATAAACCACCCATAAAAACCCCTCAATTAAAAAAATATTGAATACCCTATTGTCCCAAAATGGCTTTCGATACCATTATTAGGCTGTGATAGATTGGCGCTGGACATATGCCTGAATCTGTATCCTATGATTATGGCTGATTTTCCATTAAGAAAATAATAGAACCCTGCCCCTATAATATCGGAAAATGCAAAACCATTGGCCTGTTTTGCTGTATTCACCGATATATAATGAGGGCTTGCGCCAGCCAGTATATATGGAGACAATCTTTCTGTAAGCCGATACATGAATCCTTAACCCAGACCTATTCCACATTCAATGTCTGTCTCAGGATTTAGAACCGGATTAATCTGTGGTTCCATATAAAATGTAATTTTACCTTTGCTGTGTTCTGGCACGCTAAAATATTGATTAGGACCAATTGCCAGATGCCAGATAAACAAAACAGGCTGATAATCACCTTCATCAATGTTCCCGCTGCCAAAGCCTGTAATAAAACCGGATTCTGCCAACTGTGCAGCCTTTGAGTCGAATGTTTCAGAAAGGTTCTCATCTGCGTATGCCGAGTGGGGTATAAAAACCGCCGGAATCGAAAAAATCATAATTGCTATTACAATTTTAAAAGATTCCACTTAACTCTCCGTATGAGGCCTTTGAAAAATGCTCAATTTCTAAAAAGTCTCCCTGTTTAATTTAGACAGTTACAAAACCGCTGATTTGTAAAATTAAATTGAGCCTTATGTCAATAATCTTTAATCAAATCAAAAAATTTTGTAACAATCGTGGTAAATTCTAAGGAGCGCAACGCGATGTTTTTACCACAAATCACACAAAAATTGATTGTCTTAAAAAAAATCAAAGATGACCGGAATCAAGCGAAATAATTTTATCTGTGAAGCAAGCAAAAGACATTGTATAAGAAAAAGGCTATAAAACTATAGACCCTTAAACCGCAAATGTTAAGTGTATTCCGAAAATTTTCCTGACTGCCGACATGCCTCTCAGCAGGGTTGAGATATTTGCGTTTATGTTATTTTTTATGTTAGAATTATTGTAACTATTCAGCCACGGATTAACACAGACTTGTCCGCCTCAGGAGGATGAACGCAGATAGGTTTAAATACAGTAACTACTCAGGCACAGAGGGGCAAAGGCACAGTGGCACAAAGCAAAATAAAAACATATAGAGATTTGCAGGTCTGGCAAAAATCAATGCCCCTCTGTTCCTGATGAATTGCAAACCCAGATAGAAATTTCTATGAACCTGTATTATTTGAAAAGATACGAATTCGATAAGTTATCTGAATTAAGCCGAGAGATAAAACGAATGCTTAGCAGCTTAATCAGGAAGTTAAGCGGCAACAAATAGGCAAGACAACTATGCCCCTCTGTGCCCTTGCCCCTCTGTGCCTGAGTGGTTATATGATAATAAAAGAAAAAATATCAGTGATGATCAGCGTAGATAGGCGGCTGAATAGTTACGAATTATTAAAGTAATTAACTGTATCTTGATTAAAAGGTTTTATGGAGAATAAATAATATGAATTCTTATATTATAATTAGCATTTTCACTCTGCTCGCCAGTTTTTCGTGGGTCGTGCTTTCCTATGATCATTATGCTAAACTTAAAAATTGGCATATTAGCAACCGGTATGAAAAAAATACTTCTCTGATAAAAATTGCCGGTTTTATTTCTTTACCAAGTTCAGCACTCGCTACTGCTTACATGTTTAAGTGGTGGAGTCCATTTATAGTACTTATTATTGGTTTCTGCTTAGCTCAAATAATGACAAGTATATTTAAAAAGAATGTGCAGTACATAGCATTAGTGGGTGTTCCGATTTTCCTTTTTATAGGCATAATAATTTTACACAATATTTAAATTGATATGCCAGGATATAAAGTTTTTAAGTTTAAGCACTTGGCATCGAATTATAACGGAACCCTTGCTTGTGATGGGCAGTTAATGTCTGGAGTAAAAAAAATTACAAACCCTCAGAATTCAGGATTATCCCTGAGTTCTATATTAGAAGGCCAACAAAATGACATATCCTTGCCTCTTGGATGAAAAGATCAGAGCCGTGGCAGAAATGATTTCAATTTCTGAACGGATCGTTGTTTTTACCGGAGCAGGTATCAGCACGGAATCGGGAATTCCTGATTTTCGCAGTTCCGGAGGAATCTGGACCAAATTCGAGCCTGATGATTTTACCATACAAAAATTTTTAAGCAGTGAAGAAACAAGAAAAAAGCAATGGAAAATTCTCGTTGAAGGAGGCCTTTTTTCAAACATCATGCCTAATCAGGCTCACTATGCTGTCGCAGAATTAGAAAAACTGGACAAGCTTGATTGCGTTATTACACAGAACATAGACGATCTTCATCAGAAGGCAGGGAATTCTCCTGATAAGGTTTTTGAATTACATGGAACCATGAAATTAGTCAGATGCCTGAGTTGCGGTGAACAGTATGATATTGAATATATCAAAGAAAAACTAAAAAAGGGGATTGAAATTCCAGACTGTGAAAAATGTCACGGTATTTTAAAGCCGGATATCATCTTCTTTGGCGAAGCTCTTCCATCAATAACAATGGACGCTGCTATAAAACACTCTGGGAATTGCGATCTTTTGATTGCCATAGGTTCTTCACTTGTAGTACATCCGGCAGCTTTTATGCCGGTATATGCAAAAGAAACAGGCGCAAAACTGGTTATCATCAACATCGGCGAGACGTCATGTGACAAGATTGCGGACATAGTCATAAATGGCAAGGCTGGCGAGACAATGGCGGGAATAGTAAAGTTGTTGCATGAAGAACTTCTATGCATATAATACTAATTGCTTTAGATCATAAATCGTGGTTTAGAGGTCAAGAATTATGAAATCTTTTAATGGTAAAAACACGCCGATCCAAACAGGTCTTGAAAACTTTATTAAGAGTCCGCCTGAATGGATAACAAAAAAGCTCCTGGGTCTTTTAAGTAATTCTGCTTCAGTTGATAAAAACCTGTCTTCTTCCCGTGCATTAATAGAAAAACATTTTCCAGGTAAACTCACAGCCCTGTTTTCACCTCAGCATGGATTTTTTGCGGAAAAACAGGATAATATGATAGAATCACAAAATGTGGTTGATTCATTGTTGAAAATTCCTGTTTTCAGCCTTTACGGTAAAACCAGAATTCCTGCCAAAGAGATGTTTGATTTAATCGATGTTATCATTATTGACCTGCAGGATGCAGGGACAAGGGTTTATACCTTTATTTACACCATGTCCTTTTGCCTTGAAGCAGCGAAAAAGTTCGGGAAAAAAGTACTGATCCTTGACAGGCCAAATCCCATAAACGGTTTAATGGTGGAAGGAAATTGTCTGTCTCCTGAATATTCATCATTTGTAGGCAGATACCCAATACCAATGCGACATGGATTAACCATAGGCGAGCTGGCACTTATGTTTAACAACCATTTTAAGATTAGCTGCGATCTAACGGTTATCCCAATGAAAGGCTGGCGCAGAAGTATGTATTTTCAAGACACAGGCCTTCCATGGATTCCACCATCACCCAACCTGCCGACACCTGTATCTGCAATGGTTTACCCTGGCCAGGTATTATGGGAAGGAACCAATATTTCCGAGGGCAGGGGGACAACTCAGCCCTTTGAACTTTTTGGAGCTCCGTTTATCAATACAGAAAAGATTTTATCTGAATCTGACTTAAACAGGCTGCCGGGCATGGTTCTAAGGCAAACCGTATTTGAACCCACATCAAACAAATGGCAGGGAAAACAATGCAAGGGCTTCCAGATCCATATAACCGAGCCAGATAAATACCGGCCTTATATAACCACACTCAAGTTGCTCCGAGCTGTAATTTTTTATAATAAAAATCAGTTTGATTGGAAACCGCCGCCATATGAGTATGAATTTGAGAAATTTCCGATTGATCTTATAATCGGCGACAAGAAAATACGAAAACAAATAGAAAATTTTGACAACATTGATGAGATGGCGGCATCCTGGGAGGATGATATAAATAAGTTTATTAAGGTGAGTCGCCAATTTTATCTTTACAGTTAAACAAATAAATCAACCATTTTTAATTTATTTTGTGTGTTCTTAGTGGTAATTCATGTAACAATAAATTTTTGTTGGATAAAACAAAATATTACGGTCTCAGGAGATCTGAAGTGGAAAAAAAGCAACCAGCCTGGAAACGGATGGTATTTAAAAAAAACAAGGTATGGATGGCAACAGAACAAAATGGAAAACCAATTATAACAAATGGTAAGGTCCTGATAAAATATCAGCTTGATCAGGATCATGAATACTGGGTTCACGAAAACGGGGTCAGACCTGTTGAGTCATTGCAACCTGAGAATAAAGAACTTAAAAAAAACAGACCAGACAAAAACTCTACAGTTAAGCTTGATACAAAAACAGAGCACAACGCAGAATTCAATAAAGAAGCTGTAAGCGAGAATACAATTTTTATTTATACAGACGGCGCATCTTCCGGTAATCCAGGGCCTTCAGGAGCAGGAGTTTTGCTGCGTTTCAAAGACCACGAAAAGGAAATATCGAAAAATATAGGGGTTGCAACCAACAACATCGCAGAGCTTGAAGCAATTAAAACAGCCCTCTTGGAGCTGAAACATTATGATTATCCTGTAAGAATTTTTACAGACAGCAGTTATTCGTACGGGGTTCTTACGCTTGGGTGGAAGGCAAAAAAAAACATACAATTAATAGAATCGATCAAAAAACTGATTGCGAAATTCAGCGATCTGAAATTAATCAAGGTAAAAGGCCACGACGGCCTTGAGGGAAACGAAAGAGCGGATTTTCTTGCTACTTCAGCTATAAAAAAGACTATTGAAAAATCATGAAGCCCCTGAAAAGCAAGACATTGCAATGGTCTCAAAGGTTTCATGATTACATTAGCCAATTATTTTTCTTGTGTTTTTAATGTATCGATTTCTTTTTTCAGATCATCTATTTCTTTTTTGTATTTTTCTTCATCTTCGGGGTTATTTGACACATTGCTCGCCGGCACATCCTCTTTCTGCCATCTGTCCTTGAGTTCATCAAACCCCAGATAAAGTGCTAATCCACCTCCCAATAAAAGCATTATTGGTATAGCGCCTGCTAAAAGCTGCAAAAATGGTTTCCACCATATAGATATGCCTATAATACCCAGTACCGCCGTGATGGCTCCTCCAATTAATGTTTTCATAAATAACTATCCTCCATAAAACTTAAATGTATTAGAATATGTTTTATTTTTTTATGTTGAATTATATTTTTTTAGAAATTATCATAACAGGCATTACAACGCAAGGTTAATTTTTAAGAATTCACTCGTTTTGAAGAACTCGACCTTTAAATAATTGTAACTATTCAGCCACAGATTTACAAAGATGACCGCAGATAGGTTTAAATACAGTAACTACTCAGGCACACAGGGACAAAGGCACAGTGGCACAAAGCAAAATAAGAACATATAGAGATTTGCAGGTCTGGCAAAAATCAATGCCCCTCTGTGCCTGAATAGTTATATGATAACAAAAGAAAAAATATCCGTGATAATCAGCGTAGATCGGTGGCTGAGTAATTACAAATAATTTAACCTGGTTTTTGTCGGTTATCGCATCAGTTATAATTGATGGCTTCGTAAAAAGCTGCTCTATGAAGCTTTGAGACAAAGGGAATTAAACAATCAGTCTTCAGTTATGATTAAATTAAAATTAGAAAACTGTTTGAATGTATTAAAAATCGTTAGCAAAGAACCTGTTGATATATTGTTATTAATAAAAGATCAAATTATCAGCACAATTTCTGTTTTTATTATGGCCGGTTCTTTGTTTACTATTTGTTATACATGAGTTTTTTCTGGTTTTAATTTAATTATAACTGTTACGAGACCCTTGAAAATGCTCAATTTTGTTTAAGTTCAAGGAAGGTGAAGATTTCAACCACAGGAATATATTGATATTTCGAGGATTGAAATTTGAGCCTGACGCAGAACTTGGGCAAAAGGGAGTTTTTGCAAAGGTCTCGATGCGATAACCGGTAAAAAATACAGTTGAGTTATTTGAAATTCATTTGTAAGCAACATTGAGCAGTTTTGGATTCCCCAAAAATGCTCACAAAACGAACAAATCTTACTTTTTACGATTTCATCATAATTACTCAAGCTTCAAACAAAATATTATTTTAATTTACAGGGCTATTAAGACAATCAATCATGCTGTATAAAAAGAAAAAATTTAAAACCAGATTAAGAGCTTTGATAGACAAAGCGCTTAAGGGTACACATAACCACTATTTCTGCTTTTTGCCCGGCGGGACAGGAATTTTATCTTCCTGGATGCTTAAACTCTTCTTCTCGGGCATTAAAACCAACAAAGAACTGGAGCTTACACTTAAAGACCTCCGGAAACAGGGCATTGTTGTCTATATTACTAAATATAAAAGCTATTTTGAGTATCTTTTTTATTATACCCGCTACAGGCAGCGTAAACTGCCAGTTCCTGAAATAGGGTTTGATTATAAGGTTTTTATATGGCAGCCGGTGTCGCGTATCCTGAGAATTTTGTTATCATATTTTGATTATTTTTTTAAGAACCGATCTTTGCCCAATCCTTATAGCAGCGGCTACATAAGCCGGGAACTTATAAACGGCAGATCAGGACTGATTTCACTTGTTGAACAAAAAGGATTCTATCGCAGATTTGTTAAACAAAAGACAGATCCCCTGCAATATCTTATCGAAATGCAGCAATCGATTGACAGGCCGATTTTTATTGTTCCCCAATTGATATTTTTCAGTAAAAACCCGCGCAGATCTAACCCGACCATAACCGATATATTGCTTGGGTCTGAAGAAAAACCAGGAAAAATAAGGCGTCTGATCACTCTTTTTAAAAGCCCTGAAAAAGTATTTATGGAAACATCTGAGCCACTTAATTTAAAACATTTTTTAGAAAATGAAAAAATCCAGCATAAGGACATTGAATATCAGTCACTTGTACTGAGACGCGATCTTTTACAGCAGATAAACCGCCATCGCCAAAGCACCATAGGGCCTACCCTGAAATCAAGGGAAGAGATTAAGGAAAGTATTCTTACAAATGATTCCCTTCATGATTTTATGGAAGGCTATTCAAAAAAACGTAATGTACCACTTCAGGAGGTACATAAAAAAGCCAATAAATATCTTGATGAAATTGCCGCCAAATACAATATGGCAATAATCAAGATCCTTGCGGGACTGATCAAATGGGTTTCAGATAGAATATTTGAAGGGCTTACATTCAATATGGATGGGCTTAACAAGGTAAAAAGCATGTCTAAAAAGGGGCCGCTGATTCTGATTCCTTGCCATAAGAGTCACATAGATTACCTGATACTGTCATATATTCTTTATGCCAATAATATGCCCTGCCCGCTTGTTGCCGCCGGTAAAAATCTTTCTTTCTGGCCCATGGGCCCAATATTCAGAGGGGGGGGGGCTTTTTTTATCAGACGAACCTTCAAAGGGGCAGCGCTTTATTCAAGGGTTTTTGTAGAATATATTCACAAACTTCTTGAAGAAGGATTTAACATAGAGTTTTTTATCGAAGGGGGCAGAAGCAGAACTGGCAAGTTAATACTCCCCAAATTAGGGCTGCTTTCCATTTTGCTGAACGCATATAAAGACGGGGTCTGTGATGATATGATATTCGTGCCTATTTATATCGGGTATGACCGGGTCATGGAGGAAAGTTCATACCTTAACGAAATTGAAGGAGGACAAAAAAAACCCGAAAGTATATTGCAGATCATTAAAGCAAGAAAACTGCTTAAAAAAAGATATGGAAAAATATATATTAAGTTTAACGAACCTATATCTTTAAACGAACTAATGGCACAAAATAATACTTCCATCAAAGATATGACATCAAAGGAGCATAATGCACTGACCCGCAACCTTGGATTCAGGATTATAAATGCTATAAATAATGTTTCAGTAGTTACTCCGCACGCCCTTGTCGCAAGCGCTCTTTTGAATTGTTCAAAAAAAAGATTTAGCTATGAACATTTGATGTCACATATAGATTCATATATGAACTACCTTTTGCTTCATAAGGCAGAACTGGCGGATACACTGCTGCTTGATTATGTTTATGCCGTTGAGCAGGCTATTGAAGCTTATCTTAGCAGAAAATTAATAATACAGACTTCAAAAAGTTTGAACGACAGATTCGGTTGCGCACAGTTTGCGGTAAATGAAAACAAAAGACCGATTTTAGAATATTATAAAAACAACTGTATTGCTTTTTTTATACCAGCCGCATTTACAGCTCTTGCTATTTTAGAAAAAGATGCATTTCAGTTTTCTGCATCAGATCTTAACCCTGAATATAATTTTCTCCAGGAATTTTTTAAAAACGAATTTGCATATAATCCAGATCAGGATTCAGAACAACTTATTCGAAAAAATATAAAAGCCTTTATTGATGAGGCTGTATTAATGCCACATCCATCACTTCCGGACACATACAACCTGACATCGGCAGGATTCAGAAAACTGAAACTTTTTTCCAGCTTCCTTAAAACATACTTTGAGTCTTATCTTATAGTTATTAAGAAGTTGGAACGATTACCTGACAATTCTACAGCTAAAAAAGATATTCTGAAAAAAATACAGGCTAATGGCAATCGTATGTATAAAAAAAGAGAAATTGAACACAAAGAAGCTCTTTCAAAAATAAACTATAAAAATGCTCTGGATTATTTTGTTGCACATGGAACCAGATCCTCTAAAGACGCTGAACAAATTAAATTTTATACAGAAGCAATAAAGCGTTACCTGAACTATCTGTAATAGTTACAATTATCTTTAATCATGGCGGAACAATGAGATATTTATGAAGGCTATGATACTTGCCGCGGGCCTCGGGATACGGCTTCTTCCTTTTACAAAAATTACTCCCAAACCTCTGTTTACCATCTCTGGCCGCCCTATGCTGGATATCATTATCTGCAGGCTTCAGTCCGCAGGTTGCAGGGCAGTAATAATAAACACCCATCATCTTCATGAAAATATAAATTCATTTTTAAAATCAAAACAATACACCATACCAGTACATACGGTTTACGAACCGGAAATTTTAGGCACAGGAGGAGCCATAAAAAATGCCGGCGATTTTTGGGACAATAAACCATTTATAGTTATAAACAGCGATATAGTCACAGATATTGACCTCCGGAAGGTATATGATTTCCATTTAAGACATAAATATTATGCCACTCTGGTTCTTCACGACTGCACGGAATTTAACAATGTAAGTTTTGATAAAAAAGGATTTATCAGGAAATTTAACAGAATTGGAGAAAAAATAAAATCTTCTTGCACAAGGGAACTCACTTTTACAGGAATACAGGTTCTTGATCCTGAAGTTCTCGATTTTATACCTGACAAAAATTTTCCAGACAGTATCAGCGTCTATAAAAAGTTAATTTCAGCAGGCAAAAAAATAAAAGCTTATGTTACAGATACATGTTACTGGAAAGATATTGGGACCCCTGAAAGATACAGTGAGGCTGTTTTTGACCAGATGGCTCCCAGTGCTTTTAAGATGGCCTTTCCTGATTCTTCAGCCAAAAAAATAAAACGCTTTCAACTGCAGGGAGATGGTTCAGACAGAAAATGGTACAGGCTGATCACTGCAGACAAATCCCTTGTAGCTGTTGATCATGGAATAAAAAGAAAGTCAGGAACTTCCGAGACAGACTCTTTTATTTCAATCGGCCTTCATCTTTATGACAAAAAAATACCGGTTCCAAAAATATATCTTTACGATGCTTTTTCAGGAATGGTTTTTATGGAAGATTTAGGGGACGTCAAACTCCAGTCCGCAGTTAAAGCCTGCAAAAATTCAAAATCAATTATATCCTATTATAAGTCAGTTATAAATATTCTCGTAAAAATGTCGGTTTTCGGACTTGAACAATTTGATTTATCGTGGACATTTCAGACATCATCTTATAACAAAGAAATTATTCTTGAAAATGAATGCCGGTATTTTGTTGACTCTTTTTTAAAAAGCTATCTTAATCTCAAAATATGCTACGATGATTTTAAGAATGAGTTTACATTACTGGCAGACAAATTGCTTGAGTTTTCGGTTAATGGCTTGATGCACAGGGACTTCCAATCCAGAAATATCCTGCTTAAAAACAAAAGGCCTTATCTAATAGACTTCCAGGCCGGCAGAAAAGGCCCTATTCAATATGATCTTGCATCACTGCTGATTGATCCATATGTAGCGCTTCCCGGTTATGTTCAAAATCATCTTCTTGATTATTGCGCTGATAAGCTTTTATCATATATTCATATTGACAAAAAAAACTTTTATCTGTGTTACAAATATTGCACAATAACAAGAAATCTTCAGATACTGGGCGCATTCGGGTATTTAAGCCGGGTCAAGGGAAAAACTTACTTTGAGCAATATATCCCAACAGCAATAAAAAGCCTGGAAAAAAATCTTTTGGCCTCTGAAGATACAGAATTCCCGGTGTTAAAATCGACTCTTCTGAAAATTACGGAAAAACAGATTGAGTGAATAAGATGTGCCCTTTTACTCGAAATGACAGGTTAAAGGGACTTTCAAATAACTAAATCAGGATCATCTCCAGATCAGTTGCAGTCAATTCTTGCTCGCCTCTGGCGAGAAGACAAAATAAGTGGGCTATTTCCAATTGAGCAGGTGTGATCCCAGAGGATTCAAGGGGTCAAGGATTCGAGGATTCGAGTAAAGTGCTAAAGAATTACAAAGAGTTGAAAGTCTGGCAAAAGTCATACAAAGTCGAAAGCTTGAATTGTGAATTAACTTTACTTTATTCACTATTCAAACTTTGACCCCATAGTCTTTTAAGCTTCAAAGCATTTGGGATTTGATATCAATGCTCCCAGAAATGCAAAGAAGATAGGCCCTGAGGATAAAGCTAATCGCGATATGCTGGTTTACCTACTTTGGCAAGCCGGACGATTATCCAATAATGCTATCGGTGAGTATTTCGGTTTAACTTATTCTTCCGTCAGTAGGTGTGTGAAGGTAATTACTGATAGGCTGTCATCTGATCGTGACTTCAAGGACC
>Ga0208648_1000145_pt1 | contig 77637 bp, 73 predicted proteins | sample AntAceMetag02UKL_FD_184772 | JGI IMG/M metagenome (GOLD analysis project Ga0208648, IMG submission 184772) | Saline lake microbial communities from Ace Lake, Antarctica - Antarctic Ace Lake Metagenome 02UKL (SPAdes) (version 2) | ecosystem: Environmental > Aquatic > Non-marine Saline and... | reverse complement strand
TGAGGTTTAGAGCAGAGGCATCATAATTATCCAAAGCGGAGAATGGAAAATGAACCAGCAAAACAACAACTTGAACCACCACGCTCAGCATAACGTGGGCACGGCATATTATTTCAAAGACTATACGATGCTCAAATGGGACGTGTCGGTTCCAGTTGATCGCATAGCTGATTTTCTGGTGTCTGCACAGGCGAAGGTGCATGGGCTTTGCTCTGATGCGATATGCTATGCAGTCAGTCACGTCGGGGATGGCAACATCCACTATACGGCCTATCTCGACCCTGAAATTGGCAAAACCGGCGTCAAAGATGAGATCTACGATGTCATCGATGAACTCATCTGGTCGTTTGGCGGCTCGGTTGTTGCCGAACATGGGGTTGGCGCGCTATTTCGCAATCAGGTCAAGCGCCAGAAGAGCGATGTTGAATACGATCTTCTGACCAGGGTGAAGGAAACATTCGACCCGCAGGGTCTCATGAATCCCGGAAAGATGCTCTTTGGTCGCGCGTAGATCTTCGTTCGCTTGCGAATTGCAATCTGCGGGTGCGACTTCTATCCTCTCCATGATCCGGGATCCAGGGGCGAAAATCCAGAAAGTGAAACAGGCAATATTCGTATGAACAAGTCCGAAAAGGCCGAAGAAAAATATAACAGAGTCATGGGTGATCTGAAATATATGGATCGTTCCCTTGCGATTGCCTGCACGCGCGGACGTGAAGCGGTGGTTTCACGGTTTCGGACCCTGCTGCACAGGCAGAAACTGTCTGAGCAACAGTGGCGGGTGCTGCGGCTGCTCTGCGACCAGAATTCACTGACGGCGGTGGAAATCTCGGCCCGTTCCTGCATCCACAAGGTGAGTATCTCGAGGATTCTCAAATCTCTGGAACAGCGCAATATGGTTGAGCGGATCGCAAGCACCTCGGATCTGCGGGCGAGCTACGTGGTTCTGACTGAGCACGGCAAGGTGGTGATGGCGCCCTTGGTCGAAGAGAGCACCAGGATCAACAAGGGGATCGTTGAAGCCTTTGGCTACGAGGATTATGACAAGCTCCTGGTGCTTCTCAGGAAACTCTCTCACATCAACGACTGAAGGCCGAAGGGGTGGCGTTTGGGCGCGCTGACGCGCCCGACCTGTTTCCATGTGATCACGCTGCCGTCGTGCCTGCACCCCGTATCGTATCGACCAGCGCAGGGGTGTCCTTCGGTAGCGTGTCGCCGCGCCAGGCCACATGCTGGTCGGGCCGCACCAGTACGAGCCTGCTGCTGTAAGCCGTCCCCGCTTCATCGGAAGTCGCCTCCAGCACCTTGAAGGGCAAGCCGCATTGCGTCGCCGCAGTTTCAAAAGGCGAGACATCCACGTCGGGATCAAGCCGCAACAATGCAAAACCATCACCCATCGCATCATAAAGCGAGCGTCCGTCTTCGAACCAGAAATGCGGGGCTCGGCAGCCTGGAACGGTGGATGATTCGAACATATCCATCGAATAATCCGGTTGGGCCACACCATCGTAGCAAATGATCGGAGACGTGTCGTAATAATAGCCGAAATTGAGCCCACCGCAGCAATATTGCCGGACATTCAGCGCGTAGGCACGGCGGCCCAGTTCGGCGCGCTTGTGCTCTGCCTCCGGCCCTTCGGCTTCAATATCTGCAGGAACGCTGCCACGTTGCTGCGCCATCTTGTGGGCGTGGTTCATGGCAAACCGCGAGACCTGTTCCGTGATCGGCTGACGTTCGGCTTCATGCGCACTCAGGATTTCGATTGGCGCCCAGCCCTGCAAATGGGCTGCCATCAACCACGCGAGGTTCGCGGCGTCAGCGATGCCGGCGTTCATTCCGTAGCCTGCATAGGGCACCCACAGGTGCGCGGCGTCGCCACAGATGAACACCCTGCGGTCTCGGAACTTGTCCGCAACAAGGCGGCGTCCAAACCAGTCTTCCTTGTTGAGCACTTCGATTTCGAAGTCATCGTCAACGCCCAGGATGGTGCGGATCGACCGATCCCTGTCAACGGATTCGAAATCCGGTTCGTCGTCCCGCAGATAATTGTGAACCAGCCATTTTTCCTTGCCGTCGATGGCATAGGTATTCCCACTGCGTCTCGGGTTGAGCGAGAACATCGCCCATGCCGGACCGGCTTTCAGCAAATCCAGAAGGCCGGGCGCGCGAATGTAGGTGGATTGCACCCGCTGGACCACGGCATCGCCGATAAACCGGGCGCCGATTTCTTTGCGCACGAAGGACCGTCCACCGTCACATCCAATCATGAAATCACTGCGGATCGCGGTCTTTTCACCTGTTTCGAGATCATGTGCGGTTGCGGTTACGCCGTCCTCATCCTGGTTGAAATCAACAATTTCCGTTCGGTTCAGCAGGCGAATGCCAGCAGCGGCAGCGGCGTGTTCGATCAGCACCGGCTCCAGATAGATCTGGTTGACGCGATGCGGCGACTCAGGCGTCGGCCAGGCCGTATCGGGGCCCTCCGCTCCGCTCTTGCGGCCGTTGCGGGACGGGATCTTGATCCGCGTCAGTTCGATACCCGTGGCCGACGTTCGATAGGACACGTCGTGCGGGAAATCATCCGGCAGGCCAGCTGCCCGCACTTTTTCAGAGACGCCGAGGCGGCGGAAAATCTCCATGGAACGGGCGGAAACATGATTGCATTTGACGCTGGGCGCCTCGCCGAAACTGCGGGTTTCCACCACCGTCACCTGCAAGCCCCGCGATGCAAGGTCGAGGGCGAGCGTCAATCCGACTGGGCCGGCTCCAATGACCAGAACCTGTGTATCAATCGACTCATTCATTTCTGTACCTTTCTATGCGGTCATTCTGCGCGGACGGATGCCCCTACGCGCTTAGGTGACGTTTTGGGGGCTCTTTAACGGTAGGCTGCTGATGAACGGAAGACGTCACTTAGAAGGTAGCGCCACTCTCGTAAAACGTTCCAGATCCACTTTTGACAAGGTATAATGTCCATTCATCGGACAAAATGAAGATCGATTGAAATTGATTGATCTTGCTATTGCATTGTGAAAGCCGAAAATGGAATGCAAAAACCCTCCAGTATCCCGTCTAATATGTAATTCTATGGTGGCTATTGCAATTACTTATCTTGTTTAGCATTATCTTGGCAACGTCCATTAAATGAGAATTTACATGAAATCTTTCGTTACAAACGCAACGATCACACAGCGCGAAGCGCCTGACGGATTGGAAACTGCAGCAAATCTGGAGCCCATGGGGAAGACAGGCAGTCTTTCCAGGGCAGCCCGGATATTGCGTGCTGTTGCCGCGGGTGGGCAAAAGGGCGTTTCGGCGGCAGACATCGTCAGGGCAACCGGCCTGCCGAGGCCCACGGTCTACCGGGTGATGCAGATGCTGGAGGAACTCGGGTGGCTGGAACGCGCGGAGGGCAGCCGACGGGTTTTCCTGGGTTCGGATCTGGCCCTTTTGGGTTTGAGCGCCTCACACCGTCATTCGCTGGACCTGGTCGCCGGCGACATCCTTGATTCGCTCAGTCTTGAAATCGGTCAGACGATCTATCTGAGTGTGCGTTCCGGCGATGACGCTGTCTGCGTGGCGCGTGTTGAGAGCGGAGCACAGATTCGTACCTTGGTGCTTGAGGTCGGGTCGCGGCATCCGCTGGGTCTCGGCGCCGGCAGTATGGCGCTGTTGGCCGCCCAGTCTGACAATGAAATTGCAGCAATTGTCGCGCGCAACATGCCACGCTTTCGCACCAGGCCCTCTTTTGATGAAGCAGCATTCAATCGCGCTTTGACTTTGGCGCGGGAGGGACGGCATGCCAGTCATCAGGGGCTTTTCACCCATGGCGTCAGCGGCATCGGCGTGGCCGTGCGCGATGACAGCGGCCACCCGGCCGCCGCAATCAGCGCCGCATTCATCACCGGCTGGCTGGATACGGCACAGCTTGAACAATGCACATTCAAAATGGAGCAGGCGGCACAGGCCGTTGCCAGCCGTTTAGCCTTGGCCGCACCGCGAGACTGAGCGGCTTTTCAGCGCTGCACGTCGGGTTGCTGACTTCTTTAGCCGCACTGCCGTGTCGCGCGTAATACTTGAGGGCCGTCCATGCGAGTAATCAAAAAGTAGGAAAAGGACGCAGCGGTTGTAATCGCGGGGAAGGAAAAAGAACCCCTTCGCCCGCCATTGTGTCGCGCATACATTCAACAAGGCTGTTGCCACGACAATGTGTTGGTGGAGCACTGGTTGGTATTTGTCGGCATGCGCCCCGCAAGTGTTTACGCTGCCGACGGTCCAGGATCGTCAAAGTCCTCCTGTCTGCCTGGGACACACATTGATGGGGTGTCGAGCGAGCCATGAACAAGTTTGAGCGTGGGTTTGGCGCGCGCCGGGTTTTCCACACCTTGCCTTTTGCGTCTTGCCGCTTCTGGCTGATACAGGACTTTCTCCAGAAAGATGCGTTCTTCGCAGCCCTCCTGGTTGAGCAGGATGAACGCCTGGCCTTCGGCAAGACCGATCAACGCCAGTCCTCGCGCAGTGGTAACGGGGAGCGATATGCCGACGGGGTAAGCCGATCCGTCTTTAGAGATCACCCGCGTATCCGGGGCGCTCCCATTCACACGAAAAATGACGCGGCTGTTTATTGTCGCGACATGCGCGGGGACATCACTTTGGAACACCACGCGCGCCGTATCGATTTTTCTCTTCAGGATCGGCGCGAGCGGGTCTTCTGTTCCGCGGCAACGGGCACGCATGAATTCAAGGGTGGTGAAATCCCTGTTGGTAAGGGTGCAGGTCTGGTTTGACATCGCAGGTCTCCATCGCTCCTCAAGTGGGAACGCTTTTAACGAATGAACTTGGTTTGGAGGATCCCCTGGCCGCAGGCAGCGACGCAGGGGCTAGAATCCTGCGATGAGGCAACCACCCATCAAAGAGAAGCGGGGCAGAAAACGAATTCCGTTCATGACTGCAGCGCGGCTGAAACGGGCGCCCTGGACATCTCGCCGGGCGCGTTGACGCTTTCAACGGTCAAACGGTGGACGCGCCCGTCACGCGCAGTCCAGTCGATAGACTGTCCCACAGACAGGCCGATCAGCGCCACGCCTATCGGCGTGAGGATCGAGATTCTGTTTTCTGCGATATCTGCCTCACCGGGCATGACCAGGGTGACGGATCTGTCTTCACCCAGATCGCTGGTAAAGCGCAGTGCCGATCCCATCCGAACAATCTTGGCTGAAATTCTACCGTCTGTGACGATGCGCGCCCGATCGAGTTCGACAAAGAGTTCGCCGGCTACCGAAACAGCCGAAGTGGGCAGGGATTCGGCGAGGTTCGAAAGCCGTTGATGATCGGAGCGCGTCATGGTGATTGTGGGCTTTTGTTTTTTTCTGGTTGCGAGAGCCATCAATTGGCCTCCTCATTGGAACGTGAACCGCGCGCGCACCTGAGGCGTCGCTGAGTTCAAAATGGTAAATCTGGAAATGTATGTCGCGTATCTGGCTTCGCATCGTCGGCAACGCGTGAAACGAGCCTATACCCCTCGACTGGGGCGCGACACGACCAAGCCGGGGGTCAAATGCCCGCGATGGGGCATACCCTGAAATATGTCTGCAGCTGTTGTTTGGTCACGTACATAGGGGAAGCCTGAGCCTTTGCAAATCAAATGTCAAGATGGTCGATTGGCGGGCGCCCGGAAGTCCATCCGCATCGATCATTTGACGCCAGCGGCGCCCATTTGTTTGCCACGGAACTACGAATGTGGGCACTAAATTTCCAGGCGACCACGACCTTTGATGGGCGTGCTGATAGTTACGCCGTCACTGCGGCGTTTGGGTGAAAGCCGGCCTGCCGGGTGCCGTTCATCAATGCCTATCCCAGTCCAGACGCAGGGCTTTCACGCGGCACTTTCACTTGAAAGACGTCACCAACTACAACTGGATTGATGATCTGCAATGTTTGTCAGGATGCTGGGTGTGTCGGCGTTAAAGCGGTGCCTTTCTCGGCCAGCCAATGACCTATCAGGGGAGGTAGATATGGGGAGAATGATTCTGATCCGCGGGATTGCTGCTGCGGCTGTGTCCGTGGGTGCACTTGCGGCTGCGGGGCAGGCGCGAGCGGAGTTCACGGCAGACATAGTGGTGGAAGCCGCCAAGAAATACGCTGGAACGGAAATTATAGTGAGCTGGGAGGCGGGGCTGCAATCGCTGGACGCACTGAACTTAACCGGCCCGATCTATGAAGAGTTGACTGGCCTCAAAGTGAAAGTGATTGAAGTGCCGGGCGGCGAATTGTTTACCGAGACGCTTGAGAACATCGCGCAGGAACGGGCGCCTATGATGCGCTCAAGTTTGTCCCGTCTTGGATGCCGGATCTTGTGCGTGGCGGAGCTCTTGAAGATCTCGGTCCCTATGTGGATAAATATGGCTGCTGTGAATACCTCGAGACCATTGCGCCCGTATACCGCGACAACCAGATGACCGCGAACGGCAAGATCTGCGGTTTGCAGGATGATGGTGACATCTTTGTTTTCAATTATCGCAAAGATATTCTGGGCGACCCGGCAATTCAGGAGGCGTTGCTCATGCCTTGTCGCCCGTGCCTGTCATCGAAAAATACTTTATTCCGACCGCTGTTAATAAAGCCTGCAATCAAAAAATCATCTAGCCAATTTACGCATTATATGACATAAGTGGCACTATAATACAAAAATTATGTTTATATCGTTCAAAAGGGAGGAACCAAATGAACACTCGTAGAACACTCATGGGCCTGCTGGGCGGGGCAACGCTTGCCCTGGCTTGCGGATTGACAGCCACATCGGCAATTGCGCAGGAAGTAACCCTGCGTATGCATCAGTTCTTGCCGGCGCAGGCCAATGTGCCTCGACTGGTTCTGGATGTATGGGCCGACAAGGTCGAGGCTGACAGCGATGGCCGCATCAAGATCGAGCGTTACCCGTCGATGCAACTGGGCGGCAAGCCGCCTGAATTGATGGATCAGGCTGTTGACGGCATTGCCGATATTGTCTGGACCGTGGTCGGCTATACGCCGGGCCGCTTCCCGACAACGGAAGTGTTTGAACTGCCCTTCATGGTGTCGGATGCGCGCGCAGCGTCCTATGCCTATTGGAAAATGTTCGAAGAGCATATGAAGGATTCCGAGTTCTCGGATCTCCATATCCTTGGCACATGGGTACACGGACCCGGCATGTTCCACACCAGCAAACCTGTTCTGGTTCCATCCGACTTGCAGGGCATGAAGATTCGTGGCGGTTCGCGTCTGGTGAATCAGCTTCTCGAACTGGTCGGTGCGACGCCGGTCGGCATGCCCGTTCCTGCCGTGTCCGAGGCACTGTCCAAGGGCGTGATTGACGGCACCACCATCCCCTGGGAGGTGACTGCTGCGCTGAAGGTTCCCGAATTGGTCCATAACCACACCGAGTTTCAGGGACCTGCGCTCTACAATCTGACCTTTGTCCTGGCGATGAACAAGGGCGCCTACGACAATCTGCCCGACGATCTGAAGACGGTTGTCGATCAGAATTCAGGTCTTGATTTCTCTGTTTTCGCCGGCGGTACCCAGGCTGATGCGGACGGACCTGCCCGGCAGGCGGCTGTTGATCTTGGCAACAACATCGTTACTGTCACGCAAGAGCAGGCGGCGGAATGGGAAGCTTTGGTCCAGCCGATCTATGCCACCTGGATTGCAGACATGGCAAAGCAGGGTAAAGACGGTCAGGCCTTGATTGATCAGGCGCGCGCGCTGATGGCTGAATACGAAGCCAACAAATAAGCTCCAAGGGGCTTCAGGCCGCGGTCGGGAAACCTGCCGCGGCCTTCATATGTTGAGAATTGACGCCTGGGAGGGGTGGAATGCACCGATTTTTTACGGGATTATCCCGCCTTATGGCGATTCTGGGAGGTTCCGTTCTCACCCTCCTCATCCTGCTCATCTGCGTATCCATCCTCGGACGCTCGTTGAACACCATCCTGCACGGCCCCCTGTTCGATGGCGCTCTCTCCGGAGTGGCTGCCTGGCTTCTTGCCCTGGGTATCGGGCCTGTCAACGGTGACTTTGAACTCGTGGAGGCCGGCATCGCATTCACCATCTTTGCCTTCATGCCACTTTGCCATATTACGGGTGGTCATGCTTCTGTTGAAATTTTCACATCCTGGTTGCCCGAAAAGGCCAACAGCCTGTGGGGGATGATCATCGAAATCGTCTTCGCTCTGGTCATGGTGACCATTGCAATCAAGTTGAAGGATGGCATGTATAGCCAGATCCGCACCGGAACGACGACCTTCCTGCTGGAATTCCCGATCTGGTGGGCCTATGCGCTCAGCCTTCTGGGGGCATCGGTCGCAGCTGTTGTCGCAGTCTACATGGCCTGTGCGCGCGTTGTTGAAGCGCTGACGCAACGCGTGATTATCCCGATTGCCGAGGGAGCTGAACATTGACCAACCTTGAAATAGGCCTGGTCTCGTTTCCGGCGCTTCTGATCCTGATATTCCTGCGCGTGCCGATCGGACTGGCCATGTTCGTCACCGGAGCGGTCGGCCTTGGGTTGGTGGACGGGCGTCCGGATATCGTCCTGGCCAAGCTGAAGACCGAGAGCTTTTCCGCATTTTCCAGCTACTCGCTGTCGATCGTGCCTATGTTTCTTCTGATGGGACAATTTTCGACCCTGGGCGGAATGAGCCAGTCGCTGTTCAAGGCCGCCGAAAGCTGGCTCGGTCATCGTCGCGGCGGTGTTGCCATGGCGGCGGTGGGCGCCTGTGCGGGATTTGGTTCTATCTGCGGTTCATCCCTGGCGACGGCGGCCACCATGGGCCGGGTGGCGCTACCCGAACTGCGCCGCTATGGCTATTCCGGCGGATTTGCCAGCGCCACACTGGCAGCGGGCGGAACCCTGGGGATCCTTATCCCGCCATCCATCGTCTTGGTGATCTATGCAATCCTGACCGAGCAGAATATTGCCAAACTGTTTCTGGCAGCGATGATTCCGGGCCTGCTTGCTGCCGTCGGATACGTGTTGGTGATCTCCATCTATGTGCGTCTGCACCCGGACGCGGCAGGTACACGCCCTCCGGTGCCGATGAATGAGCGCTGGCGCGCGCTTCTCGACGTGTGGCCGGTCATGCTGATATTTGGAAGCGTCGTCGGCGGTATCTATCTGGGCTGGTTCACGCCAACCGAAGGTGCTGCCGTGGGAGCTTTCGGCACCGGTCTGATTGCCTGGCTGAACAAGGGGCTGACCCTCAAGACGCTGGCTGAAAGCTTTGTGATGGTGGCGCGGTCGACGGCCATGATCTTTTTCATTGTCCTGGGCGCAGGATTGTTCAATGGCTTTCTCGCACGCACGCAGGCGCCACAGGAGATATCGCAATTTGTGGTCAGTCAGGGCTTCAGCCCCTGGGCCATACTGACCATCATCCTGGTTTTTTACCTGGTCTTTGGGTGCCTGATGGACAGTCTGTCAATGATCCTGCTGACGATCCCGATCTTTTTCCCGGTGATTGCCGTGCTGGATTTTGGACTCAGCATGGAACATCTGGCGATCTGGTTCGGCATTCTGGTGTTGATCGTGGTCGAAGTCGGATTGATCACGCCGCCTGTGGGGATGAATCTGTTCATCATCAATGCGATGGACCGCGATACCCCCATCTCCGAGACCTACAAGGCCGTGGCCTATTTCGTCACATCGGATATCGTGCGCGTCATCCTGCTGGTGCTTTTTCCGGCCATCACGCTTTTCCTGCTGCCGAGTTAGTCACCGGCCATACGGCTGGATAGGTCCGTCGGGGAGGGGGCTTTCGGTGTGCTGATTGAATGGCTGGAGGCATCAGTCAGCAGATTGTGCAAAAAAATGCATAAATACGAAGTGATCATTGCGTTATTTGAAGTATAAGGCATTATAGAGCATAAAGCGTTCAGCGATTTGGGGAGGAGCTCCAATGGCGGAAACACAGTTCAATGACCTTGCGGGCATGTTTGCTGCACGCAATGCAGGCATGCCCATGTGTTTTTGTTTTCTGCTCGAAGGCGCGATCGAATTGAATGGCAATCAAGGGAATGTGTCGCCGGTTCGCCCGGGACAGGTTCAGGGAGGAACGACATGCCGCAATCACAAAATGCAGCGACCTATTTCGTGGATCGCCATCTCGATGAAGGGCGGGCGGACAAGGTCGCATTTCGCGAAGCCGATGGGCTCAAACGCAGCCTGACCTATGGCCAACTGGCTGAGGAAACAGCCCGTTTTGCCGGCGCGCTCGACCGGCGCGGGGTGCGGCGCGAAGAGCGCATTGCGATGATCGTACGCGATCAGATCGAATTCCCGATCATATTCTGGGGCGCGCTGAAGGCCGGGGCCATTCCCGTGCCGATGAACACGCTCCTGTCGCCATCCGTTTATGAAGCCATGCTGACCGACAGTCGCGCCTCGATCCTGGTGGTGTCTGCGGCCCAGTGGGATGTGGTTTCGCCTGCTGTTGAGGGTAACCGGTTTCTGCGCGCCATCATTGTTATCGGCGAGGCACCGGATGGAACTGAAAGCTACGCCGACTTCACCGGCGGCGCAGAAGGCCTCCAGACGGTTGAGGCCGATGGGGATGAATTGGCCTTCTGGCTCTATTCCTCCGGTTCGACCGGAGCGCCTAAGGGGGTGCGCCATGTGCATTCCAGCCTCAAGGCGACTGCTGATACGTTTGGCCAACAGATTATCGGCATCGCCGAAGATGATGTCGTTCATTCGGCCGCCAAGTTGTTTTTTGCCTATGGATTGGGCAATGGCATGAGCTTCCCGATGTCGGTGGGCGCAACGACCATTCTCAACAGCGGTCGTCCGACCCCGGAGGCCGTTATCGACATTCTTACAAACGAGAAGCCAACGGTATTCTGCGGCGTTCCCACCCTGTTTGTTGCCTTGAACGCCGCATGGGACAAGCTGGAAGTCAAGCCTGCGACCCATATGCGGATCTGTACGTCGGCGGGCGAGGCTTTGCCCCGCGAAGTCGGCGAGCGATGGAAAGAGTACTGGGGCGTTGATATTATTGACGGCGTCGGGTCGACGGAAATGTTGCACATCTTCCTTTCAAACAGTCCCGGCGACATTGTCTATGGATCGTCGGGCAGGGCTGTGCCCGGATACGAAGTGCGTCTGGTTGACGAACATGACGAGGCCGTAGCGGCTGGAGAGGTCGGGGAATTGCTGGTGCGCGGGCCGTCATCAGCGGATGGATACTGGAATCGCCGTCACAAATCCCAGGCCACCTTTCAGGGGCACTGGACCCGCACCGGTGACAAATACGAGCAGACGGAAGATGGCAGGTTCATCTATTGCGGGCGCACGGACGACATGTTCAAGGTGTCGGGAATCTGGGTGGCCCCATTCGAAGTGGAGCAGGCATTGATGGCGCATGAGGGCGTGCTTGAGGCTGCCGTGGTGGCCTGGAAAGACGAGGAAGGGCTGGAAAAACAAGGCCTATATTGTCCTGAAAGAGGGGCATGATGCCGCCGGTCTGGGGGACTTGAGGGCGTTTGTGAAAGATCGGATCGGCATGTGGAAATATCCACGCTGGATTGATGTGGTCGATGATCTGCCCAAGACCGCGACTGGAAAAATTCAACGCTTCAAACTGCGGCAGGAGACCTGAATGGCCCCCGTTGCATGGCCCGTTTCCTGGAATAAAAACCCGCCCGCACCCCTGAGCATTCAGGGCCGCAATCTGGAATATGCCTGTTATGGGCCGCCGCCGGATCAGGCCCCGACATTTGTGCTTCTGCATGAAGGACTGGGCAGTCTGAGCCTGTGGCGCGACTTTCCAGAAAAGCTGGCCGATGCAACAGGCTGGGGCGTCGTGGCCTATTCCCGAGCGGGCTATGGCCAGTCGGATCCGGCCGATTTGCCGCGTCCGCTGGACTATATGACACGCGAGGCAATGGATGTCCTGCCGCAGGTGCTGGATCAGATCGGCTTTCAGCGCGGCATCTTGCTGGGCCATTCGGACGGCGCCACGATTGCCGCGATCTATGCTGGAAGTGTGACGGATTTCCGGGTGCGTGGTCTGGTTCTGATGGCGCCGCATTTTTTCACTGAAGACGTGGGACTGTCGGAGATCGCCAAGGCGAAAGAGGCCTTTGCCTCCGGCAATCTGGCGCAGCGCATGGCCCGGTATCACCGCGATGCCGAATTGACCTTTCGGGGCTGGAATGACGTCTGGCTGCACCCGGACTTCAAGGACTGGAATGTTGCTGATGTCATCGATTATCTGCGTATCCCGGTGTTGGCAATGCAAGGGCGCCATGACCAGTATGGAACGCTGGCGCAAATCGATGAAGTGGCCAGCCGCAGCTATGCGCCGGTCGATGTGGAAATCCTCGAAGATTGTCGCCACGCGCCGTTTCTCGATCAAACTGAAAAGACCCTGTCCGCCATCTCGGAATTTGCCGCGCGGCTGCAACGCATTGAATCTGAAGAAGTGAGGATCGCCTGACGATGAAGCTTTGTCTGGTCACCGCCCGGGTCAGCGGCGGCGCAGACAGCCGGTTGTGCAAACGAGAGCGGCACAATGAAATTGACTGGAGTATCCGACGATTTGGAATCGCTAGGGGCTTCAGTCCAAAAATCCGAACAACTGCAATATAATGCAAATATTCAAGAAATTTTGCTGAAATAACGCCAAAAAATGCGATATTATGCATAAATCGACTTTACAGGCTGGTACTCAGCATTATAAAACAGACCAAGAGCCGACTGAGGAGATGCGCAATGACCAGGCAGATCGATTTCCAGACCGACCCTTCGCAATACCGCCATTGGCGCGTGGAATATGACGGCCCCGTCGCCAATCTTTACATGGATGTTGATGAAAACGGCGGCCTGTTTGAAGGCTACCAGCTTAAGCTCAATTCCTACGATCTGGGCGTCGATATCGAACTGGCCGATGTCGTGCAGCGGATGCGTTTCGAGCACCCGCAAGTCAAGGTGGTGATCATGCGATCGGGCAAGCCGGGGGTGTTCTGCGCCGGCGCCAATATTCGCATGCTGGGCAAGGCGGCCCATGGCCACAAGGTGAATTTCTGCAAATTCACCAATGAGACCCGCAACACATTTGAAGCCGCAGAGGCCGATTCCGGTCAGAAGTACATCGCGGCGGTCAGGGGCGCCTGCGCAGGCGGTGGCTATGAGCTGGCTCTGGCCTGCAATCACATCATGCTGACCAATGACAGCACGTCGTCCGTTGCCTTGCCGGAGGTGCCGCTTCTGGCGGTGTTGCCGGGCACCGGCGGCCTGACCCGTGTGACCGACAAGCGGAAAGTTCGCCGGGACCGCGCCGATATTTTTTGTTCGATCGAGGAAGGCGTAAAGGGGCAGCGCGCCGTTGACTGGCGGTTGGTTGACGAAATCGTGCCCAATTCAAAATTCGACGATGTGGTGCTGGAACGCGCCGGTGAGTTCGCCGCCGCGTCCGAAAAGGCCGACGTTGCCGAAGGTATAAAGCTGACCTCACTGAACCGCACCATCGGCGAGGATGGGTCGCTGACCTATTCAACGCTGGAAGCCCAGGTCGACCGCAAGGGGGGCAAGGTAACGATCACGCTGCATGGCCCCGATTCAGACGCACCTGCCGACATGGATGCCTTTTTTGCCCAGGGCGACCAGGCCTATATGCTGCGGCTGGCGCGCGAACTGGATGATGCCATTTTGCATCTGCGTCTCAACGAGATGGAACTGGGCCTGTGGGTCATCCGCTCCCAGGGAGATCCCGAGAAATTTGCCGCCCACGAAGCGCTGTTGATGAGCAATGCCGATCACTGGCTGGCAAACGAGGTTCTCAAATACTGGAAACGCATTCTCAAGCGCCTTGACGTCACCTCCCGGTCACTGGTGGCATTGGTCGAGCATGGATCCTGTTTCACCGGAATTCTGGCCGAAATCCTGTTTGCGGTCGACCGTTCCTACATGATGGAGGGGGAATTTGAAGGCGATAACCGCAGGATCGCTACCGTGACCCTCAGCGATGCCAATTTCGGACCCATGCCGATGGGCAACGACCTGACCCGACTGCAAACGCGTTTTCTCGGAGAGCCTGAATCAGTGGGCCTTGCCCAGGCCCGCATGGGTGAAGCGCTGGATGCCGGTGATGCTGAAGATCTTGGCCTGGTCACGACCATTCTTGACGACATCGACTGGGAGGACGAAATCCGCATCTTCCTGGAGGAGCGGGCCAGCTTCTCTCCCGATGCCATGACCGGCATGGAGGCCAATCTGCGTTTTGCCGGCCCCGAAACCATGGAGACCCGGATTTTTGGACGACTGACGGCTTGGCAGAACTGGATTTTTATCCGTCCCAATGCGGTTGGCGAAGATGGCGCCCTGCAACGCTACGGAACCGGTGTGCGCGGCGATTTCAACAAGGAGCGCGTGTGACCCGCGCGAGGCAGACAACCTGCTCCGCTGTTGCGGTCGTGGGCTGACACATACAGGAGAGACCAATGCTAGATCTTATCAATGTGAGCTATGATACGCAGATCCCCAACAATGTCGGGCTCAGCGAAGACAAGACCGTGCTCAAGGCGCTGGAAAAGTGGCACCCCGGTTATATCAATTGGTGGAACGACCTGATCCCTGACAAGTTTCAGCAGTCGCTGGTCTATCTGCGCACAGCTGTCAGCGTGGACCCAAAGGGATGGGCCAAGTTCGATTACGTGAAGATGCCGGAATATCGCTGGGGCATTCTGTTGGCGCCGCAAGTCGAAGGCCGGACCATTCCCTGCGGTGAACATATGGGCAAACCCGCCTGGCAGGAAGTGCCGGGTGAATATCGCAACATGATGAAACGCCTGATCGTCATCCAGGGCGATACGGAGCCGGCCAGCGTAGAACAGCAGCGTTTTCTCGGAAAGACGGCGCCGTCCCTTTATGATATGCGCAACCTGTTTCAGGTGAATGTCGAGGAAGGCAGGCACCTTTGGGCGATGGTCTATCTGCTGCAAAAATATTTCGGCAAGGATGGCCGCGAAGAAGCCAACGACCTGCTGCTGCGATCATCGGGCAGTGAAGAGGCGCCGCGTATGCTGGGCGCCTTCAATGAGGAAACGCCCGATTGGCTATCATTCTTCATGTTTACCTATTTCACCGACCGCGACGGCAAGATGCAGCTGGAAAGCCTTGCACAGTCGGGTTTTGATCCGCTCTCGCGCACCTGCCGATTCATGCTGACAGAAGAAGCCCACCACATGTTCGTGGGAGAAACAGGCGTTGGCCGCACCATTGAGCGCACCTGCCAGGTGATGAACGAGAACGGCATTACGGATCCCTATGACGTCGACAAGATCCGCGCGCTGGGTGTGATCGATCTGCCGACTATCCAGAAAAAGATGAACCTGCACTACACCTTGTCGCTGGACCTGTTTGGCCAGGAAGTCTCGACCAATGCCGCCAATGCTTTCAATTCAGGCATCAAGGGCCGCTTTCTGGAGCATCGGATTGACGATGATCACCAGCTCAAGGGCGACACCTACAAGGTTTGGGACATGGTTGACGGCAAACTGGTGCAGCATGAAGTGCCGGCGCTCACCGCCATCAACATGCGCCTGAGAGACGATTACTCCCGTGACGCTGCTGGTGGAGTCGGCCGCTGGAACAAGCTCATCGCAAAAATGGGTGTTCAGTTCGAAATGAAGCTGCCGCATGAATCCTTCAACCGCAAGATCGGGGTGTTTGCCGGTCACAATTTCGACCCCGAAGGAAATCTGGTGTCGGGAGCCGAATACGACGCGGGCATGGCTGACTGGTTGCCGAACCATGCGGATGGTGATTTTATCCAGTCGCTGATGGTGTCGGTCACCGAACCCGGGCAATATGCCGGTTGGATCAGCCCACCTAAGGTGGGAATCGATAACAAGCCGGGCGACTTCGAATACGTCAAGCTGCACATGGCCTGATCCATGTTCCGGTGGCGGTCAAAAGGACCGTCGGCCGGCCCGTACCGGAGGAGTTGGGAGATGAACATCGAACGCAGGATCGGGTATCCGTTCAAGGCCGCAGAGCTGGAGCAGAACCTTGCCCGGCTGAAAGAAGCCTGTTTCGGCTGCGCCGATTGTCGTGGTTTGTGCACGGCCCTGATCGAAGCGATGCTCCTCCCGGACCTGATTATGGCGGAAGTGAAAAACTGATATGACAACGCCCTTCAAACAGCATCTGATCGACCCCGAGATCTGCATCCGCTGCTATACCTGCGAGATGACATGTCAGGTTGGCGCGATCGAACATGACGCCAACAATGTCGTGATCAACGCGGATATCTGCAACTTCTGCATGGATTGCATTCCGGTCTGTCCCACCGGATCCATTGATGAATGGCGCGTGGTGGCCGAACCCTATTCGCTGGAACAGCAATACGAATGGGAAGAGATGCCGGTGCAGGAAGAGATCGCTGCGCCGCAGGGCGGATCCGCAACGGACGTTGAAGTCTATGACAAGGCGATGGCGGACCTCCTTGCCGATGCGCATGCAGGCGTGGGCGGCAAGTCGGTAGCGCCGGCGCGCGCTGCCAAGCCGACAGTCAATATGTACAATCTGGACAGGCCCGCAGAAGCCAGCGTGCAGGGCAATTACCGCCTGACTGCCAAGGAAAGCGATTCCGATGTGCGCCACATCATCCTGAGCTTCGGGGCGCTGCCATTCCCGGTCCTGGAGGGCCAGTCGATCGGCATCATCCCGCCGGGCACGGATGAAAACGGCAAGCCGCATTTGCCGCGACTCTATTCGGTTTCCTCGCCGCGCGATGGTGAAAGAGAGAACTTTCACAACATTTCGCTGACGGTCAAACGCGAAGAACATGGTGTGTGTTCGAACTTTGTTTGCGATCTTGCCAAAGGCGACACGGTCAAGGTCACCGGTCCATTCGGGGCAACCTTCCTGATGCCGGATGATCCCGATGCCCGGCTTTTGATGATCTGCACTGGTACGGGGTCCGCGCCCATGCGAAGTTTTACCATGCGCCGCCAGCGCACGGTGGGCAACAAATCCGGCGGAATGACGATGTTTTTTGGCGCCCGCGACGCCGACAGCCTGCCCTATTTCGGGCCGTTGAAAAAGGTGCCCGAAAGCCTGTTGCACACCCATATGGTGTTCAGCCGTATCCCCGGCGCGCCGAAGGAATATGTGCAGGACCGGATGATGGTCGAAGAAGAAGCGGTTGCCGAACTGCTGGCCGATCCCAATACGCATATCTATATCTGCGGCCTGCGGGGTATGGAGGAAGGTGTCGAGAAGGCTTTCAACAATATAGCCGAGAGCATTGGTACCCAATGGGTTGCACTGCGCGATACAATGCGCGAAGAGGGCCGCTATCACGTGGAAACCTATTGAGATGCTGAACGAACAGACGGATCACCGTCAGGCGACGCACCATTTCGAACATGAAATCCGGGTCACCTGGGGCGATTGCGATCCGGCCAATATTGTGTACACGGCCCGCATTCCGTGGTTTGCGCTTGATGCAATCAATGCCTGGTGGGAGCACTATCTGGGCGCGGGTGGCTGGTACCACATGGAGCTGGACCGTAATATCGGCACGCCATTTGTTCATATGAGCCTGGATTTCACATCACCGATAACCCCGCGCCATCGCCTCAAATGTCAGGTACGCCCGATGCGGCTGGGCAAAAGCTCGATTGAATTCGAGGTCATCGGCAGCCAGAATGCCATTGAATGTTTCAAGGGGCGGTTTGTTTGCGTGTTTACGGTGGCTGACGCCTTCCAGAAACAACCGGTTCCTGCAGAAATCAGACAGATTGTTGATCCGCTTTTGCCAAAAGCATGATGCATAATTTTGCCAGTATTCATGAACAACCGGTCAAATTTCATTGAAATTTTCCGCATTTCGCGCTAATTTTGCACTATTGTTCATATCAGGCGGAGCGCATGGCGGAAATTACGAACTTCAGGGGCGAAGCGCAGATTGTCGAACAGACAGCGCCGATCGACTTGGTGGTGAACCAATTGATCCTGCGGGTCGGCGACCGCGTGCGCAAAGCCCGTGAGCGTAGAGGCATCCCGCGTCGGGTGCTGTCCGAGATGTCCGGCGTTTCACCCCGCTATCTGGCGCAATTGGAAACCGGCGAGGGCAATATTTCAATCGCGTTGCTGCAGCGCATAGCGGTTGCACTGGACCACAAGATTGAATGGTTTGTCGGTGAAGATGACCCTTGGACGTCAGACGCATTGCGCGTCGCTGACCTGTATCGCCAGTCGAACGGGCAAATTCAGCAATCCGTCCTGCAATTGCTCAATCCAGTTACGCCCGGACGCAAAAAGACCCGGCGTATCTGCCTGTTGGGGCTGCGCGGTGCCGGAAAATCGACATTGGGCACGATCGTCAGCGCCAGGTTGGGCGTGCCCTTCCTTGAGCTCAATCGGGAGATTGAAGAACACAGCGGCATGCCGGTCAACGAGGTCATCGCGCTCTACGGCCAGGAAGGCTACCGCAAACTGGAAGAACAGGCCGTTCAGCGTGTGATCGCCATCCACGATACTCTTATTCTGGCAGTGGCCGGTGGCGTGGTCGGTGATCCCCTAGCCTACAATACGCTTTTGAATGGCTTCCACACGATCTGGATCAAGGCCTCGCCCGAGGAGCATATGAGCCGTGTCCGAGCACAAGGCGATGAGCGTCCGATGATCGGCAATCCCGAAGCAATGGATCAACTCAAGGCGCTGCTTGCCAGTCGCGAGGCCATGTATGACCGGGCGACCGTCAAGCTGGATACGAGTGGAAAGACATTGGAGCAGTCGACCTGCGATCTGATGACCCTGATTGAAGCGCAACAATTCCTGGCTTGAAAAGCCGTCTGAAAATCGCGCTACTCTTCGTTCCGCCTTGCCGGTTGGCTACAATGAATCGGCTGTATTGCACCTAAACAGGTTTCCAGGGAGAACTGCATGCCCGTTTCGTTCCGTCGTGTAGGGCCGGTCGCAAACGTGGCGGTGGACAACTCTTTGGTGGACGCCATGGGTATCGAAATGCGTATCGAAATGCGTCAGGGCCTTGCAGACGCGGTTTCCCGGGTCGCCAGACAAACCGGACTTGAACGCGTCGTTCTGAGCGGCACGCGGCAGGCCTTTGCGATCGGTGATGATGCCCGAGAGCCTGATGCAGAGCCGATGCAACCGCAATTGGTGGACATTGTAGCAAAGATCGAGACATCCGTAGTGCCCTGGATTGCTGCCATCGACGGCGCGGCACTGGGCGCAGGCTGCGCACTGGCTCTTGGCTGCCGCTTTCATATTGCTTCGCCCGGGAGCGTGAAACCTTGATGCGTTTGCGGGGCAACCAACAGGCGCGCGCGCTTCGCCACATCGCCCGTGCTGAACATGAAGCTGGGACCGCGATCTTTGCTGCAGATGTGCAGACGCCTGACATCCGCCATTGTGTCGTGGTCGGCGGTGGAACAATCGGGGCAGAGATCGCCTGCGCCCTGCTGAATGCCGGGATAGGGACCACCCTGGTGGAAACCGATGAAGAGAGCGTGGCGCGGGCGCGCAGCAATGTCGAGACCATGATTGCTGCAAGCCTGAAAAGGGGCCTGATTGATGGGGCCGGTGCAGCGGCGCAGCGCGGGAAATTTTCCGCCACCGTTGATTATTCCAGGGCGCAGGATGCGGATCTGGCCATTGAAGCGGCCTTTGAAAGCATCGAGGAGACGAAAAATGTCTTTGGCGCGCTTGAGCAGGTGATGCGTCCGGACGCGGTCCTGGCCACCAACACGTCCTGTCTTGACATCAACGAGATCGCCCGTGAACTGCAGGATCCGGCACGCCTCGTCGGGCTGCATTTTTCCGCGCCTGCCCACATGATGAAATTGCTGGAGATCGTCCAGGGTCGGGAAACATCCGCACGCGCTCTGATGCTTGGTTTTTCCCTGGCCGGAAAACTCGGCAAGGTTCCGGTCCAGGCCGGTGTCTGCGACGGCCTCATCGAAAATCGCATTGTCACGCGATACCGTGAAGCGGCGGATATTCTGCTGATGGACGGCACAAATCCCTGGGAGCTGGATGAAGCCATGGTTGCCTTCGGCTTTGCGATGGGACCCTATGAGGCGCTGGACCTGTCCGGCCTTGATGTCGCCTTTGCAAACCGGCGCCGCCAGGAAGGCGCCCGCGACCCGAACCGCCGATATATTCCGATCTCGGATCGCATGGTGGAGGAGGGGCGTCTGGGCAGGAAAGTCGGCGTCGGCTGGTACCGTTATCCCGGCGGCGGCGGAAAGGTGGTTGATCCCCTGATCGAAGATCTGGTGCGCGAAGAAGCCTATTTCGCCAAGGTCGAGCGGATAGAGTTCAGCGATGATGAAATCCGCAGTCGATTGCTGCTGGCAATGATTAATGAAGCGGCTGATATTCTGGACGAGGGCATTGCACATTCAGCCCGCGACATTGATCTGGTGAGCGTGTTCAGTTTTGGCTTCCCGCGTTGGCGCGGTGGTTTGATGTGGTATGCAGACAGACTGGGCGTCGAGGCAATTTACGAGCAATTGCGCGCACTGACGATCGAAGACCCGCTGATCTGGAAACCCAGCCGCCTAATTGAAGCCTGCGCAAAGTCGGGCCGGACATTCTCGAGTTACAGACCTGGAGCGCGCCAGGCTTGAAATAACTCTAGCCGGATTTTTCGGCAATCTCCGCATCATCCGGGCAAAATCGTAAAAATTTGCGCAACAGCCGGATGAACGCCTGCTTTTCCTCAGGGGTCAATCCGTCCGGTCGTGCCGCATCATGCGCAAACATGATGGCGGCCTTCTCTTCGACAAAGTTGCGTCCCTTGCGGGTCAGGTGCAGTTCGGCGACCCGGCGGTCGGTACGCCCCGTGCTGCGCCGCACCAGACCCTGCATGTCCAGAGACTTGATCAATTTTGTCAGATGCGCGGGTTTGAACCTGATCGCCTCTGCCAGTGCACCGTGATTGATGCCGGGATTGTGGTGGATGAGGATCAGCGCCGAGATTTGCCCTGGTTGAATCCCCTGATCTGAAAGTGCTTTTTTGAACTGTTGGAACACAAGGACCTGCGAAAGTGTAATCAGAAAACCGGACGAATTTTCCAGGCCGCCAAAGTCCAGCTTTTCCAGATCGGTTTGCTCGGGCCTCTTATCCGGCATGAATGCGCATCCTATATTTATGTCTGACCCGTCTTCGCTTGAAATTGTAAAGCACGACATGAAAGCCGGAAGCCGGGGAATGGGTTCTCACGACACTTTGATGATGGTTGCCAATGCTGAATCCCCGGCTGCACAGCCTTGAAACAGCCCATATCCACCGCCCTTGAGCACCAGTTCCTCGATCATCTCGATAATTGCCCGCAAGCCCGTCGGACCTTGCGGATGGCCCCAGATCAAAGAGCAGCCGTAATTGTTCATGTCCTTCCAATCCAACCCGAATGCCCGCGCAAAGGCGATGTCATTCACGGCAAAGGGATTGTGGGATTTGATCACCGAAATATCACTGATCGACAGGCCTGCTTGGGCCAAAGCCTTCGCGCTGGCCTCGATAGGCGCTGCGGGCATGAATCCCTTGTCTTCGCGGCCCTGCCCGAATGATACGATCTCGATCCGGGCGGCATCTGACACAGGCGACAGTTCCGCCGCCCGTTCGGCACTGGACACGACAACCATGCCGGCACTGCCATCGGCCGGGTGGGTCTGACCCGCGAACGTCACACTGCCGTCCGGGCGAACCGGGCGCAAAGCCGCGATTTTGGCTGCATCCGACGGATAAATGCCGCTGTCTCCGTGCAGCACCTTGACCGTCTTGCGAAAACGGGCGTCGGGGACCTCGAAATCACCGTCCATAAACAGCTTCTGAAAGGCACGATCATTATCGAGCGCCTTTTGGTACTGCTCGGAGCGATACAGAACGACTTCGTGTTGTTCCGCCGTGTCTATGCCTTCGCGGTGCGCGACATTTTCGGCTGTATCGAGCATCGAGCCCTTGGCCCAGGGGTCATGGCTGAAGCTGCCGAGCACCCAGTCTTCGGCGCTGCCGGTGCCGCCGGGATTGGAAGGGGCAGGGTAATAGACATGCGGTCCGTTCGAGGTGCGGTCCCCGGACACGATAAGTGCCGTAGCGGCCCCGCCCAGTGCAATCTCGCCAGCCGCTGTGCTCAGGAGCCGCGCGCCGGTTGCGCAAGCCTGGTTGATCGTTGGCCCCGCCAGCCGCTCGGCACCGGCCATGGCCGTGAACCATGGCGTGCCGTAAAAGCAGTCTTTCTGCAGCACCGTCATGCCGTAGGCGGCGAAGTCGAACTGTTCTGCCGCGATATTTCGCTCTGCAAGCGCCTTCCTGGTGACATGGGCGGCAAATTCCATTGCATGCAGATGCGACAGATCACCCTGCCAACGGGCGAATGGTGTGGACCAATAGGCCCCGTAGGGAATGAATGCAGTCATGACATTCTCCGATGTTGTCCCCGGTTCATGCCGGCGTTATGAATTGTTTCGCATCCTCGCCATAAAGCGTTTCCACGTCGCGGGTCCGGTTTGCCAGACATTGACGCTGGTTGAGATAGGCCTTGTCGGTGATCTCGCCGCTGTTGAGGTCGGGTGGCGTGAGCAGGAACCGCGCGCGGGCAGCATGTCTTGACGATCCGCCACCGGTTGATTTCAGTTTGTTCAGGCCTTCGGCAACGTGCTTGGTGACAGAAGGGTGTGCCAGAACGTCGGCCAGGGGCGCATCACCGGGCAGGCCGGCCCTGGCCCGGCAGGCGGCCTCATTCGGGAAAATCAGGAACCCGGCCGCCGAACGATTGTGACCGGCCACGACAATATCCTGGGCCAGCGGCGCCAGGGCGTCGACCCCGGCAACCCGCAATGCGCCTGCACTGACCCAGGTACCCGATGACAGCTTGAAATCTTCGCTGACCCGTCCATCAAAAAACAATCCTTTGCCGGGGTCATCCTCATCGGCCAGACGCACCGCGTCACCCATCTTGTAATAACCTTCGTCGTCAAAGGCATCCTGTGTCAGTTCGTCGTCCTTGTAGTAGCCGGGCGTCACATTCGGACCCTTGACGCGGATTTCCATCTTGCCGGCATTGGGAATCAGTTTCAAAGACACGCCGGGAACTGGCACGCCGATATTGCCCGTGCTGTCGGCCAGGAAATGACACAGGGTGGCCAGGGGCGCTGTTTCCGTAGATCCCCATGCGGCCATGATCGGAACCACATGGCCGGTCTCCTTGCGGGACATGTCGATCAGTCCGTCCCAGACATTGCCCTGCAATGCGGCAGCGGCGCTGAAGATCACCTTCATGTCAAAGAAAACGCGTCGCAACTCTGCATCATCCTGCAGGGCCTGAAAGAGGAAGTCGTATCCGCGCGGCACATTGAAGCTGAGGTTCGGCCGGATTTCCTTGAAGTTGCGGATGGTCGCATTGATGGCCCCCGGCGCAGGCTTGCCGTCGTCGATATAGATCGAGCCTCCGTTGCGCAACACCATATTGGTGGTGAAATTGCCACCAAAGGTGTGGCTCCAGGGTAGCCAGTCGGCAATGATGGGCGGCTCGGTTTCCAGAAAGGGCCACAAGACGCGAAGGGCTTCCTGGTTCGATGTCAACATGCGGTGGGTGTTCCGGGCTGCCTTGGGCGCTCCGGTGGACCCCGATGTGAACAAAAGGCGTGCAACCGTATCGGGTGTTACCTGTGCGGCTGCAGCGGCGACAGCGGAAGAACTTTCCGGCCTGCTGGCATCCGTCAGGACCGTGTGCTCAATCGGCGCGGTGTCGTCGCCTTTGGACGTCAGGATCCTGCCACGATGCACCTGGCTGATGGATTGCAGCGCAGGGCCGAACTGGGCGATATCTGATACGTAGATCAGCGACGGATCCAGCAGTTCAATCATGGATTTCAGCTTGGCGTGATCCGACGAGATCAGTGAATAGGCCGGAGAAACGGTTGCGACCGGTATTCCCGTGAAAATGGCGGCAAGGCCGACAACGGCATGATCGATCGCATTTTCCGAAAGGATTGCAACAGGCCGGCTCTGGCTGGCATCATTTTCAAGCAGCCAACCCGCCAGATCCAGAATGCGCAACAGCAGATCGGCGTAGGTCAGCTTGTCCCATTCGCCGTCGGCATTGCGCTCGGCCAGGAAAACCGTGTCGGGCCGGGTTTCGGCCCAGTGCACGATCCAGTCGCCGACACATCGCGCATGGTCTGGCAATGCGTATCCGCTTTCCAGATAGATCACGCCATCCGAACCATTTCGGCGAATGACGTGCGGCAGGGCAAAGCCATTCTTAGAGCCCTTCTCAGACTGATCCATCATCCATCCTCCCTGGAATTTTGCCAGATATTATCAGTGTGATTTATCTGGCATAAAACATTCTGATGCAAGATAATAATTGTACATAATTTCAATATATTAACAATTGAAAATAAAAAAATATATGCAAAATTGTTTATTTGGATACTAAATTTCGGGGGCAGCAAATGGCTTTGCGCCTGTTGAAAATGGCACCGCTATCGCGCTAACGGGCATCCTTGGAAAAGCACAAAGGGGTGTAGACGCATGGTTGTCGAAAATTTTGGTGGAGTGCCGTCAACAGCTGCCTTTTGCATTCCCAAGCGCTGGTTGCACACCGCTGCGCAAATTTGGACATTCCCCCGGGCGTCGCCAGTCGCCTGTTGAGCGCGTCGATGGCTGAGGGACAAAAGTGTGATCGTGGTCAAGGGGCAGCGATGAACAGGCACCGATAAAGCCTATAAAAAAAATCTATCATAACGATTTTTATTCCGAAATAGACAAGTGCCCCGGAAAGGTAGAGCGTTAAGAAAATGGCTACGGAGAAGCACGATGACTGAGAAGAAGCTCTATCTGGAATTTGTTGAAGCGGGGGTTCGCGGCACCGTTACTCTTTACTGGGAACATGCTCCAAAAACCTGTGAGGCGATTTGGGGGGCACTTGAAAAGCCGATCCAATGGTCTTCCACCCACGCCATTTTTTCCGGACCGGAAATCATGATGGGTCTGCCGGAAGAAGCGCGCAATTTTGATCCATTGGCTTTGCCACCGGAAAACCAGACAGTCCTGCCGGAAGCCGGAGAGCTCCTGTGGTTCTACCAGCCGAAAAATTTCTTCAAGATTGACCCGAGTGAATTTTGGGAAATTGGCATGTTCTACGATGTGGGCGGCCGAACCTTTGGCCCCACCGGCTGGATTCCATGTACCTATTTTGGGCGCATGACCGAAAATCTGGATGCCGTCGCTGACCAGTGCCGGTTGATCCGCACTGAGGGCGCAAAGCTCGTTGAACTCGGACGTCTCGACTAACCAAGCCACACTAGAAACGGAAGGAACTTCTAATGAAACTGGATTTTGCAAAAATGTTTCTCGGCGTTTCAGCGCTTTCGCTCATGGCGAGTGCTGCTGTTGCTCAGGAAAAGACACTGACCATCAACTCGTTCGGCGGCGCCTATGAAGAAGCGCACCGGGCTTGCATCATCACGCCTTTCGAACAGGAAACCGGCGCCAAGGTTGAAATCGTAACGGCCTATTCCGCCGATGCCTTCGCACAGGTACGTGCTCAAAAGGATGCGCCCCAGTTTGATATCATTCACTTCTCGGGCGGCCAGGAAATTGTTGCAGCGACCGAAGGGCTTCTGGCGCCGATTGATGCGGCAAAGGTTCCAAATCTGGCCAATGTCTATGATTTTGCCAAAGCCAATGTTGCCAAGGGTGAAGGGCCTGCCTACTCGATTGCTGCGATCGGCATGATCTACAACACGGAAAAGGCGCCATCGGCTCCGACCAAATGGACTGACATCATGGACCCGGCATTTGCCGAGCATCTGGTGCTGACCGATATTTCCAATGGTTATGGCATGCTGGGTTTCCTGATGATCAATCAGGTGAATGGCGGGACGCTGGAAAACATCCAGCCAGGTCTCGACGCCGTGACAAAGCTGCTTGAAGCCGGTGCGATCATCGTGTCGAAATCACCCGAAATCCAGCAGGAATTCGCCCAGAACGATGCCTGGCTTGCGCCTTATGCATCCGACTATGGCTATACGTTGCGCAAGGCCGGATTGCCCGCAGGATTTGTTCAGGGTGAAGAAGGAACGCCAGCAAGCCTGATCACGGTCAATATGGTTGCCAATCGGCCAAACGAAGACCTGGCGCTGAAGTTTATCGATATCTCCGTCTCACCTGAGGCGCAGCAATGTTTTGCTGATGCGCTGCGCTATTCGCCAACCAATTCGAAGGCCGAGCTGTCTGCAGAAGTTGCAGCAGACGTCGCCTATGGCGAAGATGGTGTTAAGGGTCTCTTGCGTTTTGACCCGATTGCCATTGAGGCCAATCGTGCTGCCTGGGTTGAAGCCTGGAACAAGACGATTGCCCGTTAAGGCGCAAATCTGGATATGATCTGCTTTTAACCAACTCAAAGGACCGGACATGACCGACAGGCTTGAAAATATGGCTTTGGTTATGCCCGGTCTTTTATTGCTGGGGCTGGCTTTTATTCTGCCGGTCCTGCAAATGCTGGTGCTCAGTGTTTCCGGGCCGGATGGATTCACCCTTGAGCATTTTACCCGTTTTCTCAGTGACAGCTATTATCTGGGCATTCTATGGCGCACGGTCCGCCTTTCAGCCCTCATTACCCTGATTACGGCGCTGATTGGTTTCCCGCTGGCCTACATCATGGCAAAATCCGGCCCGCGCCTGCGGCTCTGGTTGACCCTCATTGTTATCTTGCCACTGATGACCAGCGTCGTCATCCGTACATTCGGCTGGATCGTTCTGTTGGGACGCTCTGGTATGATCCCATCAATGTTGCGGGATCTGGGGCTTGTGGGGCGCAGTTTTTCCATCATTCAGACAGAAAGCGCCATCGTTATCGGCATGGTGCAGGTCCTGCTGCCGTTCATGACTCTATCGGTTCTGGGCGTGGTGATGTCGATTGACGGGCGCCTTGAAGAGGCTGCGCGCACCATGGGATGCAGCTTTATGAAAACCATCCGCACAGTGGTATTGCCATTGAGCCTGCCGGGCATTGTTGCCGGTGGCCTGCTGGTGTTCACGCTCTCTGCCAGTTCGTTTGTCACGCCCAGCCTGCTGGGTGGCAGCCGCATTCAGGTTTTGGCCGGGTCGATTTACAATGCGGTGACCCAGACGCTGGAATGGGAATTCGCGGCGGCTCAAGCCGTCATCCTTTTTGTCGGTGTGGCGCTGGTTCTGGTGCCCTATCTCAGCGTGGCGGGGCGACGCAATGGTTAGTGGTACGCCCGTCTGGGCCCGATATTTTGCGGTTATCTTCATCGTCTGCACCGCGCTGTTTCTACTGGCGCCCCTGTTCGTCGTCATGGGTGTCTCGGTTTCTGAAAGCCAGTTCATCAGTTTTCCGCCTCAGGGCTTCACCCTGCACTGGTACGAAAAAGTGCTGAGCTCCGACGCCTATGTAAGCGCGGCATGGACCAGCCTGTGGATTGCACTGACGGTCACCATTGCCGCGTCGCTGATCGGCGGGGCGGCAGCCATTGCGCTGAACCGACGCAGTCTGCCGGCCAGCGGATTGATGTCTGCAGCGCTGCTGTCGCCGCTGGTGCTGCCCACCATCATCTATGCCATCGGCATGCTGCTGCTGTGGAGCGCCATTTTTGGTCCGATCTCGCCACTGGCGCTTGCCATTGGTCACACGGTGATTGCCTTGCCCTATGTGGTGCGCACCTGTCTGGCCGTTCTGGCTGATACGGATCCGTTTCTGGAGGAAGCTGCGCGCACGATGGGGGCAGGGCGCCTTCAGCGTCTGGCCTTTGTGGTTCTGCCGCAAATCAAGCCCGGTCTGCTGGCGGGCGGATTTTTTGCCTTCAATATCTCCTTTGATGAAGCTGTGCTGTCATTGTTTTTGCGCAAGCCCGGCCTGACGACCTTGCCGGTGCAGATATATGGGCAGCTTGAGTTCAGCCCTGACCCATCCGTGGCTGCTGTCTCCACCATGATGATCGGGCTGACAATCGTGCTTTTGATCATCATCGACCGGACCCTCGGACTTGGAAAGATTGCGAGCGTTTAATGAGTGAAATCAATCTGAGTGACATTCACAAGTCTTTTGGCAAAGTCGAAGTCATCCCCGGGGTGTCCTTCAGCGTGGAGCGTGGTGAATTCGTTTCGCTGCTGGGGCCGTCCGGCTGTGGCAAGACCACATTGCTCAGAATCGTCGCCGGGCTCGAGACCGTCAGCTCGGGGCGTGTGGACATTGCCGGAACGGATGTGACACATCTGCCGCCGGAAAAGCGCGACATAGCGATGATGTTCCAGTCCTATGCGCTGTTGCCGCATCTCAGCGTTGCGGAAAATGTGCGTTTCCCCCTGCGCATGCGTGGGATAGGCAGTCGCGACGAACAGAATGAACGGGTCAAAACTGCTCTGGATACCGTGCAACTCAGCCATCTCGGCGATCGCCGCGCGCGCCAGTTGTCAGGCGGCCAGCAGCAAAGGGTGGCGCTGGCCCGGGCCATCGTTTCGCGCCCCAAAGTGCTGCTTCTCGATGAGCCGCTGTCCAATCTGGACGCACGCCTGCGCGAAGACATGCAGGTTGAACTCATCGAAATTCACAAGAACCTTGGATTGACCACCCTGTTCGTCACCCATGACCAGGAAGAAGCGCTCAGCCTTTCAGATCGGATCATCCTGATCAAGGGCGGTCGCATAGAGCAGGAGGGCACGCCTGCCCATATTTATGCGCAGCCATCAACATCCTTCGCCTCGCAGTTTCTCGGGTCGGCCAATATGCTGTCGGCCGTGGTGGAAGACACCGGCTGCGGGCCAATGGCCGTGCTGGGCGATGGTCAGCGCTTGCCGCTGGCATTGGATGAGGCGGCACGCGGTGCCGTGTCATTGGCGTTGCGCCAGGAAGATCTGGTTCTCTCGGATGCCAGCGATGCCGGTAATGGTGCCGGACTGAAAGCCAAAGTGCGTGCCCGGGTGTATCTGGGCGCACGCAATCGCTACGTGCTGGAGCTTGCCGGTGCCTCGCTGCGGATTCTGACGGGCAATGATCAACTCTTTGCACGCGGTGATGATGTGAGCCTGACGATCGCACCCGAACGCATCCGGGTGCTTGCACCCTGATTGCGCCAGATTGGCAGAGCCCCCGGGGCAAATGATTCCCTTTGATCAGAAAATGCGCTACGCTCACAAACGTCATTTGATGTTTGCCACCGATCGTAGCGTTGGCCGGGGCGAGGCCGTTGATCCTCGTTTTTCTGGGGAGTAGGTTTTGCGTGATCTGGATATGCGTACTTTTGTGCTGCTCGCACGTACCCGTCATTTCGGGCGCGCCGCAGAACAATTGAATACAACGCAGCCGGCGATTTCATCGCGCTTGACGACGCTCGAACAGGAACTTGGGTGCAAACTGATCCTGCGCGGCAATCGCGAGTTTCGCCTGACCCCTGACGGGGAAAGGGCGCTGGAGGCTTTTCAGGACATTCTGGCGACAATAGAGGGGCTGCGCAATGGTGGGCAGGACCCCCAGACGCTGATGCCCGAAGTGGTGCGTATCGGCGCGATTGATTCAATCGCCTCGACCTGGATGCCGCATCTCATTGAATCCCTGCACCGCATTGAGCCAAAGCTTCGGGTTGAGCTGACGGTTGACAGCACCGTGCGGCTTGTCTCCGAGATGGCGCGCGGCGAATTCGATCTGGTCTTCGGTCTTGATCCGGCGATTGGTGACGGGTTTCGCAGTTTCAATGTCTGTGTCTGGCAAATGATCTGGGCGGGTTCCCCGAAATTGATCGACAAGGACAGGACCTACAGCGTTGATGAGCTTGCTTCCATGCCGATCATCACCTTTCCCAAGGACACGCCACCCTATCGGCAGATTGCGCCCTATTTCCAGAACGAGCGCATTCTGGCCTCCAAACTCACCAGTTCGAATTCCCTGTTTGCAATCATCAATCTGTTGATTGATGGTTTCGGTGTCAGCGCCATTCCCTCTGTCACGATCCAGCGCGAACTGGACCGCGGCCTTTTGCACCCGATGAAAATCGTCAAACCCTTTCCGCCGATGCCCATTATCGGCACCTATCAGTCGACCACCCATCAGGACATCATCAATATGGTGGCTGAACAGGCACGCACATCTGCCAGCATGTTCTGCGAAAACACCGCCAATGGTGCGGCCTGGACGATATAGAGGTGGCGCAAGCTGAGAAAAGAATGGGTTGTCTCGGTCGCAACGCGAATATTTGAACCGGAAAAATAATTATTGCGCAGACGTGCAAGGCAATCCGCTGTAATCGTTTTACGCAGACCATGTGTTGTTACACACCTTCACCACTTCCGGGACGACAAACCAACCTTCCAGTCATTGCCGTTCGGTGATGTAAACCCAATGGCAGTATACGCTCAACGATCCTTCGTATAACGCGCCGTTACGCCGGCTTTTCTGCGTCGGATTCCGCATGCGGGAGTTGGAAACCGGAATAGCTGACCAAATCCGCTACCGTCAGTTTTTCATTCCGCTTCTCGAAAACTTCTATGTATTCAATCATCGTGTTCGAGTGTTCGCGCATCATGCCTTCGGCTCGAACGGCATCGCCCCTCTGGATTGCCTCAAGAATGACCTTGTGTTGGGAATTGCCGATTTTCAGTCGAAACAGGCTGCGTTCAACACCGTCTTTCGTCGATAGAACCTGCCGGTCGAAAACCATCGAACCGACCTCGAGCATGGGTAAGTGGCTGATCCGCTGGCAGGTAAAGCCGACGAACTCGTTGCCGCACCCATCAAGCACTGTCTTGTGGATGATCGCGTTTTGCTGCTGCAACCGCCGCAGTGAGGCATCACTCAGGTCGCCGAGCGCGATCAGGCGATCGATTTCGTCAATGGCCGCTTCCAGATTGGGGAGCAGGTTGTCGCGCCCTGGGGACTGAGCCATGAGGCGTGCGGCAAGACTTTCCAGGTGACCGCGAACCTGCACGGCCTTCATGATGTCGGCCACTGTGGGACTATTGACAAAATAGCCCCGGCCTTCATTGCGGCGTATCAAGCCCTCGTGCTCGAGCATGCGCAAGGCCAGGCGAACCGGTGTGCGCGATACACTATGGGTTTCGCACAACTGGGCCTCGGAAAGACGCTCAAACTCACCATAGGTCCCATTGATGATGTCGAGTCGGATGCGTGCGGCGAGTTCTGTATCAATAGATTCCATGGCGCCAATCAGTCCATATGGGATCCCAAAGTCAAGAAAAAATTCTGAAAAATCGCAAAAATCTAAAAAAACTCTTGATTTAGGATCCCATATGGGTGTTTCTTGTGCTCGAGCCGATGGGAATCGGACATGCAGGCCGCCGTGCGGGGAATTTGGGATCCCAAAACTGCGGACGACTGTTGAACCAATCTTGGGAGGATATGAAAATGGCAAAAGCTCGTTTTATTATGGTTCTGGCGCTTGCATCGGCGTTTGGAATTTTTGCGCAGACGGCAAACAGCGAAGAGCTGACCGTCGCAACATTTGTGCCGCCGCAGCACCACACCAATACAGTCATGTTCAAGTGGTTCGGTGAGGAACTGGAAAAGCGCTCCGGTGGCACGCTGACCATGAAGCTGTTTCCGGCCGGCCAACTTGGCGCCGGACCGGTACAGCAATACAAACGCGCGGTGGAAGGGGTTGCCGACATCACCTTCGGTGTCTCAGCCTATACGCCAGCGCTGTTCCCGAAATCGATGTTGGCAATATTGCCGGGGGCATCCGAAAATGCCGACGAATCCACCCGACGCATCTGGGCAAGTTTCGACGAATTTCTCGCTGACGAATATGCCGACGTGAAGGTGCTGGCTGTCGGCACCGTCGCGGGCAACCTTCTTGCGGCCACCCGTGATGTTTCGACGATGGAGGGGCTTAAAGGGGCAAAGCTCGTGCCTTATGCCGCCATGACGTCACCTATCGTTGAAGCGCTTGGTGCCGTTCCGGTGCAGATGCCAGTCACTGAAATGTATACGGGCCTGAGCACCGGCACGATCGATGCAACCATGGCTTCCTACAACAACATCACCCCGCCCTGGAACTTCTGGGACGTATCCACCTATGTGGTCGCCAACGTGCCCGTCAGCTTTGCCGTCACTTTCGCTGTCATGAACAAAGAGCGCTACATGAGCCTCTCGCCGGAACATCGGGCAATTATCGACGAACTTGCCGGGCTGCCGATGTCGCTCAAGCTCGCTGAATCCTTTGATGGTGCAGACGAGACCTCCAGGAAAATGATGGCTGAGGCGGACAAGCCTTACAAATTTGTCGAGGTATCTGACGAAGAACGGGCAAAAATGGATGCGGCCGTGGTGGTGGGGCTCGATACGATTTTTGCTGATTACGAAAGCAGAGGCATCACCAATGCCCGGCAGATTTATGAGGCACTGAACCGCTAGGGAGCGCTGTCCATCTGCTTGCGCCCCACATCGTCAGCGCCGACCATTATACCGGCGCGGTCGGGGCGCAAGCCTTCGGATCCATCACGCAAAGTCTCAAGGATTATCCCGTGGCCGTCATCACTCCTGTCAACCAGTCGGTTGGGTCCCTCAAGGGTCTTCATCTCTACCATGGAGACATCTCCAATTGCTCGATGCGCGTTCGCATGACTTTGATCGAGAAGGGCTTGCCGTGGACCAGTCATCACCTCGACCTGAAGCTCAAGGAAAATATTTCAGACGACTATTTTGCGATCAACCCGAACGGTCTGGTGCCGACACTGATCGACAACGGTGTGGTTCATATCGAATCCAACGACATCATCGATTACCTGGATGAGACCTATCCCGAACCTTCACTGCGTCCGGTGACAAGCGAAGAAGAGATGCTGGAATGGCTCCGCCTCGCTGCATCGATCCATGTGCCTGCGGTCAAACCCTATGTCTACGCCACAAAGATGCAGAAAAAGCTGAAAAAGACCGGCGAAGAACAGAAGAAATATGACGACCTACAAAAGAATGAAGAACTGAAGAAATTCCATTCCAAACATGCCGGCAGCGCCGCCTTTGACGAAAATGACATCTCCGGCGCGGTCAATATTCTGGATGATTGTTTTTCCAGACTTGAAAGGGCGCTGGAAGGCCGCGAATGGATCATGGGTGATCGGTTCACCCTGGCCGATATTTCATGGATTCCGTTGCACTTCGTGCTGGATGGTTGCGGCTATTGCTTTGAAAATTATCCGAATGTTTCGCGTTGGGCCAGGTCTTTCCACAGCAGGGAAAGCTTCCGGGACGGCATCTTGAGGTGGTGCCCCGATTTTTCAAAAGTCTGAGCCTCTGGTTGTGAAGGATTACCGTGATGCCACGTGAGCACAGTACAAAAAGTTTGATCGGCCGGTTGGACGCTGCATTGATCTGGGTCTCCTTGATCTGTGGTGGGGCGACCCTGGCCTTCATGACAGGCTTCTCGGTATGGAACGTGCTGATCATGCGAAAGACGCTGAACAGCCCCATTGCCGGTGCCGAGGACCTGCTGATCCTATCGCTCGTCGTGATTGTGGCGCTGTCGGTCCCCCTGGGTGCGCGCACCGGGGCGCATATCGAGATCGAGGTGCTTGAAGGGCATATGTCGGCAGGCTTCGCCAAATGGTCGATGATCTTTGTCAAATTGCTTTCTGCAGCACTTCTTGCGGTGATGTCATGGCGGCTCTGGCATGCCGGCCAAAGTGCAGAGCGTTTCGGCGAGACCACGCAGCAACTGCTGATTTCCTACGAGCCATTCTATTACCTGCTTGCCGCTTCGGTCGCTCTTTACGCCGTGGTTGTGGTTCTCGATATCCGGGCGTTGCTAAGCGGCGAAAAGATCGTGCTGCTTAAAACGGGCGGTGAATCGCTATGATCAGCATGACACTTCTGGGCCTTTTCGGTCTGCTGGCCCTGTTCATCCTGCTTGCGCTGCGCATGCCGGTCGCCCTGTCGATGTTGGGCGTAGGCTTTGTCGGTACGGTCATCGCCAATGCCAACCAGTTCATCAGCGTCGGCATGGCCTCGGAACAGGCATGGGCCCGGGGCTGGACGATTGCCTATTCAAACCTCGCCGGCGAGACGTTCGAAGCCGCGTCAAATCTCAATTTGCTGGTTATCCCGATGTTCGTGTTGATGGGCACCCTGGCGGGTGTTTCAGGGATGTCGAAAGATCTTTTTGCCGCAGCCTACAGCTGGATGGGACATTTTCGCGGCGGTCTGGCTTCGGCCACCATTGCCGCTTGCGCGGGGTTCGCGGCGCTTTCCGGTTCGTCTCTTGCGTCGGCTGTAACGATGGGCCGTGTCGCCCTGCCAGAGATGAAACGGTACAAATACGCGGACAGTCTGGCCACCGGCTCAGTCGCCGCCGGCGGTACGCTTGGGTTTTTGATCCCGCCGTCGGGAGGGATGATCATCTATGCTGTATTGACCGAACAATCGATCGGACGATTGTTCATGGCAGGGGTGTTCCCGGGCATCATTTTGACGCTTCTGTTTATCGGCTCCATCTATCTGGTCGTCGCACGCAAACCCGAAGCCGGACCTTGCGGAGAGCGCTCTGGTTGGGAGGATCGTCTGGCCTCGCTGGGACGCGCGGCACCGATTCTGGGCGTAGTTCTGGTGACAATCGGCGGCATGTACACGGGCTTCTTCACGCCGGTCGAAGCCTCATCCGTCGGCGCCTTTTTTACGCTCCTGGTTGCCCTATGGCGTCGGTCGCTGACGCTGAAGGCAGTGCGCGACGTGATCATTCAGACGATGAACGCCACCGGCACTGTGTTTCTGATCATCATCGGCGCCTTCGTCTTCATACCCTTCATGTCGATGACCGGTCTGCCTGCGGAACTGGTTACCTTTTTGACCGCACTGCCAATCGGCGATATCGGCGTGCTGCTGGTCATCATCCTGGCCTATATGTTTCTCGGCATGTTCCTGGAATCCATGGCGATGCTGGTGCTGACGATCCCGGTTGTCATCCCGATCGCCATCGGGCTTGACTGGGACCTGATCTGGTTCGGCATCATCGTGGTGATTGTGCTGGAGATGGGCATGATCAGCCCGCCGGTCGGCATCAACGTCTTCATCGTCAAGTCCATCGCCCCCGAAGTGCCGATGAGCCAGATTTTTCGCGGCATCTGGCCCTTCTGGTTCGCCATGGCGGCGATGATTGGCCTTCTCATCCTTTTCCCCAAAATCGCGCTTTTCCTGCCGCAGACGATCGTCGGCGGATAGCAGCACAACAGGAGCCGTCCCATGGACAAAAAATCAGATATCAGGACGCTTCGTCATTTCATTGCAGGTGAATGGACTGACGCCGAGAACGCAAAGACATTCGAGGTGCTCAATCCGCTTGACGACAGCCTCTATGCTCATGCGGCAAAGGGCAGCGCTGGTGATATGCGCAAGGCTGTCGCAGCCGCCAGGGCCGCCTTTGCCGATTATCGCGAAACCCTGCCCAAGGATCGCGAGCGCTGGCTGCTGCGCGTCGCCGAGATCATGGAAGCGCGCAAGTCCGATTTGCTCGATTGCCTGATCGACGAGATCGGATCGCCGATCCAGAAGGCAATGTTCGAGTTCGAAAAGGGCCTGACGATGATCCGCGCCGCCGCCGGCCTGTGTCGCAACGTGCGGGGCGAAACAATTCCATCAGACGCACCGGGTAAATTTTCGATGTCAATCCGGGCGCCACTTGGTGTGGTCGCGGTGATCACGCCGTTCAATGTTCCTTTGATCAAGACGACGCGGCTTGTCGCCAACGCTCTGGCTGTGGGAAATACGGTTGTCCATCTCCCGTCGGAAATGGCCCCCCATCTATCGCTGCTGTTTGCCGAGATCGTGGCCGAGGCCGGATTTCCGGCAGGGGCCTATAACGTCGTTACCGGGTATGGGCATGAGATCGGCGACGAACTGACCGGCCACGAGGATGTGGATTTTGTCACCTTCACCGGCTCCTCGATTGTCGGTCAACGCATCAATGAGATCTGCGCAAGGAACAAGACTCCCAATACATTGGAGTTGGGTGGCAAGAGCCCAACAATTGTCCTGGCAGATGCCGACCTCGACAAGACCATCCCTTTGGCTGCCCGGTCGATCTTCATGTTTGGCGGGCAGGCCTGCATCGGGTCCAGCCGGTTCTATGTCGAACGGCCGATCTACGATGCATTCGTCAAACGATTTGCCATGATTGCCTCGAAAGTGGGGATGGGGGATTTGCGCGATCCAAACACCGTCATCGCGCCGATCATTTCGGACCGGCAGCGTCAGCGGGTCAAGGACCATATCGCCGACGCGGTCACCAAGGGCGCCACAATTGTCACTGGGGGGCAATGGGAGGGCAACCGCTGCCAGCCGACGTTGATGACCGGTGTCACCGAAGACATGACCGTCTGCAAGGCGGAAACCTTCGGGCCGGTCACCGCGATCTACCCGATCGACAGCTATGAAGAGGGGCTCGAGCGGGCCAATGATACCGAATATGGCCTGTCTTCGGCAATCTTTACCAAGAACATCGATCGGGCATTTCACTTCGCCCGCAACATCAATGCAGGCATGTGCCACATCAACGGACCGACCATCCATGACGAGGCGCATGTGCCGTTTGGCGGCAATGGCGAAAGCGGCGTCGGCCGGGAAGGGACAGATGCCGACATGGAGGCAATGACGGAATTGAAATGGGTGACCATTCAGTTGTGAGAGCAAAGACGAAATTCAACCTGGAGGAAATGACATGACCCTGAAAAGATCATTATTGGCAACGGTGGCACTTGGCGTTCTGAGCAGCGCTGCACTGGCAGAAACCGAGTTCACACTGAGCTATTTCATGGGGCCGAAACATCGGTTCAATGAAGCGTTCTTCACGCCGTTTGCCGACAAATTGGCTGAACTTTCGGGCGGCGAGCTGACCGTCAAGCAATATGCCGGTGGCACACTCAATTCAAATCCGGCGCTTCAGTACTCGACCGTTATCGAGGGCGTAACCGACGTGGCGTTCGGTATTTCGAGTTACACGTACGATCTCTTTCCGATATCCAGCGCCATCAGCGTACCGGGTGTGTGTGATTCCGGAATCGACTGCACGGAAGCGCTTTGGCGGGCGAAGGACCTGATCGAAGGGGAGTTCAACGCGAAATTGATCGCCATGTGGTCCAACGAGCCAATGGCAATCGTGACGCGCGACAAGCCGATCAGAACACTGGAGGATTTCAAGGGACTGAAGATCCGCGTGAGCTCCAACATCGAGGCGGACTTTCTGTCTGCTCTGGGCGCCGCGCCGGTTTCACAGTCGGTGTCCGAGATCAACCAGAACCTTGCCAATGGGACCATCGACGCGATCGCGATTGATCCGACCTCAATACGCGACTTCAAGCTTTATGAGCCTGCAAATTACGTGACCCTCGGAATGCCGACATCCGGACTGGCATTCTGGCTGTTGATGAACAACCAGAGTTATGAAGGCCTGTCCGACGAAGGCAAAGCCTGGGTCGATGCGGCGTCCGGGCGTGAACTCAGCGTTGAAGGCGCCGAGGCGACCGAGACCATGGCGGAGGGCGCCCTTCAGGTCGCCCGCGATGCCGGCGTGGAAATCATCACACTGTCGCCTGAAGAAACGGCGCGCATCACCGAGGTATTCGCCGCCCCCTTGGCCGCGTTCAAGGCCCAGACGTTCAATGGTGTCAGCGGTGCCGATATCTACGCTGCGATGAAGGGCGAGTGATTTCGATGCCCGGCAAGTCGTTGACAAGATGGCTTTTCCGCATTGGCGACCTGTTCGCTTTTGCGGCCGGGCTTGCAGTCGTGATCCTGGTCCTGATGACCGTCGTCGCCGTGGTTGGCCGATATGTTTTCGGCCAACCAATTTTCGGCATTGAAGATGTTTCCCGCGTTTTGCTGGCGTTTGTGGTTGCCGGTTCCATTGCCTATGGGGCAAAACGCGGAGCCCATGTGCATGTCGATGTGATTTCGATGCAGGCCGGACGCAGGGTTTTGCGTGTGACCGACATCATTGCGCGCCTGATCGGCATCGCGGTTGTGTCGTTCACCGCCTATTCCCTTTTTACAAAGGGACTTTGCGGCAAGGCCTGCGGTTATTTCACGCCCAATCTGAGCATTCCCTACATGCCGTTCTATTTCGCTCTTGCTTTGAGCATGGCGCTGTTCGGATTGATCCTGTTGGTGGATCTGATCAGCGGAAAACCGGTCGAGGAACACACGCCGGACGAAGAAGGGGAATTGTTCTGATGCCGTCCGATATCATGACAGGAATCATCGGCTTTGTTGTTTTGCTGGTGCTGCTTGCAATTCGCGTCCCGGTGGGCACAGCCATGCTGGCCGTCGGTGCCGGAGGCATCTGGTTCCTGCATCCCCGCGGTGAGGTGGCTGTTTTTGCCACGCTGGCGGGCGAGACCTTTTCGGTATCCTCTCTCTATTCGATGACCATCCTGCCGCTGTTCGTCCTGATGGGAAACCTCAGCGGTGTGTCGGGCATGAGCCGCGATCTCTATAGTGCCGCTCATGCCTGGTTCGGCCACCTCAAGGGCGGGCTTGCTTCATCCACGATTGTGGGTTGCGCCGGGTTTTCGGCCCTTTCCGGATCATCTCTGGCCAGTGCCGTCACGATGGGTCGCGTGGCCATTCCCGAAATGAAACGGTTCCACTACTCGGATTCGCTGTCAACCGGATCCGTCGCGGCAGGGGGCACGCTGGGCATCCTGATCCCTCCGTCGGCGGGTTTTGTGATCTATGCCATCCTGACCGAGGAAAGCATTGGTCGCCTGTTCCTGGCAGGCGTCTTGCCTGGACTGATCCTTATGGGCTTGTTCATAGCGGCCATCATGATCCAGGTGTCGCGCCATCCGGAGCTAGCGCCGGGCGTCCTGCCCAAGGTCTCACTGCCGGAACGGCTTCGGGCACTGGCAAGGGCGCGCTGGATCATCGGCATCGTTGTGATCACCGTTGGCGGTATTTACGGCGGCGTATTCTCGGCGGTGGAAGCTGCAGGCATTGGGGCGTTTCTGGCATTTGTCGCAACGCTTATGCGTGGCGCATTTCGTTGGCCGGAAATCAGGAAAGCCATGGGCGACACGCTCGCATCAACCGCAACCACCTTCTACATCCTGATGGGAGCCTTTGTATTCACCCCTTTCGTCGCCTTGAGCGGCATACCCGGTGCCTTGACCGAGTGGGTCGTCGGTCTTGGGGCAGGGCCCTACACCGTTCTGATCATTTGTCTGCTCGCTCTGGTCGTGCTCGGCACATTCATGGAAGGATTCGCCATCCTTGTGTTGACGCTTCCTCTGCTCCAGCCGCTGCTGGAAGGTTATGGTTTCAACATGATCTGGTTCGGCGTTCTGATGGTCATCGTCCTCGAAATGGGGCTGATCTCGCCACCGGTCGGCATCAACGTCTTCGTCGTCAAGGGCATCGCCCCGGATGTTCCGATGAACACCATCTTTCGAGGCATCTGGCCGTTCTGGTTTGCCATGGGGGCCATGATTATCCTGCTGATCCTCTTTCCAAGTATCGCCCTTCTCTTGCCGAACTCGATGTTCGGGCCGTAAACCAAGGAAACAAGAATGTTCACACTCTATCATCACGGATCCTCTGTTTGTGCAGCCAAGGTCAGGTTTGCCATGGCAGAAAAAGGCCTCGATTGGGATGGCGTCTATATCGACATCCTGAAGGGCGAGCAGTTTGCTGCAGACTATCTGGCGCTCAATCCCAAGGGCGTGGTGCCGACGCTCGTTCACGACGATCTGGTGATTGCGGACAGTACGGTTATCATCGAGTATCTTGACCAGATCGCCCCTGAAGCCAGCGTTCATCCGACCGATCCCTGGGAGCGCGCCCAGGCCAGATATTGGACCAAGGCAGTCGATGAGGATCTGCACCCGGCTTGCGGCGCAGTGACCTTTGTCTGCTCGCACCGTCATACCGTTTTGAAGAACCTCGGGCCGGAGGGGGTCAGGCAATTTCTCGCCTCGACGCCGAAATTGTCAGTGACATCGGATTGGAAGAGCCAGAAAGATGGCTTTACCCGTTTTGGATTCGAGGCGCCGGGCGCGACGGAAAAAGTCAAGCTGTACGACACCTATCTCAACAAGATGGAAGACGCGCTTGATGGTGGAAACCACTGGCTTGTGGGCAACAGGTTCTCCATTGCCGACATCGCCATGACGCCCTATGTCAATCGTCTCGCCATGATGTCGATGCGTGGTATGTGGGAAAGCGGACGCCTGCCCAATGTTGAAAAATGGTTCGCCCGCATCGAGGCGCGACCCAATTTCAAAAAATGCCTGATTGACTGGGTGCCGGAAGATCTGACCGGTGACCTGCGCGAAAACGGGGCCAGAAGCTGGCCCGAAGTCGCGAAAATTCTTGAAATCGAAACCTGAACAAAGGAGGCAGCCATGGGCCGTCTAGATGGAAAAACAGCAATTATTACCGGAGCCGCGCAGGGCATCGGAGCACTCATGGCCAAGGCGATGGCAGACGAAGGGGCCAAAGTGCTGGTGACGGATGTGCAGGACACCGCCAAAGCCGTGAAAGCGATCACCGACGCCGGAGGCACAGCCCAGGGCATGAAGGTTGATGTGACGTCGAACGACGATCTCGCTGCGATGGTCGAAAGGGCCAAGAGCGCGTTTGGTGGACTCGACATCATGGTCAACAATGCTTCAATCTTCGCCACACTCCAGCCAAAGCCGTTCTTTGAAATTGACGACGATGAATTCGATTTGATCATGCGGGTGAATGCGCGAGGCGTTCACCAGGTCATGCGGGCAATCGCCCCGACCATGATCCAGGCAGGCGGCGGCAAAGTGATCAACATTGCATCCGGCACGTTCTACTATGGACCTCCGGGATTGTCGCATTACACAGCGTCCAAAGGGGCGGTGATCGCGCTGACCCGCTGCCACGCACGCGAACTGGGCGACAAGAACATTCAAATCAATGCGATCGCTCCAGGGCTCACCGAAAGCGAAGGCTTGAGAGCCAACGACGGCTTTGACATGGCCCGAGGTCCGACGGTTGCTTCCCGTTCGATCAAGCGTGAAATGCTGCCCGAAGACCTGTTGGGCACCCTGATCTATCTTGCCTCATCCGACAGCAATTTTGTCACCGGCCAGACACTGAACGTGGACGGCGGCAAGATAAATGTCTGAGAGATAACGGTTCACGGCAAACATCCGCTGATACTGAGCGGATAGCAGATTTGCCAAGTGGCAAATCTGCGGAGCGGCCGTTGCCAATGCGCATTCGATTTACGACACTGTTTGCACGAACATAAGTCGGTTTGATGAATATCAATGGATGCGCCGGGATGGTGCATCCGGAGAAAATGACACATTATCGGCTCCGTTTCAGAGCCGCAGGAGAAAAACACACATGGCCAAGCTCGGAGAGAACCTGATCGAACAAAGCGGCCTTGCACCTTTTTTCAAGGTTGCCAACGCCGATACGGTAGGGATCACCCCACCCGATAACCGCAAGGGTGATGCCTTGCGCACCTGGGTGCGCTCCCTGTCGGGGTTTCAAAAGGAAGCTCTGGTGCGATCGACCAAAACCGGTGAGACATGGCGCCTGGTCTCTGACGAAGGTCCCTATCTCAACGGACATGATGCCGCTCCCTGTCCACTGGCGTTTCTGTCCACCGGCATGGTTGCGAGCTTCATGAATGAGATCCTGGCTCTTGCAAAGCTCCAGGGGGTCGAGATCCGCAAGCTGAAGCTCATTCAGGACAATTACTACACGATGAAGGGCTCCATGCCGAAGCGCACCATGGTCGGCGGTGCTGAGAATATCGATCTGCAGGTCGAGATCGACTGTGATCTGGAAGAAGCGGCTTTGAAAGAGTTCCTGACCAATGCCACGTTTGCCTCGCCGCTCAACGGGTTGATGCGTGGGCAGCTCGAAAGCCTGTTCAAACTAAGCAGGAACGGCAGTGAATTGCGCACGGAAAAAGTCGCGGAACTGGATGATTTGATCTTGCCGGACCCGGGCGATCATTTTGCAAGATCGCAGTCAGCAACCTGTGACCTGACCCTGATGGAACCGGTGGGGACGACGCCCAAAAAAGAAGTCGTTCTCGGTACCACCGCGGGCGGATCGAGCCTTGCAGATGAGCAGGACCGTCGGCTCAACATCGGTGCCGTTGCGGTGATGCGTGAAGATGGCATCAAGGATATCCAGCAGATGCAATATTCGCCTCACGGCACTTCGTTCCGTTTTCTCAGCTCCGAGGACGGCCGCGCACCTGATGCGAATACACTGATCAGCGCCGGGATAGCCTTCTGTTTCATGACCCAGTTCGGTCGCTTCGTCTCGATGCTTAAACTTGATCTGCCGGACTATCGGATCGTTCAGGATACGCATTTTTCGCTCGGCGGGGCGTCAGGCGGCACCGGCAAGCCAGGAACCGCAGATCCGATCGAGACGCATGTCTACCTGCAAACCTCCGAGAGCGATGAAACCGCGCGCGAGATGCTGGATATCTCTGAGCAGACCTGTTTCCTCCACGCCTTTTGCCGCACAGATCTCAAGACCAAACTGCGTATCCGCAGAATCTGATCCACCAAAAACATCAAGCACACGGGCGTTGCAATGGTTGTGTGTTTGAACACCAAACCAGGCGAAAATCCGCAGCAGGAGCCAGCCAGTGCATTTGAAGCCAATGAGGCGGACATCATAGATGGGTGGCTGATCAGGCAGACAGCTGTGCCAACATGTTTTGCAAAAACACTGCCGATGGTGCGGCCTGGACGATTTGAACAGCGTTTTCGGATCAATCGTGTCGCTTGAAGCCAGCGCATGCAATCTCAATTGCTGGGCGCATGTCCAAAGCGGTCGCGGTAGTAGGAGGCAAATCGTCCCAGATGTGAAAATCCGCAGGAATAGGCGGTCTCGGACACGCTTGGCGCATTGCGGCGGTCCTGCAACAGGTAATGGGCCGCATCCAGGCGGGCGTTTCGCAGCACCTGCATGGGCGTCTTGTCAAACACCCGCTGAAACGATTTTTGCAGCGTGCGCACATTCACCTCTGCCGCCCTTGCAATATCCAGGACTGTTATCGGCTCTCCCAGATTGGCGTGCATGTAATCAAGGGCACGGCGGATATCGCGGGGGCGGGTTCCCCCGTCTGCCCGGGCGATAATGTGGGAAATATTGCTTTTCTGGAGGGTAAGAAGCGCATAGACAAGATCGTATTCGACGCGCAGATCGCTGCCTGACAGGGTTTTGTGAAACAGTGAGCCGCCTTCAATTGCCGCCGCACAGGCGGCAAAGGCGCGTTGCAGCTGCTGACCGTTCGGCTGGGTAAAATCGACCTTCATATCAAATCGGATGGGGCCGGGCTGCGGTGCGCCGGTGAGCGTCTGGGCCACGGCCTCCAGATGCTGCCGGTCAATCTGAAACAGCAACTTGCGACAGTCCGCCCCCCAACGCAGCCGTGCCCCGCGGTCAGGGTTCAAAATGGTTCCGGCCAGAGCATGCGCTGTCATTTCTTCGCATCCATGCTCGACGCTGGCTTTGCCCGAGAGCGGAATCTGAAAAAGATAGAACGATCCCAATTGACCCGGGTCTACAGTGACTTCAGCGCCATAGGATAAATAGTTCACTGACAATTGCCGTCCGCGCACCGCGTTGTGTGACACGCAAAGCTGTGTGTCACGGCTGCCCAGATCGAGACGATGATCACAAAATCTCTGCGACACCTGGAACCGCGCCTCATCCAGGTCACGTGTGCGAAGCACGGGGTGTTGCGAAAAATACGTCCGCTGTTGCAGCGACATCATTGCTGATAAAACTCCATCAAATGAGGCTAGACGAATGCAGGTTTATTTCAAGCCCAAAACACTTGGCGAAAAAATCTGTTCGTTTTCCGGATAACGGGTTTGGCAATTTGGATGTATTCTCATCAGGAAAGCTCAAAAAAGGGGAATTTTGAAAATGGAAAAAGGCGTGATCAGTGCCAGCAGCGGTTTGAACGACCAAAGCTGGAATGTTGTAGGGCAGACCTATGTGCCCAAACTTCTCACCGACGATACTTTCGTCTGGCACGCCACCATCCCGGCTGACAGTTTTGTCCCGCCGCACATCCATCCCCATCAGGATGAATGGATCTACGTCATTGATGGCGCGCTCGAAATCGAATTCATGGCTGACGTGCACAAGGCTGCGGCCGGCGCCACCGTGAGAATGCCGCGCGGCGAGGCACACGGCATTTTCAACCGCTCCGGGAAGCAAGCCACCTGCATTTTTGGCGTTGCCCCGTCGCGCAAGCTTTATGATCTTTTCATCCAGCTTGACGGTGTGACCGACCCGGCTGAATTGGTGCGTATTTCGGCTCTGCATGAAGTCGATTTCCTGCCACCACCCGATGCGGCGCAATGAGATTGTGACGATGCAATCATTCGATTGGGATGACGCCTTTGCCAATATGGCGCATGTGGAAAATTCCCATTTGCTGCCGGATTTCTGGGCCAAACGCGCGGCGGTTTACCGCGCGGCTTTGTCCGGTGAGAGGCTGGATGAGGACATTGCCTACGGGGATGGCCCGCGGCAGAAACTGGATATCGTCTGGCCGGAAGGTGCGGTTCGGGGCCTGGCTGTCTTTGTTCATGGCGGCTATTGGATGCGCCTGGACAAATCATACTGGACCGATCTGGCCGAAGGTGCCCGCATACGCGGTTGGGCCGTCTGCATCCCCAGTTATACGTTGACACCACAGGCGCGCATTCTGGCAATCACTGCAGAAATCGGCAATGCAATTGCCGTTGCAGCGCGGTGTGTAGAGGGACCGATATGTCTTGCGGGCCATTCCGCCGGAGGGCACCTGGTCAGCAGAATGCTGTGTGATGACAGTCCGCTGCCACGGGATGTGCGTGCGCGTATCCGGCACACCCTGTCGATCAGCGGCCTGCATGACCTGCGTCCCCTGATGCACACGCAAATGAACGAAACACTGAACCTTGACGCAGCCGAAGCATCGCACGAAAGCGCCGTGCTGCACACGCCGGCTGGTGTCAGCCCGCTGACGTGCTGGGTGGGCGGCGGTGAGCGCCCGGAATTCATCCGGCAGTCACGCCTCATGACGCTGATGTGGCAGGGATTGGATGTCCCGACGCGCTGCCATATTGACGATGGGCACAACCATTTCACCATACTCGAGGGGCTGAAACAGGCAGATGCACCCATCACCGATGCCTTCCTCGGCGCCGCCACCTTCGAAGGGAACGACACATGACGACAATGGAACCGGGGATCGTCAGATCCCAAGACAGTCTTGACGCGATCCGCTGGAACATTCTTGGGCAGATCTATGTGCCGAAGCAACTGACGGATGATTGTTTTTCATGGCATGCCACCTTGCCACCGGGCACCTTTGTCCCCCCGCACATCCATCCCGATCAGGACGAATTTCTATACATTCTGGAGGGCCGGTTCGATTTCATCCTCGATGGCAATGAATTGAAAGGCGAACCGGGAGATCTGGTAAAGCTGCCGCGCGGCATTCCGCACGGTATTTTCAACAACTCGGGTTACACAATCAAAACCCTGTTCTGGGTGACGCCTTCACTGCGGCTCTATGACCTGTTCTGGGCGCTTAACAACCTCGGACCGGATGCCAATCCGGCTGAGGTCGTGGCTGTGTCTGCTGCGCATGCCGTCGATTTTCTGCCGCCGCCCGATGCAGGAGACGACGCATGACAATCCTGATTGCCGGCGCAGGCATCGGCGGACTTGCCACCGCCCTCATGCTGCACCAGCGCGGCATCAAGGTCCAGGTGATCGAACAGGCCTCTCATGTGCGTGAGGTGGGGGTGGGTATCAACACCTTGCCCCATTCCATCGCCGAACTGGCGCAGCTTGGCCTGCTGCCGAGGCTTGATGAAGTGGGTCTTCGCACCCGCGAATTGCGCTACCTGACGCGAACCGGGCAGGAGGTATGGCGCGAATTGCGCGGAACGCATGCAGGTCACGACCATCCACAATTCTCGATCCACCGGGGAAGGCTGCAGAAAGTCTTGCTGGATGCGGTGATTGAACGCATGGGGCCCAATGCCGTCAAAACCGGTCTGCGTCTGGCGGGCTTCGTGCAGGATGAAGCAGGGGTGAGCGCGCATTTTACCGATGCGGAAGATGGCTGCTCCTCTCAGACGCTGCGCGGTGAGGTTCTGATCTGCGCTGACGGTATTCACAGCGTTGGCCGCCGCAGTTTTTTCCCCGACGAAGGTTCGCCCAGCTGGGCGGGCGTGGTCATGTGGCGCGGCGCCGCCGAATGGCCGGTTTGGGAGGACGGAGAAACAATGGCCATTGCCGGTGGGCTGGGCGGCAAATTGGTGCTTTATCCCATCGCTCCTGTGCACGATGGTCGGCAATTGATGAACTGGGTCGTGAACATCCGCGTGGCGGATGCCAGCGTTTCACCACCCCCACCTGAAAGCTGGTCGAAGATGGCGCCGCTCTCCAAGGTGCTGCCCTATGCCAAACGCTTTCACGTGCCCGGTATCGATCTGGAGGCGCTTGTGCGCGGCAGTGGTGCGATCTTTGAATATCCCATGGCGGACCGCGATCCCTTGCCCCGCTGGACGCATGGTCGTGTGACCCTGTTGGGCGATGCGGCGCATCCGATGTACCCGGTGGGTTCAAACGGTGCGGCGCAGGCAATCCTTGATGCACGCTGTCTTGCAGATCTGCTGACGCAGGCTGAGCATCCGCGCGAGGCGCTCTACCGCTATGAATTGGAGCGCTTGCCAAAGACTGCCGAGATCGTGCGCACCAATCGTATTGGCGGCCCCGAGCGGGTCATTGATGAGGTTGAAAAACTGAGCCCCGCAGGCTTTGATAATATTGATGAGGTTTTGAGCTATGCCGAGCGGCAGGCCATCGTTAAAGGCTATGCAAAAATGGCCGGGTTTGCGGCGCGCGAAAAGCCCCAGGAAAATAGTCGCTGACTATGATCTGACAATGTGTACAAATACGTCAAACCGGGGCGTCTTGATGCCCGGGAACACCAGGCCTCGCAAAAGGGGCAGAACAGGGAGATACAAAATGAAGAAGCACCTCAAACAATTGACGGCAGGTGTCGCGCTGAGTGCTGTGATGGGAACAGCAGCTTTTGCGGACGATATCAAGATCGGCATGGTTGTCACCCTTTCGGGCCCACCTGCGGCTCTCGGCCAACAGATCGTCGATGGTTTCCAGCTTGCCCTTGAACAAAAAGACGGAATGCTGGGCGGTCAAAAGGTCGAACTGATTGTCGAGGATGATGAACTGAAGCCGGATGTGGCGCTGGTCAAGGCCACATCATTGGTGGAACGTGACAAGGTTGATTTTGTCGTTGGCACCGTCTTTTCAAATATGCTGCAGGCGATCTTCAAACCCATCGTCCAGTCAGACACATTTCTGATCAGCCCCAATGCCGGCCCCTCGACCTTTGCCGGGCGCAACTGCAACCCCTATTTCTTTGTTACTTCCTATCAGAACAATCAAAATGCCGAAGTCAGCGGCATGATTGCCAATGAGGAAGGTTTCGAGAACGTCTTCACCATGGTCCCCAACTATCAGGCGGGCCGTGACAACATCGTCGGCTTCAAGCAGACCTTCAAGGGTAATGTGACGGATGAGGTGTTCACACCTCTTGGCCATCAGGATTTCTCGGCCGAGCTTGCGCGTATCTCGACATCAGGCGCCGATGCGATCTTTACCTTTATGCCCGGTGGCATGGGTGTCCGGCTGGTCAATCAGTTCGCCAATGCCGGCCTGTCGGAGAACATGAAATTCATGTCCGTCTTCACCACCGATGAAACCACATTGCCGGGCCAGAAAGATGCGGCAGTCGGCTTTCTTGCTGCGGGATCCTGGGCGCCGGACTTGCCCAATGACGCCAACGCCGCCTTTGTAAAGGCGTTTGAAGAGAAATACGGCTACATCCCCGGATCCTATGCGATGCAGGCCTATGATACCGCCAGCCTGCTTGACAGCGCAATCGCCAAGACCGGCGGTGACATGAGCGACAAGGACGCCGTACGTGCAGCCCTCAAGGAAGCTGATTTCACCTCCCTGCGTGGCGATTTCTCCTTCAACAACAACCATTATCCGGTGCAGGATTTTCACATGCTCAATGTGGTCAAGCGCGATGATGGCAAGTTCCATACCTCCTTTGTGCGAACCATCGCCAAGGACTATGCTGACAGCTTCAGCCAGGACTGCAAAATGTAGTCAGTAAGATCTGGAGGGGTGCCCGGCCGCAATGCGGGGCGCCCCTTTGCTTTCAAAAGGTCAAATATTGATGTCCACGACACTTTTTCTAATTCTCTGCCTGAATGGGCTGCAGTACGGCATGCTGCTGTTTCTCATCGCAGCAGGGCTGACGCTTGTGTTCGGCGTGATGGGCTTCATCAATCTTGCCCACGGGGTTCAATACATGGTGGGCGCATATCTGGCCTTCGCCTATGTGCAATTGACCGGCAGCTTCATGCTTGCGGTCATACTCTCCCTTGTTACCGCGCTGATCCTTGGGCTTTTGCTGGAATATTTCATTTTCCGTCATCTCTACAATCGTGACCATCTTGATCAGGTGTTGGCGACCTTCGGCATCATCATCTTTCTCAATGAACTGGCCAAAGTCATCTTTGGCCCCGCAACGCTTTCCATCGCGCCTCCAGAGTTTTTGTCCGGTTCCATCCAGTTGACAGAAACCTTGCGCTATCCAATCTACCGTTTCGTCACCATCTTCGCGGGTCTCGTCGTTGCGCTGGGGCTTTATCTCACCATCAGCTTTACCCGCATTGGCATGCTGATCCGCGCTGGTGCCACATCGGCTGAAATGGTCTCTGCCCTTGGGGTCAACATCCAGCGGCTCTTCATGATCGTGTTTGGCGTGGGCGCTATGCTGGCAGGGTTTGCAGGCGTCATCGCCGCGCCGATTTTTGCCATTGAACCGGGCATGGGAGACAATATTCTCATCGTTGCCTTTGTGGTGATTATCACCGGCGGGATGGGCTCCATCGGTGGTGCCTTTTTCGCTGCACTGCTCGTCGGTCTGATCGATACGCTGGGGCGCAGTCTTGCGACCGAGATTCTTTCAACCGTCTTCAACCCTTCTTTCGCCAATCAGATCGGACCGGCACTGGCCTCCATGCTGATCTACATACTGATGGCCGCAATCCTGGTGTTTCGGCCCAAAGGGCTGCTGCCCGCCAAGGGAGTCTCGTGATGGACCGGTCTCTGGTCACGGCCGCCGTCCTGTTCGGCCTTTTATTAGCCATGCCGTTCCTTCTGCCGCTGATCGGATCGGCCTATCTCTCCGGGCTGATCATCAAGGCCATGCTGCTGGCCATCGCGGCGATCTCGCTTGATCTGCTGATTGGCCGCGGTGGCATGATCAGCCTTGGACATGCTGCATTTGTAGGTGTCGGCGCCTACGCCACAGCCATCGCTCTGGAAAATGGTGTCGACGACATTTTTCTGCTGCTGCTCATTACTCTTGCAGTCACCGGTCTGACGGCTCTTGTCTCGGGCAGTCTTGCACTGCGCACCAGTGGTTTGTATTTTCTGATGATCACGCTGGCTTTCGGGCAAATGATCTATTTCACGCTGACATCACTTGCGGCCTATGGCGGGGATGATGGTCTGACCCTTTGGTCGCTCGCCACCGTATTTGGCAGCAATGTCCTTCAGGGCGGCAATGGTCTTTACTATCTTGTGCTGGGCACACTTTTTGCCACATGGTGGGGCGTCTACCGCATCAGTCGTTCGCGTTTCGGCCGCGTCCTGCGGGCAGCACGCGATAACCCCGAACGGGCCGAAGTGATGGGGTATCCGGTGGTCCGCTTCCGTCTGATTGCCTATCTGATCGCTGCGATGATCGCTGGTGTCTCAGGCCTTTTGCTGGTGCAGCATGCGGAATTCGTCAGTCCTGCACTTGCCACCTGGCAGCGCTCCGGCGACCTGATCGTGGTCATTGTTCTGGGCGGTCTTGCGACCCGCAATGGCGCAATCCTTGGCGCCTTTTTTATCGTTATCGTCGAGGAGGTGCTGGGCTCCTTTATCCACGAATGGCGCCTTATCTACGGCCCGCTTCTGGTGTTGATGGTGCTCTTTGCCAAGGGCGGCATCAGCCATCTGCTCATGCCCAAGGGCGCAAAGGGCTATGCATCATGAGCACATTGGAAATACGCAAGCTGAACAAGAGTTTTGGCGCACTCACGGTGAGCCGGGACATATCCATCAGTATCGGCGAAGGTCAGTGCCACGCGCTCATTGGTCCGAACGGCGCCGGCAAGACCACGCTGATCCACCAGATATCAGGTGTCCTGCGGCCTGATTCCGGGCATATATTGCTGGATGGACAGGACATCACGCAGATGTCGGTCTCCAGACGCGTACAGGCAGGCCTCGGTCGAACATTTCAGATTACCTCGGTCCTGCCCAGCTTTACTGCGCTGGAAAACACCGCCATTGCCGCGCAGGCCAAAGCGGGCTCCAGCCTGCGTTTTTTCCGCGACGCTTCGCGCGAGACCGCGTTGAACGAAATTGCGCTGTCGACACTGCAGCGCGTTGGCCTTGCCGACCGTGCTGCCATACCGGCTGCCGATCTGTCGCACGGGGAATTGCGTCTGCTGGAGCTGGCTATTTCCCTTGCCGGCAAGCCAAAGTTCCTGTTGCTTGATGAACCCATGGCGGGATTGGGCCGCTCGGAAAGTGTAGCCCTTGTTGCGCTGCTGTCGGAACTGCGTGGCAGCCTGCCGATGCTTCTGGTGGAACACGATATGGATGCGATTTTCCAATTGGCCGATACCGTTTCCCTGTTGGTTGATGGTCAAGTGGTTGCTCGTGGCACGCCGGACGAGGTGCGCGCCGACGCCGCCGCGCGTGCTGCCTATCTGGGAGAGAATGCCGCATGAGTGCGCTTGTCAGCATCGAGGATCTGCACGCAGGTTACGGGAACACCGAGGTGCTCTTTGGCGTCACCCTGGATATCACCGCCGGACAGGTCACCACGCTCATGGGCCGCAATGGCATGGGCAAGACAACCACTGTGCGATGCCTGATGGGCCTGATAAAGCCCACAGCAGGGACGATCATCATTCACGGAAATGACATGACGGGTGAACCACCCTACCTGATCGCGCAGGCAGGCATTGGGCTGGTGCCCGAAGGGCGCCATGTTTTCCCCTCGCTCACCGTCAGCGAAAACCTCAGTGCCACCGCCCGCCGGAAGGCGGATGGGTGGAGCGAAGAGCGTATCTATGATGCCTTCCCCCGCCTTGCCCAACGCAAGAGCCACTTCGGTTTTCAGCTTTCCGGTGGTGAGCAGCAGATGCTGGCGATTGGCCGCGCCCTGATGACCAACCCGCAGCTGCTGATTCTCGACGAAGCAACGGAAGGGCTGGCGCCGCTGATCCGCGAGGAAATCTGGTCGATGCTGGAAAGGCTGAAGCGGGACGGTCTGTCGATTCTGCTGATCGACAAAAACCTTGAAGAGCTGTCGCGCATTTCCGACCGCTATTTTGTCACCGAAAAAGGTGAAATCGTCTGGAACGGCAGTTCCGCCGACTTCGATGCGCAGCGGGCCCATGTCGAACAGTTTTTACATCTCTAACGGATTGGATGGCTCGGCCAGACGAAACCGGGTTGAGCCGGGCAGGGAGGCCCTGTCGTTTTCGCATCATAAAAGGCAGTCCCTATCTCAAGGCGCTCCCGGGGCCGTGCATCTAATGGCGATCCTCGATCCTCGATGCTCAATTTGATAAGACGAACTGAGTTCGTTGGTCGGCAAAAGAGGTTGTCTCTTCCCTTTTATGGTCTTGTGCTAAGCATCCGTAACGTTCTACGTTCGTCACGGACACGATGCAGGATTCTCAGAGGGCAAAATGCGAGTCCTCTCGCCTATTATCGGCTAAATTTCGAATGAATCCTGCCGCCCCAAGTGTTACCGTATCCTCTGAGTTGTGGTGGAAAAATAGACATTGAAAAAGCAATCTCCCCTAGATCAAGATCATTCAGGTCCGGCTTCACGCAGGACTGGCGCCTCGGTTGAAGAGTCGGAAAGCCGGACTTTGCTGCTGGACGTGGCTGAGCGTCTTTTTGCATCAAATGGTTATTTCGGTGTTTCCACCAGAGATATTTGCTCTGCAGCGGGTGTCAATCCGGCGGCAGTGAACTATCACTTCGGCACCAAAGAAAAGCTTTATGAAAGCATCTTTGTCAGACGCATCGTGCCGTTGAATGAGGCGCGTCGGGCCTTGTTCCAAAAAATTCTTTCGGCGCCGCAGAGTGAGCGGCCAGCCGTGAGGGCTGTCGCCGAGGCCTGGATACGGCCACTGTTCGAGATACCCAGAAGCCATGCGACTGCCCCAATCATTATCATGCGCTTTATCGGACAGGTGCTTTCCACCCCACAGCATAATGAGCGGCTGATTGAATATTATGATGAGGTCGGTGGAGATTTCATGGAAGCCCTGAAAAGGGCAATGCCTGAACTTTCCAAAGATGAAATTTTCTGGCGTTACAATTACATCATCGGCTCCATTGTTTTCACTGAAGGCGGTATGGCGCGCAATGCGCGTTTGCCGCGCAGTTATATGGATCACATGGGCGCAATTGAGCCGAGCGAATCGGCGGAAGCCGATGCGATGGAGCGATTGATTCAATTCGTTACAAGCGGTCTTTCCAGCCCCAGCTTCCGCTCAGCTGCGCCTTCCCCCGAAGGTGAAGTTTGAGAGAATGATCGTTCCCGGTTATTTCTGATTGAGGATCGCTTTTGGCGCGTTACTCCATTCAAATTGCCTGAACGCTTGTGATCGTATTCTCCACTGCAATCCCGCCTGTTGAACCGCTTTGTTTGCTGACCAACTGAGAATGTACAGGCCCATGACTTGAAACAAGTGATATTGAAGCGCGCCGGAATCGGCGTGTGCCGTATCCACGACCGCAGTTGTACCCCAATCCAAATCATTGCTCTTTGGTATGCGTCGCACTGTCGCCCGGACTGCTGGGCAGCGCTGATCATCACGGTCAAACAGCAGTGGTATTTTGACATTTACTCTTGATGAAGATCGAAATTACACAAAACAAGCAAGCGCTTCAAGCAAGCGCTTGACATCAATGCGGTGCGCAGCTACTCCTACCCTGAGGAGAAGAACATGCAGCTTATCGACTTATCAGTGGCGCTGGACAATGATGTTGAAGCGGATCCGCCAATGGCGCGGCCTAAGATCGAATATCTTGGACATCGGGAAACCTTTGACCGCCTGGGTCAGCACTTCCCCGATCTGCGCCCTGAAAATCTTCCCGACGGTGAAGCCTGGGCGATTGAAAAAGTGGAGCTTACAACGCACAACGGCACGCATCTCGATGCGCCTTGGCATTTTCATTCCACAACAAATCATGCGTTGGTGCCTGGTGGGGAGAAATCCCGCACAATTGACGAGATCCCGCTTGAATGGTGCATGCGCCCGGGTGTGAAGCTTGATTTTCGTAATCGGGACGATGGCCATGTGGTTTCAGCCAATGAGGTCGAGGCCGAACTGAAGCGCATTGAGTATCATCTGAATCCCTTCGATATCGTGGTGATCAACACGCGCGCTGGCGAGCGATATGGCCACAGCGATTATGTTTCCGCAGGTTGCGGCATGTCGCGAGAGGCAACGCTCTGGCTTCTGGAGCGCGGTGTGCGCATAACCGGCACCGATGGTTGGAGCTGGGACGCACCTTTTGTTCACACGGCGCAGCGCGTGGCTGAAACCGGCGATACATCCCTGGTTTGGGAAGGCCACAAGGCCGGACGCGAACGCGAATATTGCCATCTTGAAAAACTTCACAATCTGGAACAACTCCCAGACTCCGGTTTTACGATGATCTGCTTCCCCGTGAAGTTGAAACAAGCGTCGGCTGGCTGGGTTCGTGCAGTGGCGATGCTGTAATTCTAATCAACAACGGAGGAACGAATATGAAGACATACAAAAAACTGGTTGCCGGAGCCTTGTTGGCTTCTGCCCTTGTAAGCCAGGCGGTGGCGCAGGAAGCCGTAAAGCTCGGCGTGATTTTTCCAACGCGAACCATCATTGGCGAGCAGGCCGTACACGGTGCAGAACTGGCGGCCAAGCAGATTAACGATGCAGGCGGCATTCTGGATGGGCGAATGGTCGAATTGATCGTTTACGATTCCAATTTCTCTGCAGTCGATGGTGTTTCCGCCGCGCAGCGCCTGCTTACCCAAGATGGTGTGAAATACATTCTGGGTGAGATATCAAGTACGGTTGCATTTGCTGTCATTCCAGTGGTGGAGAGCGAAGAGGCGTTGGCGATGCTCGCGATGCCCAAACATCCGGACGTTACCAATTCCGGTTATGAAAATGTCTTCCGCCTGAACTCGACGTCACAGATCGATGCAGCGTCTTTTGGCAAATACCTGACCGAAACAGTCAAGCCGGAGAAAGTCGCGGTTCTCGTTCAAAACGATGATATCGGCCTGACGAGCCTGGAGCAAATGAAGCAGCTGTTTGGAGAGAAAGTTGTCTTTTCGGACATATTTGATGTCAAACAGGCTGATTTTTCTGCCCTTGCCACGAATGTGCGTGCTTCCGGTGCAGACCTTGTTTGTGTCACCGCTGCAAATCCCGAGCAGTCTGGCGGCGTTTTTCGCTCAATGGCGGATGTGGGCTACTCACCCAAGCGCTGTCTGTTGCCTGGCTATCTGAACAATGACCTGCCGGATGTGGCGGGTGCTGCGGCCGAAGGTGTGTTCTCGCAAGACGTCTATATCGACACCATTGATTCCGAGTTGAACAATACCTTCGTCAAGGAATATCTGGCTGCACAAGGCAAGGTGCCTGGCAAACCGGAAGTTCTGGGTTTCGAAACAGTTTGGATTGTCGCCAAGGCTATCGATGCCGCTGGTTCCTACGACGATGTGTCAAAAGTCGCCAAGGTCATTCGTGACACCCAATGGGAATCACCACGCGGCAAGCTTCGTTTCAACGAGATTGGTCAGGCGTTGACTGAGAAACTCTACAACACAGTCGTCAAAGACGGTCGCGTAGTCCGGGCTGACTGAAGTCGAAGCGACGATGCAAGGATAGGGTAATGGAACTCTTACTACAGCAAATTGCCAATGGTTTGTCCCTGGGGATGGCCTATGCATTGGTGGCACTTGGCTTGACTCTGGTGTTCGGGGTTTTGCACGTGGTGAACTTTGCGCACGGCGAGTTCTACATGTTGGGTGCTCTGGTCACCGTGCTGGTTGTCAAGAGTTTGGGCCTCCCCTACATCGTCGCTTTGCTTGTAGCGATCGTTCTGGTCTCGGCTGTTGCATGGGTGATGGATATTGTTGCCGTCAGTCCGGTTGCACGAAAACCCGGTGGTGATCAGATTGTTCTGGTCAGCACCTATGCCGCTGGCTTGATCATCGTTGAAACCGTACTGGCGGCGATCGGACCTACTCCGATTGCTGTCAGTGGCTTCTCCGGAATTGTGCATTTTGGATCAGTGGTGCTGACGATGCACCGGGTCTTCATGTTCGCCGCAGGTATCGTGATGATATGCGGTTTGTACATGCTATTTGCACGAACCAATTTCGGTCGATCTTTGCGCGCAGTTGCGCAAAGCGATTATGCTGCAAAAGTTGTCGGTATTGATGTGGAACGGATCAAGACACTGACATTCGTGCTGGCAGGCGGCATTGCCGGACTGGCGGGGGGCCTGATCGCACCGATCATTACGTTCAATGCAACAATGGGTCTGCACGCAGGCATACACGCCTTCGTCGTCGTGGTGATCGGTTCCATGGGCTCAATTCCCGGCGCCGTTGTTTGCGGGCTTTCGCTCGGCATGATTGAATCCGTGCTGTCAATCTTCTTGGGCCAACACGTTGCCGCGACATTGATATATTCATTGTTGCTTGTGACGCTCTTTGTGCGCCCCCAAGGGCTGTTCCAGGGAGCGCTCCGGTGAAATTTGTCATTCCTGCTGTCTTTGTGGCTGCCCTCGTGGCGGCGCCCTTCTTGCCGACCTACTATCAGGGCCTCGCCATATACGCATGCATCCTTGCGATATTCGCCACCTCGGCCAATATATCCTTGGGCCAACTCGGGCTCATTTCATTTGGGCATGCTGCTTTCTTCGGGCTAGGCGCCTATGCTGCCGGTCTACTCAACTTCTACACCGGCATGAATTATTGGCTGGCTGTGCCCCTGGCGATTTTGCCCGGTGTCGCCCTCGGCGCGCTGGTTGGATTGGCTTCTTTGCGACTGTCGGGTGCCTATTTTGCCATTGCAACATTGGTAACGAGCGAAATTCTGCGGCTGGTGGCGCTCAATTGGGTCAGCTTTACCCGGGGCCCGATGGGCGTCGTTGTTCATCGGCCGCGGGAAAAATGGTTGGAAGCACTGACCGGCCGGGACTTTGGTGATCTTTACCTGATGTTGTGCATCCTTGTGCTGGCTTTGGTGCTGTTTGTGGTCAGCCGGGTAAACCGCAGCCTGATTGGACGCGCCTGGGTGGCATTGCGGGACCAGCCGAAATTGGCTGAGAGCGTTGGTATTTGGCCCTTGCGCTACAAGGTCATCGCAATTGCGATGTCAGGTGGCATCGCCGCGCTGGCGGGCGGGCTGTTCGTGCCTCGTGTGCTGGTGTTAAGCCCCGACCTTTTCTCGGGGACACTTTCGGCCACCGCTTTGCTGGCCGCGATACTTGGCGGGCGTGGTGCGGTGATGGGGCCGGTTTTGGGCGGCATAGTTTTCGCTGTGGCACCGGAGCTTTTGCGGGTCGTTGACGAATACCGTCTGGCGATCTTCGCGCTCCTGTTGCTGGTCGTGGTAAGGGTTCGTCCCGACGGCCTTATCTCATTGCTTCCGCGCCGGAAGACCGTCCATGTACGTCCTCCTTCGGCACTTGTTGAGATTACGCCGCGCCAATTGCCTGCAACCCTGTCCATTGAACATCTGTCGCGTCACTTTGGCGGGCTGAAGGCTGTTGAAGATGTCAGCTTCGAGGTGCGCCGTGGCGAGATTTTGGGACTGATAGGGCCAAATGGTGCGGGAAAGACCACGTGTCTGTCGCTCATCAGTGCTTTCCTTTCCCCCAACTCTGGTGTCGTGAGGCTGGGCCAACTGACACTTTCCACACTCTCCTCGCATCAGGCGGCGCAGCAAGGCGTGGTGCGCACCTTCCAGCACACCACGGTGTGTATGGATCTGTCGGTCTATGAAAATGTTCTGATCGGCACGCATTTGCTCCTGCCCGAGACGACCGCTGCTGCTGTCCTGCGCCTGCCTGCATACCAGCAACGCGAGTGCAAGCGGCAGGCGCTTGCCTGGGCCGCGATCTGTTTTGTCGGTCTTGAAGAGCGGGCCAACGAATTGGCAGGGAGCCTTGCCTATGGTGAACAGCGCATGCTGTCGATTGCCGTTGCTTTGGCGACGCGGCCTGGTTTCCTGCTTCTCGACGAACCGGCTGCCGGGCTCAATCACACCGAAGCTCTGGTGCTGGCGCGTTTGCTGACGAGCTTGCGTGAGAAGGGCTTCACCATCGCCATTGTGGATCACAATTTACGTATGATGATGAAGTTGTGTGACCGAATTGTCGTGCTCCATCACGGCAGGATGCTTGCAGAAGGGGATCCAGTGACCGTTCGCAATACCCCCGCTGTAATCGAAGCCTATCTCGGAACTTCGGATGAACCGGAAAAGCAGGGAGCGACCGATGCTTGAACTGCGCGATCTCTCTCTCAACTATGGATCTATTCCAGCCGTGCGCGGGCTTACCGTGCGTGTTGGATCTGGCGAAGTTGTTGCCTTGATTGGTGCAAACGGTGCTGGAAAGACTTCGACATTGAAAGGGGTTCTCGGTCTGGAAAACGCAAAGGGCAGCGTTGTGCTTGATGGCGTTGCGCTGGATAAGTTGCCCACGCCGGCACGCGTTTTGGCCGGCATTTCCCTGTCGCCGGAAGGGCGCCATGTCTTTCCCCAAATGAGCGTAGAGGAAAACCTCTTGCTTGGCTTGACCGCACGTACGCGGCCGCAGGCCGGCTCATTGACGCAGGAAATGTACGCATTGTTTCCGCGCTTGTATGAGCGGGCATCACAAAAGGCGGGGTCGCTGTCGGGCGGTGAACAACAGATGCTGGCCATTGCCCGTGCGCTGATGTCCTCGCCGAAACTGTTGATGCTGGACGAGCCCACACTGGGGCTGGCGCCAATTATCGTCAGTCAACTTCGGGTCATCATCGGTACGCTGAAAGCAAGGGGTACTTCCGTTTTACTGGCGGAACAAAACGCCGAGATGGCGCTTGCTTGCACGGACCGTGCCTATGTCCTGGAGAACGGCAAGGTGGCGAAGGAAGGGCTGTCGCGTGAATTGTCACAAGATCCGGCAGTCCGTGCTGCCTATCTTGGTCTGGGCGAGGGAGATGAAGAATGAAACCGGCTCCATTTTCGTTTCACCGCCCATCCTCCATTTCGCAATGCCTCGAGCTTCTCCATGCATTGGCTGATGGCGATGCCAAGGTGCTTGCCGGCGGTCAGAGCCTGATTCCAATGATGAATTTCCGCATGGCGCAACCCGAAGCCTTGATCGATCTTTCCGGAATCGCTGATTTGGAAGGTATCCGTCTGCAAGATGACAATCTCATCATCGGCGCCATGAGCCGTCATAACGCGATCAAGGCAGATGAACTGGTGGCAATCCATGCACCGCTGATTTCGCTTGCCTATGACCATGTTGCCCATTTCACCATTCGCAACCGAGGCACCCTGGGGGGCAATCTTTGTCACTCGGACCCTGCTTCGGAAATGCCGGCGGTGATGCGGGTATTGGGTGCGCAAATGGAGATTGCATCTGCTGACGGACGCCGTCTGGTGTCGGCTGACCAGTTCTTTTTCGGACCCTTTGCAACGGCCGTTGAGCCGGAGGAGCTTCTGGTCGCCATAAGAATTCCGGTAAGTCCTCGGGGCAGGCGCTATTCCTTCCACGAGGTGAGCCTGCGTAAGGGTGATTTTGCCATGTCCGCCATTGCAGCAGCTGTTGATCTGGATGTGGAGGGGCGTGTCATGCGCGCGCGCATCGGCTTGTGCGGCGTATCTGATATAGCGCTTCGCGCAGAAAACGCAGAGGAAGGTCTGGTGGGCGAATATCTCAATTTGGCAGCCGCCACGGCTGCAGCTGATGCAGCGGTCACGTCGATCGAATTCAATGATACGGCGGCAATCTCGGCTTCATATCGCCGTGACCTGACGCGAGCCCTGATCATTCGGGCGCTATTGGGGTGTACGGAGGAGCGATTGTGACCAACGAGAAACAAGAGACCACGGCCATCACCTTGACCGTCAACGGTGAGACCATGTCCGGTGTCGTCGAGCCGCGTATGCTTCTGTCGGACTTCATACGCCAGGATTTGCAACTGACAGGGACGCATGTGGGCTGTGAGCACGGCGTGTGCGGAGCCTGCACAATTCTGATCGATGGCGTTTCGGTTCGCTCCTGTTTGACATTTGCCGTTCAGGCTGAGGGGTGCCGGATTGAAACTGTCGAAGGACTGCTGGAGCGCGACGGAAAGCTCTCGCCGTTGCAACAGGCATTCTCTGATCATCACGCTTTGCAATGTGGTTTTTGCACGCCTGGTCTGCTGATGACAGCCACGGAATTGCTGCGCACCCGCCCCGGTGCGTCCCGTGATGATATCCGCGACGCTATCTCGGGCAATCTTTGCCGCTGTACAGGGTACCAAACCATCATTGATGCCATTTCCGACATGGGAACGCGCCTATTGGCGGAGGAGAAATCGGCATGACAATAGAGACAAAAATAGGGATTGGCGCTTCCATGCCGCGCCGCGAAGACGCGCGCCTTTTAAGCGGGCGAGGGCGGTTCACGGATGATCTGTTGCTGCCGCGTATGGCGCATGCCGCGATGTTCGGCAGCCCGCATGCACACGCCAGAATTGTCAGTATAGACACGGCAGCTGCAGCTGCCCTTAAAGGCGTTCTGGGGGTTTTTACCGGAAAAGATCTGGCAGGCGTCATGGGACCGATGCCGACCCTTGCGACCCCGCCTGTGGTTCAGCATTGTGTGGCGATTGAACGAGCGCGCCATGTCGGAGAGCCGATTGCCGTGGTGGTCGCGGAAAGTCGTTACATCGCCGAGGACGCTGTTGCTTTGATCGAAGTGGAGTTTGAGGAGCTGCCAGTCGTGGTTGATCCTGAAGCCGCCGTCAAATCGACGGGCAACGCAGTTTTGCATCCGGAATTCGGTAGCAATATCGTGCATCAAAGCCGCCATGCCTGGGGTCCGGTCGAGGAGGCTTTCTCCCAGGCCGCACACGTGGTTTGTCGCGAGTTCCGCTGGCCACGAGTGGGGCCTCAGCCCTTGGAAACCTGTGCGGCAATTGCCGACTATGACGCCATTACCGGGCACTTTCAGGTATGGGCAAATATGTCTCAGCAGAGCGTCATCGGGCCAAAATTTGCCAAAATCCTGCACACCGATATGGCGCATATGACATTCCATATACGCGATGTGGGCGGGAGTTTTGGCGGCAAGGCAACGCTCTATCACGTTCCGCTGCTGGCGGCAGTGCTGTCGCGTGAAATCGGGCGACCCGTCAAATTTGTTGAAGATCGCGCTGAACATATGACAGCTGGAAATCAGCATGCTTCAGATCGGCTTTACAAGGCGGAGCTGGCAATCAATGCTGAAAATCGCTTTACCGGCCTGCGCTTGCGTGTGCTTGACGACATGGGTGCCTATTTCCTGATCGCAACCGGAGCGCACGGCAACGCCCTGGCGCAAGCTACAGGTCCCTATCAGATCGACGCTCTGGAATATGATCTGACCTGCGTCGTCACCAATAAGACGCAACAGGCGCCATACCGGGGTTTTGGCGGCGAAGTCGGCAATTTTGTATTGGAGCGCATGGTCGATGCGGCTGCGGCGGAATTGGGTGTGCATCCGGTAGAACTGCGCCGGCGTAATTTTATTGCCAATGATCAGTTTCCCTATCGCACGCCCGTGGGCAATCTCTACGACAGCGGCGACTATACCCGCGTACTCGATGCCGCGATGGCACTGGCTGACGAGCACAAGATCTGGGACCTGCCAAAACACGCCGCGCCCGGCAAGCGCATTGGTGTCGGATTGGCGACGGTCAATGAACGATCCGTTTTGAGCATGACAGAGTTTTGGCTGCTTGATGCCGATCCGATTTTTCCTCAGTCGTCATCTCCCGAGAGTGTCCAGGTATCGATCCATGCGGATGGAACGGTCAATGTGAGCATTTTCGCGCCGCATTGGGGGAATAGTCCCGAAACCATGGCGGCCCAGATTACCGCCCATGAACTGATGATTCCACCGGAGTGGATACGCGTCGTTCAAGTCGGCACCGATGGCGGCATGCTGTCCAAAGGTCCGGCAGGCAGTCGTTACACAGCCATGTTGGCAGGCGCTATTCTGGGGGCTTGCACGAAGCTCAAACAGCGTATTCTTGCCTTTGGCGCCCATCGGCTTGGCGTTTTGATGGATGAGGTGGAATACGCTGACGGACAGGTTACCTGCAAAGTCGATACAAGCCGGGCGATTTCGCTGCCCGATATAGCGCGCGCGAGCCACAGTCATCGACTGGATTTTCCCGGCGATGATCAAACGTTTCGGTCCGGTTTGACAGAGAGTTTCACCTGCGATCATCCGCGGGCAACGCTTCCCACGCAAGACCGGACCGATCTTGGTATTTTTTATCCGATTGTCGGTCATGCCTGTCACATCGCGGTTATTGAAGTGGACGAGGCGACGCAATCCAGCCGGGTGATCCGATACGTCGCGGTCCATGACGCGGGCACGATTGTCAATCCAAGGCTGGTGGATGGTCAAATTCGTGGAGGCATAGCCCAGGGCATTGGCACAGCCCTTTACGAACAATATCTTTACGATGAAGAGGGGCAACTGGTGAACGCCACACTTGCCGACTATGGCGTGCCCACATCGGAGGAAATTCCCGACATGATACTTGGCCATGTGGAAACGCCGTCACCGTTCACGGCCTACGGGATCAAGGGGTGTGGCGAAGGCGGTCGGCTGGCGGCCATGCCTGCCTTGGCAGCGGCATTTGACGATGCCTATCGGGATCGCAACCTCTATGTTGACAGGCTGCCAATGACCCCTTCAGCACTACATACGAAGCTATCACAGCTTAAGCCTGTTTGAAGGGGCATCGGCTCAAGTGTTGGTCCATTACGTTTAGTTCAGCCCTCAGCCAGCAGCGTTCCGCACAGATGACCGAAAACCAGCGCCGGGCCCAATGTTGCACCGGCGCCGGGATAGGCACCTCCAAATATCGATGTGGCATCGTTGCCGACGGCATGCAGGCCGCCGACCGCAGTGCCGTCTGCACGCAAGACCCTTGTTTTCGCATCTGTCGCCAAACCTGCAAATGTGCCCAAATCGCTTACAACCAGTTCCACGGCGTAAAAAGGTCCGCGCGCGATCGGGCCGAGGCACGGATTGGGGAATGCGCTGTCTCCCATATAGGTCTGATAGACGTCGGAACCTTTGCCGAAATCGTCGTCGCGACCTGCCGTGGCCGCTGTATTGTTTCGCGCAATGGTCTCCATCAGCTGTTGCGCCGGCAAATTCAAATGCGCCGCCAGCATCTCGATCGTTGCGCCGTGTTTGAGATAGCCGGAGCGAATGTGATGCGCGTGCGGTATGGGAAAGGGAAGGACCGCGCCAAGACCGTAGCGCAGGCCGCGTCGATCGGTCAGAAGATAGAATTTTCGCTTTGGATCAGCCTCAATCCCTTTGATCATGGCGCGTGTGAATGCGTGGTAGTTGAGGCTTTCGTTTGCGAAGCGGCGGCCTGAGCTGTCGATGGCGATGACACCGGGTTTGGCGCGGTCGACCAGATGAAAGTATGTGCCCGTGCTGCCATCCCTGCGCGGCACCTGTGAGGCGGGCGACCACGCCCCGGCATCCGACAGGCTCATCTGCATGGTGCCTGAGGCAGCCTCTGCCAGTTCGGCGCCATCGCCAGTGGCCCAGGACCCAGTCAGCGAGTGATGGGTGCCGCCTGCCGCCACATGAGGAAATGTCTCCATTCGGCGGCGACTGTTCCAGGAATAGCCGCCGGTTGCCAGCACCACATCACATCGCGCCTGTATTTCGCGAAGATCCTTGCCTGTCTGCGCCATGATCCCGGTCACTCCGCCACCCTGCGTCGTCAGGCAAAGCGTCTGCGTCCTGTCGAGGAACGTTACACCCGCCTTTAGTGCTGCGGCCAGAAGCTGACCCGCCAGCGCCTGGCCGTTGACAAATTGGGTGGATTGGCCATAGCGCAGAATATCTCCCGCATGGGCAGCCAGCCGACGCCCGACAAACAGCGCTGACGTCAATGAGCGGCTTGCATTCATGAAGTGTTGAAAGTCGGCACCGCTTCCAACGCCCAGGCCAATGAAGGTGTGCTCGGGAATGGGAAGCGCCAATCGCTTCAGCCAGCGGCCCAATTGGCGACCATTGAATGGTGACGTATACAGCGTGCGACCCATATCCACGCCACCTGGTGCCTTGGGATAATAGTCCGGATATTTGGCCGCAAGAAAGTTGAGTTCGCTTTCTTCGACAAAAAAACGAATGGCTTTCGGCCCATGCTCCAAAAAAGCGGTAACCCGTGCGCTGTCGAAATGCGTACCTGCGTGGTGGCGAATATAGGTCTCGGCGGAACTTTCTGCTTCGATATACCCTGCTGCAGCCGCAATATGATTTCCGGGCACCCATATGCATCCCCCCGATCGGGCCATGGTGCCGCCGAAGCGATCCGTCTTTTCCACGATCAGCACGGACAGCCTGGAATGTGCCGCGGCTATAGCGGTCGCCATGCCGGCGGCGCCGCCACCCAGCACGATCACATCATAACAATTGTCCATCATTGTCCCGCTTCATTTCGGTGAACTGTTTGATCAACATAATTCAATCAAGCGATCGCTTCAAGCGAATGCTTGACTGATAGACGTTGAGTATTTACATTGCTTTGGGGTGAGCGGCAAGAATTGTCAGCGCTGTTATCCTTTAGGCGTGGAGGGCACGGCAGCGTGCATGCGTGCGGTTGTCCCGCTCTTTGGAATTGGCAATAGCGAAGGTGCATAGACATGAAGATCAGCGGTGAAAAGCAGATCAAGGCCACTCCGGAAGAAATTTGGGCGCAGTTGCTGGACCCTGACGTGCTGAAGCAATGCGTTCCGGGCTGCGAAGAGGTTGAGATAACGCAGCCGCTGACCTATCGCGCTGTTGCAACCATCAAGGTCGGACCGGTCAAGGCACGTTTTTCCGGTGATATCAATATCGTGGACATCGATGACTTCAAGTCTTGTCGCCTCGTTGGCAAGGGCTCGGGAGGCGTGGCCGGATATGCCCGTGGAAATGCGATGGTTCAACTGACACCGGCGGAGACCGGAACCAGACTGTCATATGACTGTGAAATCCAGATTGGCGGGAAGATTGCTTCTCTGGGTGATCGCCTTTTCCGTTCTATCGCAGAAAAAAATGTCGACAGCTTCTTTGCTAGCTTCCAGAAACTCACGGATCAGAACGTTTCGGCGCAGTGAACTGCCATTCAAAGTCGACACAAATCGTCACCAGATGTGGTGCGCATTGACGCTGTTGGTTCAGTCCCCTCTGACTGGAATCGGATACCGCATCGATACTCTGCACACTGTTGCGTTCAAACGCCGCTTTCAACTAACGATGGAGCGCGTTGTTTGAATCCGCGTGTCTGGGGAATAATCTGATGAGGCTGTCCATAATTGACCAACAGGGACAGATTATGCAGCTTTGATGAGCTTGCTTGCGGGGTTGTCATACCCCTCTCAAGAGCGGTGGCAATCTTCCTGTCATGAAACAGCATGCCATGTTCTTGCGATCATGCGGGCTGAGGGATAATAAGAGTGCATATCATTCTATGGTCTGGCGTGCGCCACTCGGTCACGAAATGGTTGCCATCCTACCCCTGTAAAGTGGAATACACCTGAAATGACGACTGCAACACGCGCCCGAACCCATCTGACCATTTTGGTGGTTCTGGGGTCAGTGCATCTGCTGAACGACATGATGCAATCATTGATCCCTGCGGTCTATCCGATCCTCAAGGAAGCCTATGCGCTGGATTTTGTTCAGATCGGCATCATCACCATGACGTTCCAGCTCGCCGGTGCCATGCTGCAACCCTTGATCGGCATGGCAACGGACCGGCATCCTTTGCCCTATTCGCCCGTTGTCGGCATGATGTTTACCCTTGTCGGCCTCGTCAGCCTCGCCTTCGCCCACAGCTATGCGGTGATCCTGCTCTCGGTCACCCTGATTGGTATCGGTTCGTCGATCTTCCATCCCGAGGCGACCCGGATGGCGCGCTATGCCGGTGAGGGCCGTCAGGGGCTTGCGCAGGGTATCTTCCAGGTCGGTGGACAGGCCGGTGGCGCGCTCGGGCCGGTTTTTGCCGCGTTGATCATTGTGCCCTGGGGGCAGTCGAGCCTTGCGTGGTTCGCTTTGACCGCACTTTTGGCCATGACGCTCCTGGCATGGATCGGCAGCAAGCAGCGCCAGATCAGCGCCGAATTTGCAGCCATGAGGGCGGCGATCAGCAAGAACAGCGCAGCAACGGCGCAGCTTGCGCCCCTGACCATCGGTATAGGCCTTGTCGTTCTGACCTTTCTGATGTTTGTCAAGAATGCCTATAACGAGAGTTTTCGTTCCTTTTATACGTTCTATCTGATCGATCGTTTCGGCCTTTCGGTTCCTTCTGCGCAGATGATGCTTTTCATCTTCCTGCTGGCTGCGGCTGTCGGGGTGTTGATCGGCGGGATCGTTGGCGACCGGATTGGACGTTACCGGATTATCTGGATTTCAGTGATGGGACCCTTGCCGCTCACATTGATCCTGCCCTACGCCGATCTGTTCTGGACAGGCGTGCTGACGATCGCAATCAACCTGATCATGGCCAGCGCCTTTGCATCGATCCTGATCTATGCCATCGAACTTCTGCCCAATCGGATCGGTTTGATCGGAGGATTGTTCTACGGTTTGAACTTCGGTCTTGGCGGTATTGCCGCCGCTCTCCTCGGCGTGCTGGCGGACAGCTATGGCATTCAGACAGTCTACCAGATCTGCTCTTTTCTGCCGCTTGCAGGGTTAATGATCTGGTTCCTGCCTCGGATCGACGAGGGCATTGGATCCTGAATCGGGAGAGGGGAACGTCGCACGGCATAATGAAAGTGGCGATGCGACGACCCGGTTGGTCAATGCACAGGCGCTCTCGCACAAGCTCAAACGCCGACGCAACGCCCTTGTGAGACCGGTGCGAACCGCTTCAAAACATCGTTCGTAGGTTTGCGCCGATCCAGGTGCTCGTGGTCTCGCCCGGACTGGTCACATTGCCGACAACCGAGAAGGTCGCGTCGCCAAAATTTAACTCAACACCCAGACCGGCGCGCACCCAGTTTTGTTCGTAAGGGGCGGCGGCAAAATCGAATGTGCCAAGGCCAATGACCTGGCCCGTGATGTTGCTGCCGGCAGATTCAAAACGATGTGCAGCCTCCAATGTGCCGATCACATTGACAGTCTCGGTCACTGGAACGCGGGCATCAACCCCGATACGGGCTTCGGTTGAGGTGTCGCACAGCTTGTTGAAACTGGCCGGAAACGCGCCACCGGTTTCCGTGTAGCCGTCCATGCAGCCGCGTGCGTATGACCCTTCAAGATAGGGTGAGACATAGGGCACGAAGTTCTCAAACTGCAAACGACCGCGCACACCGAAGCCGGTAAGATCGGTCTCACCCGTGGAACTCGAAATCAGACCGCCATTGGCGCGGTAGTTGCGTGTGATGTCAGCGCCGCCGATGAGTGCGGTCCCGGTCAGCACGCCCCATATGCTGCCTGTGTTTGAAGTATAAAGCTGCCCGATGGTTTCAAGCTTGGCATAGCCCGTCAAAACATTGGTGGTTCCTCCATAGGCAGAACTCTGGTTGTTGCCTGCAATGCCGACGGCGCCATTGATTTGCACCGCGCCAAAATTGCGTCCAATACCAATTTCGCCGAGGGCCACCGTGCCATCGCGTGCGCCATGATTGTCACGCCCGAGATCTCCGCTGGTCCAGGCGATATTGCGTCCATCGGGCGCGCGTCGATCCAAAGGTCTGCTACCCGCGCCGTTCAGCAGGAGGCCCAGGCCGTTGGTAATCGTTGCATTTGTGGCTGCGGCATTGCCCAATGTCGCGGTCAGGTCGGTCATGGTGATAAGACCCACGCCACCGCTGCCGCCATCACCGCCGCCTGTGCCCCCGCCATCGCCGCCGCCATCGCCGCCATCGCCGCCATCGCCGCCGTCACCGCCACCTTCGCCGCCAGACGTATCGGTGGCATAATTGCAGGTTGAAGGGCCAGTGCCATTGCCACGTGCTATGTATAGATCAGAGCGCAGAAAGGGGCCGGCCCTGACTGGGAACGTGCTGCCAACCACGACACTGCCGTCACAATTGGTCGCACGCGCTGTGTAGGTGCTGCCATCAGCAATTGTTACGCCGCTCAGGCGCAACCATTGCTCGACACTGACAAGGCCGGTTGTTTCGTCCCAGCGAAAGCCTGAAGGGATACCTGGATCAGCAATGTCGCCAACCAGAACCTGCCCATTGCCAGACACCCCATAGGCGATTGACCCACGATCTGTCTGGCCAAGGGCTGAGACAACACCATCGACCCAGCGAACCGCCACCTGGCGCGTTTCGAATAGCGAACTGCCGCCGATAACTCTGCCATCGTAGGACACGTCCAAAGCATTGGAGCTGCCGCCATCGAGCGTCTGCAGCGCCACCATGCCTGTGTCGTCGGTCCAGGAGAAAGCGCGCGGAATCGTTGGCCCATCGAAACCCGAAGAAATACCGACGGCAAGCGCGCCATCACCGGATGTCGCGTAGGCAGATGCCGAGACTTCATCGTCATCAAGCTGGCCAAGGCTCTGCATGCCGTCTTCGCTCGTCCAGCGCATGGCGCGCAACCGCCCGGCGCCATCATAGGAACTGCCGACAATGACATTTCCATCGGCCGAAATACCCAGGCCGCTTGAACTGTTGGAGCCGAGTGATCCGAGGTCCTGAAAACCGCCTGCATCGGTCCAGCGATAGGCGCGGTTTCCGGTGATGTCGGATTCAAGGATGGAATTGTTCGCAGTGCCGGTGATCACCGTACCGTCGCCGGAAATGCCCAGCGCATCGAGCTTGAACAAACTACCGCGCGTGACGCCGCCCAGTGTGTTGAACCCGTTGGCTTGTGTCCAGACCATTGCATGACTGGACGTGCCGCCATCCAGCGGATCCGTATTGCCGATCACCACTGAGCCGTCATCGGAAACACCCGTGCCATACACCCTTGTTTCGGTATTCAGGTAATCCGCGGCACCAGCGTGCAGGGCAACCAGACAAACGGTACCCAGCGCTGTTGCGCCCAATAGTTTTCTCAATGCAGGTGATGTCATAAATGGCCCCTATACGGATATGCCCATCCGAATTATATGCATTGAGATACAATGCAGGGGCCACAGGGTTTGCTCCATCCCCTGTTCAGGGGAGAGACGCCTGAAGGGACAAAGGGCTTTCTGTACAATCTGCGTTATAAACAATTTTTTGCAAATGAGGGGCAAGATGCGAACCCGTCGCACGGCTACGCCGGCACTATTTGTTGCAGTTCCGATGATCATCGCAATGATGATTGCCGCCTGCGCTGTCTATGTCGCCCTCAATCAGCCGTGGCTGGGCCTGCGTTTTACCGCGACAGCCTCAAATGGCATAGAAATAATACACACGGCGCCGAACGGCCCGTCGGCAGGCCTTCCCGAAGGTGCAACAATAACAGCTCTGACTGCCGAGAACGGAAACCGCATCGAACTGGTTCCGTTCGATGCGGTTGAGGATCCCGATACTGCCGCCAATTACGCAATCTTCAATGGATTTCTGGAGCGTCAACAGGTTATTGCCGAAATTCTGCGTTCCCCACGGGTAATATTGAGTTTGAGCGATGGCAGCAATGTCACGGTTTCTCCGGGGAAACGTCGACCGCTTGCAAGCTTGTCTGTCGATTTCTGGATATTGATCGTCATTGGGCTTCTTGGGGTGCTGACGGGCGCCTGGACGCTTGCGTTCAGGCGCGAGGCCGATGTCGCCAGAATCTGGGCGCTCAATGGCGTGGCACTGTTGTTATCAACCTTCCCCGCAGCGATATTTCTGACCAGAGAAATCGCATTGAACGGCGCATTGTTCAGGCTCCTGTCGACGGTCAATTTTGCAGGGGCTTTGTCCTTTTGTGTTTTTCTGCTCGCATTGTTTCTTCTTTATCCGCGCAGATTGGTGCCGCTCTATTTGGTGGGTGTGCTCATTGCGCTCATCCCCATTCTGGTTTTCACACAGTATTTTCAGATTGGCGTGAACGGCCCGGACATGGGGCGTTATCTTCCCATTGCGCTTTTTGCCACCGCGGCGTCGGTGGTTGCAATCATTCAATATCTGTTGGCCCGGGGTGATCCTGTAAAACGCGCCGGCGTGGCATGGTTTGGGGTTTCAATCGCCCTTGGTACCGGCATTTTTGTAATTCTGTACGTTGTGCCGAGTTTGCTGGGTCGGGCGCCTTCGGTTCCCCAGTGGATCGGTTACGCTTTGGTTCTTCTTGTCCACTCAAGTCTTGCGCTTGGTATTTTCAGATACCGTCTGTTTGAACTCGAGATATGGTCCTTTCGTATTCTCTTTTATGTCACGGGCACGCTGATTTTTGCTGTGCTCGATATGATGCTGGTCTCTGTTGTCGCCTTCGACGCCGTCCCGGCTTTTGGGCTCGCCCTGGCAGCGGTGGTCGTGTTTTATCTCCCGTTTCGCAACATGCTGCTATCGCGTCTGACACCGCCTGAAATGCAGCGCCAGGAGCTTTTCACCGAAGTAGTCGACGTCGCGGTCGCATCCTTTGGGGCCGAACGTGATGCCCGATGGGAAGCGCTGTTGCGTCATGCATTCGAGCCATTGTCGATTGAAAAGACATTGCCGGTTGCAGAACCGGAGATCAGCGAGGATGGCCTGGCGCTTCTGGTGCCTGGCCGGGACGTCGTGGCGCCCATGAAGCTGGGATATGCGTTTTCCGGACGCAGATTGTTCACCCGCCGGGAAACCGCTTTTGCTCAAGAGCTTTGCAACATGCTTGTTTACGCCATCGAAAGCCACAGCGCGTTTGAACGTGGCAAAGCGGAAGAGAGGGCCCGTATAGGCCGGGACATGCACGACAATATCGGCGCCAAACTGCTGAGCGCGCTGCATGGCACGAAGCCGGACAGCAAGGACGCCATGATACGCGATGCGCTGTCGGATTTGCGTGATATTCTCAACAATGTCACCGGCCTGCCTCAAACCATTGAGGAAAGTCTGGCCGAATTGCGCCTTGAGACCGCCGAGCGGCTATCTGCTGCCGGCCTTGCCCTTCAATGGTCCTCTCCTGATGAAGATGCGACCCCGCTTTGCCCGATTGCGGCGCATGCGCTGCGCTCGATTGTTCGCGAGGGGGTCAGCAATTCCATTCGTCATGCCAACGCCACATCTGTTGCCGTTGAAATAAAACATGTACAGCAGCAGCTCGAGTTGACCATAAGGGATGACGGGCAAAGTGCAGCGGGGGGCCTGCAGCACGATACCGGCACCGGCAGCGGGCTCGCCGGCATTCGCGCCAGGCTGGAGGCGCTCAAGGGTCAGTTGGATATCATCGACAGCGGGGCAGGCTTCACGTTGAAGGCCTGTTTTCCAAGTGTTCAAGGGACGCGTACATGAAGCAGGTGTTGATTGTGGAAGATGTCGCGGAAACGCGGAACTGGCTCAGCAATGTAGCGATTGCCGCTTTTCCTGAATGCATCACAACCATGGCTGACAGCCTGCGGGCTGGACGGGCGGCCGTAGACAGGCACGTTTTCGATATGGCGTTGATTGATCTCAAACTGCCTGATGGCAACGGGTTGGACCTGCTTTCTCACATCCGGCAATCGGGCGCTTCAACACTTGCCGTTGTCACCACCGTGATGGCCGATGATGCCAATATTGTTGCCGCGCTGTCTCGGGGCGCCAGTGGTTATCTGCTCAAGGAACAGCCAGCCGAGCGCATCGTGCAACAGCTGACCCAACTGGCTGAAGGCGTTCCTGCGCTGTCGCCGTCGATTGCGCGCCGCATCATGGAACACTTCCGCCGCACGGGGCCGGTGGTCGAGGAAGCGTCAACCTTGACTGCGCGCGAACGCGAAGTTCTGGCCTTGATCAGCCGTGGTTTGCGCAATGTCGACGTTGCCGACGCGCTGGGCTTGTCGGAGAGCACAATTGCCAGCCACTTGAAATCGACCTATCGAAAACTCGGCATTTCGTCACGCGCAGAAGCATCCTGGCACGCCACGCGTATGGGGCTGACGCCAGGAGATTAGGAAGAGCACGCCGGCGGTACAAATCCGGTCGTTGCGGGACAGGTAGGCACGCAAACGCATCAATACGCCTGAAGAAATATTAAAAAACCCATAAATAACAGTGTGATAATTGGTTATGGTGTAATATCGGGGGATGCCATATTGTCGTAATTTCCCAATGATCTCTTCATCGTCTGTTTCCTCAAAATAAGAACAGACAGAATCCGGAATGGGGAGCCGTTCGATATCAGGCCATGCGCATTTGCATATATTGTGTTTTGTGGCGCTGACGCCGGACGAGGCTCTTGCCGCTCAAATAAGGCCATTATACGTTGACACATTTACTTGACCTGCAGCCGTTGCCGCCCCGCGTTGACGTTGCAAATGACCGACGCGGAGGAATCGCTCGATGACAATCATGACAACCAGGACTGTAGCTTTCATTGTAACCGGTGCCGTGTGCATGGCGGCAGGTTTTGCCCTGGCGAAGTCCACCTATCCACCGGTGCAGGTGCTCGTCTCCACTGAAAAGACAACCATCGGCCAGGACATCGTCTATCCCGATGGCACAGCCAAGATCACCGGTGCGATCGTCACCATGCAACCCGGCGGCACAACAGGCTGGCATAAACATGATGCACCTCTGTTCGGCTGGGTGATGGAAGGCGAGGTCACCGTGGATTATGGCGACGCCGGCACAAAAACCTACAAAAAGGGCGATGCGTTCATCGAAGCGCTCGAGAGCTATCACAACGGCAAGAACACCGGCGAAACCATCACGCGGATCCTTGCGGTGTTCTCAGGCGCCGATGGCGTTGCCAATACGGTGATGAAGGCCGAATAAGGCGCAGCACGGTTGAAGGGCGCTGGTTTCACGCCGATTCCGCCAACCGTCTGTTCCAGGCCTTTTGCATGCGACTCCCAATTGGTGCCATCGTATTCCGGTTTGAGCAGGCATGACTTCAGACTGATGCGCCAATTGCCATAGGCAGCACATGCAAATCCGCACTGTCACTTGGCGACGATTTGGCTTTCGACCAAATCAGCGCCAGCGCAAACGGTGGTGAAGCAGGCCCGTGTCTGATGGGGTTACCTGTTAGCCGGCATTCATCGAGCCAGAAAAATCCTGGTCTTTCCCCCGAAGGGCTCAACGATCACGGCGAGGACCGCCTGGAAAGCGAGCCCCGAACAATGATTGATCCGACTTTTGGCATGAAGTCAGTGGAGGTGCGCTGGACTACTTTTGCCTGACAAGTCTGCTGCACTTGGCCGAGGCGTCCTCGCCCGTCTCTGTATAGCACAGGTCGATCACGTCAGGGCCGGCGAGCGAGCCGGCGAAGGAGCCATCCGCGTCAACGACCACAAGGACGCGCCCATCGGGGGTCATGCTGCCGTAGACGTCAGTGGTCTCATAGGCCCCGGGTGCGCCAAAGGACTTGACGGCCTTGAACGCGGTTCCCTGCTGCTCGCGAACCTCTATGATGAGCTCGTGCCGGTCCCAACCGTCCAGAACGCCAACGCCATACTCCTCACCCTTCCAGGTGCCGATGAGAGAGACCGGGTCGGCGGCAAATGCCGGAGCAGCGAGAATGAGAGTGAGCGTCGCGATGATTATGGTATTCATTTGATTTGCCTCTGTTTTGACCTTCCATTCTCGGTATGGCTCCTTCTTGTCAACGGCAAGTTGGAGATTCAGAGAAAGGTGGCTTTTTCGATCTGATAGGGCCCCGATTCGCTTTTGGCGATTGTCAGGCAGCATTGGGATAGCGCATTTTTAGGGAAATGGATAATTGTTTGGGCAAAGTGCAAACGACGATTTTGGGGGGCTGTTTGTTGCGAGGACATGGCTTGACTGGTTGACGTAGCGATACCCGCCCAAGGTTCAGATCCGGACTTGCCGATCAAAATTCAGTGCCAAGCCACCGCCTTGGATTCATATTCAGTCGCCGGACACACCGAAAATAGGGAAGGGGCCGGTGGGCCAAACAAAATCCCCTAAACTAGTCCCCTGGTTTTCGAGGTAGCCGACGATTGAACTTCAGCTAACCCATTGATTTTTTGGCTTAAAGAAAATTGGCTGGGGAACCTGGATTCGAACCAGGACTAACGGAGTCAGAGTCCCGACTACCCACTTGTTGTAATAGTGCTTTTTCTCCGAAATCGGAGAATGCCCCTTATGCAAAATCAAAGGGTTACGACAAAAGTTCCAACCGACAATCGACTGTCCGACGCGGCCCGCTGGTACGCGAAAAATTGCCAAAATAGTACGCGGGCTTTTGTCCCATTACTTCGCCAAAAATTTGGTCTAACAGCTTTGCAGGCTATCCAGGCTGCGCAATTGGCGCGTGGGTTGCGCTGATGGCCCGGCTTCAAGAGAACGATATCCTGTTTGCCTGCAAGGCGCTCAATATCATGCCAGGCCTGTCAGCGAATACGCGCCGTGTGGCCGGTGCGTTAATCGACCATTTCAATCGGAAAACAGGCCAATGCGACCCCAGCATTGGTCGCCTGGCACGGATGCTCGACATAGACCCGGCGACTGTCAAACGCGCCACTGCAGAGCTGTGCAGCGCCGAACGCGGGTTATTCGAAAAGGTGAGTCATGGCGGGCTTTCACATCGTGCCAGCTATTTGCCGAATTGGGCAAGGTTTCGTGAATTTGTCACTAATTGGGAAGCCAGAATGAAGACAGGCGAGGGACCGGCAAAGGGCGCAAAACTGCGCTGTTCAAGGGCGCAGAACTGCGACGTTAAAGGGCGCAAAACTGCGCCCCAAACCAATCTAATAAACCAATCCAATAAACCAATCTGTACTTTGAGCACTGAGTCTCAGTATGCCAAACCGCGAGTTCTGAACCCTGCTGAGCCTATGAATGGGCTCTTGAAAGGGAACAAGCCGCCAGGTGCTCCGACCCTTCTCCTGCCTATCAATGGAGGCAAGTCTGTATCGAAGGGGAACGCGGCATGGTGCTCGGCTGAAAGGCGCTTGGACAGAGATATCCGTGCATTCGGCCAAGCCAAATACGCTGACTGCATCGAACGCATGACACCCGAACTGATGAACGCAGCCACTCAGGCCGAGATGGAACGGCGGGGATCGGGAGCAGGATTTGTCCGAGAAGCATTGGATTATCCAACAGGTGGCCAGCGTTATGGCTAAAGGGATTTCAGGCATCGCGAACCGAAATGGGTCCTTCCGGGGGCGAAAGCACGCGGGTAATTCGCACCGCAGCGTTTTAGTCGCTGAGATAAAATTGAATGCTAAATATATATATGGGAAATCAGATAGTTATGACTAATTTGCATGGCTCATCATATCCAAATGCGATGATCGGCGAACCGAGAACGCTTTCCAAAAGCCAGTTTGCCCGCAAGGTTTCCTTGTCGCCTGGTCGGATTTCCCAGCTGATCAAAAAGGGCTTGCCAACCGAACCGGATGGCAAGGTCGATGTGGCGCTTGGCCGGATCTGGATTCAGGAAAATGTCGACACCAATCGAAGCGCGGCGCAAAAGCCTGATGATCTGTTTTCAAACGCGGATCCGAAAGCTTCCGTTTCGAGCGAACGGCTTCGCCTGGTCAAAGAGCAAGCCGACGCCGCTGCCCTGAAAAACGCAATTGCCCGGCGCGATTATGTTCCGGCCAGCGAGGTCGATCGGGAATGGTCGAGCGTCATGCGCAAACTGCGATCCGGGATCCTTGCCATTCCGTCGCGCGTTCGCCAGGTGTTGCCGCACCTGACAGCCCAGGACGTGGCTGCACTCGATGCCGAGTTGCGCCGCACGCTGGAAGGGCTGGCCAGTGATGAATGAAACCCTGCAGCATATCCGCGCAACAGCACTGTCCGCACTGATGCCACCACCAAAGCTGATGCTGTCAGACTGGATCGAGGCGAATATCAACCTGCCCGATGATGTGTCATCGCTGCCCGGTGCCGTCCGGCTCTGGCCGTTCCAGCGCGAGATTGCCGACGCAATCGGCGATCCGCTGATCGAGCGCGTTACCCTGGTCAAACCGGTGCGTGTCGGCTTCACCACATTGCTGACCGGCGCGCTGGCCGGTTTCATCGACAATGATCCGGCACCGATCCTTTGCCTTTTGCCGACCGAAGCCGATGCCCGCGATTACATGGTTTCCGATATCGAGCCAATCTTTGCCGCCTCGACCGCGCTGGCTGGCCTGTTGTCGGCTGGGGAAACGGACGAATCCGACCGCAACACGCTGCTTTATCGCCGTTATCCGGGCGGCAATCTCAAGATTGTTGCGGCCAAGGCACCGCGCAATTTGCGCCGGCACAATGTCCGGATCCTGCTTTGCGACGAAGTGGACGGCATGCCGGACAGCGCCGAAGGCTCGCCGCTGGTGCTGGCCGAGCGCCGGACGTTCTCATTTGCCGACCGCAAGATTGTTATCGGCTCGACGCCGATTTTCGAATCGACAAGCCGAGTGCTCAGATCCTATGCACAATCCGACATGCGGGTTTTTGAAGTGCCATGCCCGGAATGCGGCGCGTTCAATGAAATTCTCTGGGGTGATATCCACTGGCCGGAAGGCGAGCCGCACAAGGCGCATTATTGCTGCCCGGATTGTTCCGGCGCGATCGAGGAGCGTCACAAGCCCGGCATGATCGAGATGGGGCGCTGGCGCCCTACCAAACCTGAGATCGAAGGCCATGCAGGATTCCGGCTGAATGCGCTTGTTTCGCAATTGGCAAATGCCAGCTGGGGCAAACTCGCAGTCGAATTTGTCGCGGCCAAGGATGATCCGTCGCTGTTGCAGACATTCGTCAACACCATCCTGGGACAAGGCTGGCGCGAAGAAGGCGAAGAACTGGACGATGCGGATCTGGCGACCCGGCGCGAGGATTTCGGCCTCGACCTGGTGCCGGCAGAGGTGCTGGTCATGACGGCCGGTGTCGATGTCCAGCGCGACCGGCTGGAAGCGACCTTTCTGGGCTGGCTGGAAAATGGCGAATGCCTGGTGCTGGGCCATAGCGTCGTGTGGGGAAGCCCGCATGAGGGTTCAAGCTGGGGAGAGCTGGACGGCATGCTGCAAACGCGCTGGAAGCATGCCCTGGGCGTCACGATCGGCCTTGATGCAGCTATTGTCGATTCCGGTGACGGCGAGACCATGGAGCGTGTCTATGCCTTCTGTTTCCCGCGCTTCAGGCGCAAGATCATGGCGGGCAAGGGCGTTGCCGGGAACCGGCCATGGGTGGAAGCATCAAAATCAAAGAAACGCCGCGGTGGGCGGTTGTTCCTGGTCGGCGTTGACGGGATCAAGAGCCACTTGATCGCGCGGCTATCACGCGGGCAGACAATGCGGTTTTCGAAAGACTTGCCACTGGTGTGGTTTGAACAGCTGGCAAGCGAGCGTGTGGTTGTGCGCTATTCGCGCGGCCAGCCGACGCGCTTGTTTGAACGGATACCAGGGCGCGAAGCAGAGGCGCTGGATTGTGTGGTCTATGGATTTGCTGCCAGGCAGCTTGTGCAACCGAACTGGCTGCAGCGGCGTGACCAGTTGAGTCGGATGAAACGCGGATTGGACGTTGAAAAATCTAATCGGGTTATTCGTTCGAACTGGATGGAGTGACTCACTGCAAATTTGCAGACCCAGATTCACGCTAAGTAAAATAGCTAGTTTATGAGAAAAAGAACCGAGGATATCAATGCATTGATAGAAAAAATAGCGAAGGAACTATAGATGAACCAGTTTGCCCAACGCATTTTGGGGGCGAAGTATATTCTTAAATAACGCGGCATTGCATTCATCCTGTGAACCCGTGGATGACCGATCACCAGCTTGCGGGACTTGTCAGCTGCGCTTGTTAACAACTCAACGTTGATGGCAAAGCCCAGCGCAATACAAATCAAGCTGATTGAAGAAGTCAATACTGTAGTTTTTGCAATGATGGCGGCTATATCTGTCGTGTTCGTCATGCCGTTGGTGAGAACCGTAATTCCAGCTATAATTGCTGCCCCGTTAAGAATTACTAACGATCGTACTGATTCCAGTACAATTTTCTCGCCGTATTTATTGACATCATTTTGCCATTCTAACCAAAAATCTCCTAAGCCTTTGTAGTATGTTTCGTGCCTATCCGCTTAACGCCCATACCCACAACATGTAGGATGCTGCCATTCTCCCGAATATAACCCCGCCCTGGTCGGCGCGGTCGTGCCCCCGGCCATCCCAAGGAGCGACCGGAAGGCATTAAA
>Ga0208648_1000144_pt1 | contig 77682 bp, 75 predicted proteins | sample AntAceMetag02UKL_FD_184772 | JGI IMG/M metagenome (GOLD analysis project Ga0208648, IMG submission 184772) | Saline lake microbial communities from Ace Lake, Antarctica - Antarctic Ace Lake Metagenome 02UKL (SPAdes) (version 2) | ecosystem: Environmental > Aquatic > Non-marine Saline and... | reverse complement strand
CTTCGTTATTTAAAACCATCCGCACCGCACGTTCGCGCACTTCAGCTGAATATTTGTTCGTTGTCTTGTTTGTCATAGCTCCATCCTACTCAGGAGTTGGAGCCTCCGACAATCCCGGGGCGGTTCAGTTCGTCCTCTGGCTCTGCATTGACTGTTTTCTAAACATGAACATGCGATTGGAGGTAGCAATGGAAACACTGCTCAAAACTGGTATGGATGCTCTTGCGGTTCTGTGGGGCCTGGTGGATGAGCAGACACGCCATCGGCAAGAAGAGACTTGATTGCCAAAAGGTGCGCTGGAAGACCGTAATGGCGGTTCGATCCCGCCTCCCCACACTCTTTCCTACCTCACAGGCGGAATGTCACTGTAGCAATGCCTCAGTCCAAAGACAGGCTATCGTGAAAATGCTTGCGCCAATGTGCCTTCATGAACGAGATGGGGAATTCCACCTTTACCCCGCAGCTCCATGGCCTTGATGATTTTGATGCCTTCGTGGCTATGCTTCCAATCTCGTGAAGCCTCCGTCGCCACGCAGAGATAGTTCGTTTTCCTGCACACCGTATTCTTAAATGCGCCTCCTCGGTCAGAAATCATCACTTGGACTGCCTTTCTGGGGCCGAGTGTGAACTTCCCAGTCAAAACGAACATCCGTTGGTCGAAGATGATCTCGTTGTGATCTTCAAGCGCACCTTCGATCACGCCTACATTTCCGAACGTCGCGATTCCGGTATCACTCGCGCTGTCACCAACAAGGTGTGTAATCCAGGTGCAGATGTCGTCAGACTCTTCTTCGGTTATCCTGCCGTCTGCAATTGAAAGCAGTGCCGCATCTCTAAGACTGATAATCCTTCGGTCGGTCTGAAGGTCAGGATAGCTGCGAAGCTTCGATAGCAGTTTCTCGACCTCATTAGGGGTAATGCGGTTATCGCAGGCTATCCCTGCGCAGAAGCCGTAGAATTCATTGATCTGATCTTTGTCACTTTCAATAACAAAATCTCTGGATCGCATAGCGACGATATCTTCGACGATTTCGAAGACCTCCTTGGGGTCATTTTGCCAAATGCGAAGGTCGTCGAGGAGTTCGTTGGCATCTGGATCATGAAGCAGATTGAGAAAATTCTCGCTTTCCACTCTCAGTGGTTCGTACTCGGCTTTTTCAACATCTTCACTGGCCAAGATACCCTGCAGAAAGCCAAGCCAATAGGCCACAGCCTTTCTGTTGTTCGAGTTTCCATGAATTCGACTAAGGGCTGCGCCTTCATGTTCAAGCGCACGCTTTCCTGGACCCATCGCATCGACCATCGTGTCCCCCTGTAAGTTCAGAACACCTACAACCTATCAACGAAAATATGCGAATGCCAGCGCCAGCAGATCAGCGCGTAAGAAGGATGCAACGTATCTATCGAGGATGCAGTGTTATGCCCTCGAAGGCTGAATCACTCTGGAAAATGGCGGGCATTGCTTGCCCGAGTCTCAACGTATGTGGCGATGAGTCTCAAAAACCCTGGTGTTTGTCTCAAGGTATGTGGCGACAGACAAGAAATGGTGCAGCTGGAGGGAGAAACTTCCAACTCACTTTTCGAAACTTTGGAGGACTGGAATACCTATCTCAAGGCTGAAAAAGTCGAACTTCCAGAACTTCAAAACCAACCCAGACGGCCTAGTCGTAGAGGGCCGTCACTATGACGGAGACAGTTCAATCACAAACAAAACCTGCAATTAGAGAACGCTTCTCAGCCGCTAATGGAAAACTTCAATCGTATAAGAAATCATCGCCGAGGATTACATTGCGGCTTACAGAAGATGAGTTATCCAAACTAAAGAAGGCCGCCGAAGGCGTTTCTGTAAGTGCCTATATTCGTAAAAAGCTGTTTGGAAAAGAAGCTTCACTTCGTAAAACCCGAAGCCGAGTGCCCGTTCGAAATCAGGAAGCACTTGCCCAAGTCTTGGGTAAGCTCGGACAAACCCGTATAGCTAATAATCTCAATCAGATTGCTTACGAAGCAAACTGCGGCTCGCTGCTGATGGATAAGGAAACTGAAGACGAAATCAAACTCGCATGCGCTCAGATTGCGTGGATTCGGGTGAAGCTGATTGAAGCCTTGGGATTAAAGGCTAAAGACAAATGATCTTGAAGGGAAATCAAAGAGCTGGAGGAGCTCAACTGGCAATGCATCTTCTGAACGTTGCCGACAACGAGCATGTCACAGTGCATGAAATGCGTGGTTTTGTTGCTGACGATTTGCACGGCGCATTCAATGAAGCTTATGCAATTAGCCGTGGAACGCGGTGTCATCAGTTTTTGTTTTCGCTGAGCCTTAATCCACCAGAATTAGAAACCGTCTCCATCGACGCATTTGAAAAAGCAATTTCTAGTATTGAGGAAAAGTTGGGGTTGAATAATCAACCTCGCGCAATCGTTTTCCATGAGAAACATGGCCGCAGGCATGCACACTGCGTTTGGTCACGCATCGATATTGATGAGATGAAGGCTATCAATCTACCGCATTACAAGTTGAAATTACGTGACGTGTCACGAGAACTTTATCTTGAGCATGAATGGAAGATGCCGCAAGGACTGGTTAATAGCGAAGAGCGTGATCCCATGAATTTTACGCTAGCAGAATGGCAGCAGGCCAAACGTGCCAGTGTTGATCCTCGAAAGGTCAAAGAAGCTATTCAAGATGCATGGACAATATCGGATTCAATCAGTGCTTTTGATCATGCGCTTAAGGAACGAGGCTTTCGATTGGCGCAAGGTGATCGACGCGGTCATGTTGCCATCGATATTGATGGAAATATCTTCGCCGTTTCAAGAGCTGTCGGTATTAAGGCAAAAGAAGTCTGTGACAAATTGGGTGATGGTGAAAATCTTCAAACTGTTAAAGAGATGCAATCTGAGATTTCTTCGGCTGTTGATAAAAAACTGAACGCGTTCGCCGCCACCCAAAAACACAAACTAGGTGAAGTTGAGCAGTCGTTTGAATCAAACCGTATTGCTCTGGTTGAGCGACAAAAGGAGGCACGGCAATCATTATCAGTATCTCAAGAAACCCGCCGAATTGCTGAGACGAAATCTCGCGCAGATCGCTTGCCACGCGGTCTAAAGGCATTGTGGTTTCGCGTCACTGGAGCTTACGGGAAGATCAAGACTGAAAATGAACGCGAAGCCTCTCTCAATCGGTTACGCGATCAAACCGAAATGGCCACTCTGGTAAACGTCCAGCTAAATGAGCGGCGTCAGTTGAGAACGCAGTTCCAATGTGAAAAGGCAACATATGAAGATCAACTGAAAGAATTATTTCAAGAGATTGCATCGCGTCAATCACAGATTGGCGAAAATTCAGCCAAAATTGAACGTCAAACAAAGAGAGGTAACCGAACGTCAAAAAGATCGCTTGCGCCTTGAGAGGTGGCTAGTAGATCATTTTCATACGGTCATTGTGCACGCGATATGTGCACGAACCAACGGATTGATATCGTTGCAAAAAACGGACGTGCATAAGTTTTGATTTATGCACGATCCCGATCTTAAGGCTCATTCCGTTTTTCTGTCGGTGCGATCAAGTCAGCCGTGACAATTACCAAGAGAACGGCCTGATAGATGTTCCAAATGAACGATTTCAGCAGCATGATAAGAAAAGCAAACCATCCTACCGTTATTGAAACTGCGACTGCTCCGGCCCACCAAATGAAGGTGGGTGAAAGTGCCGCTTGAACCGTTGGCAGCAAGATGAGGTTCTTAATCGCAGGCAGCAGCAGTTGGATACAAAGACTAAATGCTAAAAAGGCCAGAAAGTGAATGAAAACGAATAGGAAGTTAAAAAAGATGAACTTCAGGCGCGACAGATCGGAATTCTTATGATCCAACTGCGCCAATGCCACAAAAATTTCGGGGCGCGTTATACTCGCAAAAATTGAGAACCCTGCAATAAGAAATCCAAGAATTGCTGTAGTCAGTGCGAAACCAAGAACTCCAATTTCGCGCGCAATTGTAGAAATACCGCCCGGCAAAAGCAAACCAAGCGCGAGTCGATGATCCGCATAAATCACTGCGAAAAATAGGATGGCGGTGAAAACAGCGGCAAAGAAATTGGTGCGCGACGACGCGACTTTTCGTGCTTTCCAATAGACTTGTGAAAGGCTCTTCTCCTGTGTTTCACGTTCTCGCCAATCCATCTACAATCTTTCCGACAGGTTTGTGACCTTATCACTCTGCTGGTTAGCAGGCGGGGCGTTGATTGTTCCGTCAGCATTCAGACCGGTAAACATGCCAAATAATTTTGCTATGAGCGCCCTCTTAGTGGGCGGAACAGTGTCCATTGGAGCCGTTAGATTAAACTTTTCGTTGTTACCAACCAGCCTATTTCCCTCTCCGTCAATGCCGGAAACGTTGACGTCCTGGTTTCCAGTCGATGTTGCCTCGGTGACTGCTTCGATTGCTGCTTCCTTGTCGAGTCCGTCAGGACTGGCAACGGTCAATTTCGTATTCTGCGAAGCAAGCGCGTTTGATAGCTGTCGCACTTCATTGAGAATTTCACCGGCGTTGATGTCATCGTTCGGCCGAACGACCCTGAACTCGATCTTGCGCAGCGTTTCGAAGCGCCTAATGAATGCCGTGATATCACTTTTCCCGGTTAGCGGGACGACCTCCAAGTGCGGCCATGGGTGCGTTTCAAAGAGCGCCTTTTTAGTGACCCGTTCAGCTTTCTTCTTCAGAGCCTCGTAAAGCTCGTCAATGTATTCCTTGTGGCGACGTTTCAGAAAATCTCGCACAGTGGACTTGAAGGCGCTCAGGTCTGGCGCATGCGCTGTTTCAGGAAAGTAGATGAGCCGATGATTATTCAGGATCAGGATGAAAAATGCGGATGGGGCTGACCGCATCGATTGCTCGTCCTTGATGAGCCCCTTCTCTTCGTCGAAGATCTGCTCGCGGCGGAGCTCAGTGTCCTTGATGAAGCGGCCAGCAAGAACCCAAATCGGGTACTTTCCCTCTTCCGCCAGATTGAGCAGCTCAACCTCATAAAAGTGGTAATGCGTTCGGTCACCAAAGCTGCGGACATAAGTGTCGCGGGTGAAAGCTGGTATGACGACCTCCTCGGCGTAATCGAGCAGATTTTTGTCACCAAACTTGCAAATGAAATTCGCGAAAGCCGCTGAATGTTGTCGCATCCTACTCCCCTTAATCAATATCTAATTCCGGCAGCCCGTTCACGATCTTCATCGTCTCAAGGCTCACGGTAATCACCCTCTGGAAAAGCTCTAGCGGGTATTTCGGGTTGCCGACGGTCTCGTTGGCGTAATCGTTGGCGTCGTTGACGATGCCGCTGTCCTTGTCGGTCTTCACCACCTGGCGCTCCATCACCCATTCGAGGGCGGGCTTCCCGTTGACGACGTAATCGTACGCGGCCAAAGGCACATTCTGCATGGTGATATGGTCATTGTAGATGATCGTGGTGCGGTCCTTTTCCTTGCCCTTGCCACCGAATTTCATCTTCTTGACGCCATAGAATTTCTGCGGATTGGTATCGGCCTCGGGGATAAGGCGGTGATCGCCTTCCTTGAAAGTGACCAGGTAAGGTTCTGCGGTCTCGAAATTCACATGCAGATCGCCAAGGGTTCGGCCTGCGTCACGGAAAGTGGCAAAGTCCGCAAAGGTTTTGACCGCCGGAATGCGTGGCAGCTGTTTGGCGAGGTTGTTGGCAAACCGCTCCCGATATTCAGGCGAGTGCAGCAGGCCGTAAATGTAATAGAACAGGTCTTCCTTAGCGATCGTTTCGCCGGGATAGACGGCCTGAAAATACGCGAGGCCGTCATCGGTGATGGCATCGCGGCGTGTAAGGCCACTGGCCAGAGAGCCCTCAGCGGCAAAAAGGCCGTCATTCGGCTGAGTTTCTTCGTATAAGTAGAGAGGAAAGCTCTGTGTATCACCAATCAGATGAAGGTCAGGAATGACATCAGTCATACTCGTCGAGAAGTCTTTCGCTCCTGACAATGACAAACATATTATCAAGTTTCCAAGGCTCTCATTTGGCTTGATCTGTTGGAACTTACCAGGCCTATGCATCAAGTCGGGGTCAAAATAAACCATTGACGGTGTAAATGGTCGATACATCGCTACTCGAAAGAATGCATTGGAAAAAGCGAACCGGCGGCCTTTTGCAACTTCTTTGTGGTTATCACCATACCAAGAAAAGCTCTTAGTATCGACCCTCACGAAGTCCTTAAGCGGAATACTTTCGTCATAATCAGATTTATATCTGTCAATCTCAGAATTCAAAAAATTGATAGATTTTTTGATATTCTCTCCAAGGTTAGCTTTGCCAAAATTGTAAAACCAAGCATCACCTCTTGGCTGCAATCCGCTCGAATAGTTTTCAAATAATCCTTCCTCTTCCCCGCGCTTGGCTCCGAGAATCGGGAACTTGTCAAAGCTCCGGTCCACCTGATCCAGCCAGTCGTTGTTCTCATCGGGGGTGATGCGCTTCCAGCCCTGAGCCGCGGTAACGCCGTTGATGGATGCAAAATCCCGGATAATGGACAACTTTTCTTTCTGGTCCAGATAGTCCCCGATATCGTGGAAATGTATGCGGCCATGCTCGACAGCGCCAGGGTTCTTGATGAAGATGAAAATCGCAACGGGCGTGCGGGTACCTTCGCCGAACACATTTCCCTTTTCCTTGCGGCGCTGTTCACCGGAGGTGCGGGCATTGCCACGAAGATGGAACACATAGAGATCACTGAATTCCTCGACCAGACACTTACGCAGCCCATCTGTGGCGTTGCCGTCCACCCATCCGGCATTAGTCACGTAGGCCATTACGCCCGCGTCACCGATTCTGTCCGATGCCCACCGGATTGCTCGGATATAGCTGTCATAGAGGGCGTTCTTGTTTGTGGCCGAAGAATGGGCCGCATAGCTGTCGCGTATCGCGGTATCGAGGGACGGATAGGAGATGTTGGCCGCGTTATCGTTCGCGCTACCTTGCCCTGCCGAATAAGGCGGGTTGCCGATGATGACGCGGATATCGAGTGATTTCTGGCGTGTTCGACGCTCTGAGTTGTCGGGCAAGAGATTGGCGATCATGTCGCGCTCCTGCTCGTACATTTGGAAGGTATCGGTCAGCAGAATACCCTTGAACGGCTCGTAGGGCGCGTCTTCTTTCAACTCGCCCTGGGCAAGCTCGTGATAGACCGTCTCGATGTTGATGGCGGCGATATAGTAGGCCAGTAGCACGATCTCGTTGGCGTGAATCTCGTTCTTGTATTTATGTTCCAACTCCTCCGATGCGATCAGCCCGGATTGCAGCAGGCGCGTGACGAAAGTGCCGGTGCCTGTGAAGGGGTCGAGTATGTGGACGCCCTTAGAGCCGAGCGTCTGGCCAAATTGTGTCTTCAGAACATCGTTGACCGAGTGGATAATGAAATCCACCACCTCAACCGGCGTGTAGACAATGCCGAGCCGCTGCGTCAGCACGGGGAAGGCATTTTTGAAAAACTTGTCATATAGCTCGACGATCAATGCTTGGCGGCCATGGGCTGTTTTGACATCTGCCGCACGGCGTTCGACACTTGCATAGAACTTGGCGAGGCTTTCGGATTCCTTCTCCAGATTATGCTCATGCAGCTGGCCGAGCACGATCTCCATGGCTTGGGAAACCGGGTTCTCCTTGGTGAACATGCTATCTTTGAACAGCGCATCGAAGACTGGTCGGGTAATGAGGTGCTGCGCCAGCATTTCGATGGCTTCGGCCTCTGAAATCTCAGGATTCAGATCGTCATGCAATTCTTCAAGAAAGGCCAGGAATGAGGTACGCTCGGGCCCATCTTTGGCAACAATGGTGGTGATGCGGGTGATGTGCGTCTGAGCAATCTTGGCGATGTCTTTTGCCCAAGTATCCCAATAATCACGGGTGCCGCATTTATCGACAATCTTTGCCATGATAGCGCGGGTAAATTCGTCAAAGACAAGATCACCCTGTACCGGTTCAGAAACAGTCGAGCTTCCGGTTGGTCCTTCCTGACCAATACCAGCACCAGTCTTGGCGGCCTTGGTTTTGGTGGTAGCAAAGTCATCAACAATAGAGGTAAGTTCCTTCAGCTCAGTTTCTGAGGAAATGCGCACCAATTCGATCTTGTCGCTAATATCTTCGCCAATCTTGGCCTGATTAATACGGGCGTCGAGGCGTTCATCATGGGCGCGAAGTGCATTCAGGATTTGCCAGACAACCTTGTAGCGTTCGTTGTCGTTAAGGGCTTCTTCAGGCTTGGTATCGGGAGGAATGGCCACAGGCAGGATCACGTAACCGAGTTTCTTTCCCTCGGCACGGCGCATGACACGACCGACTGATTGCACCACGTCGATCTGGCTTTTGCGCGGGTGCATGAACATGATCGCATCTAGGGCAGGCACGTCTACGCCTTCTGACAGCACCTTGGCATTGGTGAGGATACGGCAGGTGTTTTCACCGGCATCAGCCTTCAGCCAGCTTAGTAATGTCTCACGCTGATTGGCGTTGAAAGTGCCATCGACATGCTCGACTTCTATATGAAGATTGTGGGCATCATCGATCTGCTCGTTTCCAGTATACTCCTCGACCACCGCCGCGAATTCATCCTCAATGATCTTCGATTTGGCAATGCTCTGGCAAAAGGCGAGCGCCCTGCGCATTGGCTTGGGATCAAATTCCAGATCGGCGGCAAGATCGCTTTTCGTGAGCGCTTTGTAGCAACCGATAATCTTAGTGGCATCATCGAGAGTAAGCTCCGAACCATCCTTCAACCGGTTCTGGATGGTAGTTGAAATCAGCCCTTCATCGACGGCCAGCACAACAACCTTGTAGTCAGTCAGCAAGTCGTTCTCGACAGCCCAGCCAAAGCCGCGATGAAACAGGTCCTGGCCGAATTTGGTCTCATCGTCCATCGAGGCCAGCTCGGCGTCATGGTCGTCCGCCTTGCGCTTGGCAGCATCGCCAAAAATGCGCGGTGTGGCCGTCATGTAGAGCCGCTTCTTGGCGGCTATATGGTCATTGCTGTGGATGCGCACAAAGGTACTGTCGTCTTCGTCCTTTAGGGTGACGCCGGTGGTGCGATGCGCTTCATCGCAAATCACCAGGTCGAATTCCGGCAAGCCGTGATGCTTCTGGGCACGGCTCAGGACATCGATCGAATGATAGGTCGAAAAGACGACCGTCATCTGGTCTGGGCTGGCGTTCAGAACCTGGCTGGCGATCTTGTGCGGATCGGTCGTCGCGGGAAAGGCCAGATCGTGCACATTCAGATCAAGACTGTCGGCATCAGCATTGCGACCAACCTTGGCATCGGAACAGGCGGAAAATGCCGCGAACTCTTCCTGGCAATCATTTTTCCATTCCCGCACGGTCTGCGACATGAGCGCAAGGGATGGCACCATGAACAGAACGTGCTTGCCCTTGCCTGCGAGGGCTTCAGCGATGCGCAATCCGGTGAAGGTTTTGCCAGTACCGCAGGCCATGATCATCTTGCCGCGATCGGCAAGTTGAAGGCCATCGGTGACAGCCTTTAAGGCATCACTCTGGTGATCCCTGAGCTGCTTTTTCGGTGCGAGACTGACTGTGCCGGTGCGGATGAATTGCGACCAGTCGATGCGGCTTGCTTCGAGCTCGGCAATGCCGATCCGGTTCCAGTCTTTTGACAGCTTGTCGAGCGTTTCGATCGCGTTGCGGCCAAGCTCTCTTTGGGTCGTGTCGGCAATGATCAGACGCGTGAAAACATCGTTTGAGCTGGCTGAAATGAAGCTGTCGATGTCGGGCTTTTGAATGCTGTGATTGGGTGCATAGAATTTGCACTGGATGGCGGCAAAGCCAGATCCATCTGCCAGTCTGGCAACAAGGTCGATGCCGGTATCATTGCCCTTCCAACCGTTGGCCTTTGCCCATTCGGAAAAGGAAAAAATCTCGGAGTAGAATTGCTTTTGAAGGTCGTCGTTTTGAAGAAAAACGCGGATCAGCCGTTCAAAATAATCGCCCTTTTCACGTTCGCTGCGTGCAGCAGAACGATATGATTCCAAAATAGAAGCAAGATTGTTATTTTCCATTGTCAGCGTGCACCATCATATTTCAACAAACCTAGCATTGACGATGCATCAAGGCACCTTGATGCTTCCCGAAAATTCATTCTATCCACACTGCAAAACTTTTCTATCTCTTAATATTCTGTTTATTCTTGTTAGGTGTGCAGGTGGTTCAAGTTTTGACATGCGTAAATTCGTTGGCAAGAGACAGTATTGAAATTTCCTCTATGTTATGAATTTCTGATTTTTCATCCCCGCGTATACCACGTCGCCCTTGCCTTCCCATGCTGGATGACTCGTCCTATTGAGACAAGCTCCCGCATCCGCACTTTGAGCGTATTACGGTTCGCGCCGGTCAACTCCTCAATCTGGGAGAGATTGAGCCGTTGACGGCTTTTGAATAGTGCCAATATCTCAACCGACAACTCCGGCAATCCGCTGTCACCACCTTGTTCGATACGTTCTCGATCAAGCCTAACGGCAAGTGTGTCCTTTTGCCTTTTCAGGGCACGAAGGAAAAATCCGATCCACGGTTCCCAGTCAGGTTTGTCAGCGTTCAGGGTGGTTTGGGTACGCCGTAGCGCCTTGTAGTAGAGGTCTTTATTTTCCTCGATCACGCGCTCCAGCGAGGCGTAAGGCGCATAAACATAGCCCGCTCTCAACAAGAGCAAGGTGGTGAGCACGCGGGACAGCCTGCCATTGCCGTCCTGAAACGGGTGGATGGCTAGAAACCGCACAATAAAGACAGCGATGATCAACAGCGGATGAAGGCTTTCTTCCTCGATGGCTTTGCGAGTCCAGGCAACAAGGGATTCCATCTCGCGTGGCGTATCGAACGGGGTTGCCGTTTCAAACACGACGCCGATCTGATTGCCGTCTGCATCCATTGCAACAACATCATTGCGCAGGGTTTTGTATGAGCCGCGATGGCGCTCGTCCTTTTCGCTGTGGCGAAGCAATGTCTGGTGCAGTTGGCCGATATGGTTTTCAGTCAGGCGCAGATCGTCAAAGGCCTGAAACACGAGGTCCATCGCTTCGGCATAGCCCGCAACTTCCTGTTCATCGCGTGTGTTGAAGGACTGGATTTTGATATTGGAAAGCAGCGATTCCACTTCCGCATCCGATAGCTTCGCGCCTTCAATGCGTGTAGATGAGCCAATGCTTTCAACAGTCGCCACTTTGCGAAGGGCATCAAGGCGATCGGGTGAAAGGGTTTTGAGGGCATCCCAACGCCCCTTAAATTCATCGATTTCAGCGATGAGTTTAACGAGGTCTTGGCCTAATATGAGTGTGGGCTCCCTCATCATCGGGTCGCCGCTATATCCGATTCCATACCCGATAATATCCGATAATACCCGATTGCGCCAGCATCATTTCAGGCAGTCTTGACGCTGTGGTTTCCTTTGGTTCTTAGTCGATGGGTGTGCAGAGGGAGAGTGCAATCGCCCTATGCTCGATGGGGTTTTCAGGGGAGCGCAGAACGCTCCCTTGAATGGTGGTGCAGCGGCCACACGATTGCGAGTGGGTTTCAAGGGGCGCGATAGCCCCGTGATCTACCTGAAAGGATCAATGGGTGCAGGGAGAGTGAAATCTCCCTTGCGAGTGGTCAACCGGTGATACGGTTTAATGGTGTGACGGGCTGAATGCCAGGTCACGCCATGCGCCAGAGGGATGCAACGGGAGAGCGCAGCGTCTCCCTTGCCAAGTGGTGTTGCGCCAGCCTGCTCGAGGGACGAAGCAGGTCAGACAAGAAAATTGCGGAGCATTTGTCTGACAACACACATCTTGCGCACAGCGGTAAACTAGCTAATTCGAATTCAAATTGCTGTTGTCGGACGTGTCATTGAACCAGTGCAATTTGAAATTTCGTCGGTACGTCAATCTGCGTAACCGTCATTTGCTGAACTGGTGTTCAGAATTTTCTGGTTTAAGTTTTCGTTAAGACATTGTATAATATTTATTAATTATGATGAAGTTAGCCCTCACTCCCGCGTACCGGATTGCCATAGCAATAGCTGTGGTAGTGGGGCTTATGTTGTCTTCCATCGGCAATACAGTGTCGCATTTGCCGAACCAGAATGCAGCGTCCGAACAAACTCGCCACGCAGAACTTGCTATGGAACTTGAAGATCATGGCCATAGCCACGACGATGGCGAGGTATTTGAACAACAAGCCCATCATTCGCACGATCACAATCCTGCAGACCACAGTCATGAGATGCCGCATTTGACACCGTTAGCTCACTCGCTCACTACGATGCTGGTTCAAAATCTGGCTGCTCATATACCGCAATTTATCGAGCCAGAAGCAATTCATGGTCTGGAGCGGCCCCCAAAATCTATTTCTTTGATCTGATCAAGGCTGCTCAAGTAGCCATCAACTCAATAAAGAAATAGGACTTACCATGCATACTCTCAAACTGGGGAGGTTGCCTGAAATGCGTTTCGCATTCTGGCAGCTACCCTTACTTCTCTTAGCTGCAATGGCATTAATGCCAATGCTAGCGCAAACCGCTTTTGCCCATGCCGTCACCGAAGGCGACAAGGGCTACATTCAAGAAATCACTGGCGTCAATTTCATCCCCTTTATGTATCTGGGGGCGAAGCATATGATGACGGGATATGACCACCTGCTGTTTCTAGCAGGGGTTATTTTCTTCTTGTATAAAATGAAACATATCGGGATTTACGTCACTCTGTTTGCCATTGGGCATTCAACCACCATGATCATCGGTGTGTATTACAACATCACCATGAGTTCCTACATCATCGATGCCATTATCGGTTTTTCCGTCGTCTATAAGGCGCTCGATAATATGGGGGCTTATCAGAGATGGTTCGGTTTCCAGCCTAACACAAAAGCTGCAACGTTGATTTTCGGATTGCTGCATGGTTTTGGCCTTGCAACCAAGGTGCAAGAATATGAAATTGCACAAGACGGCCTGCTCACAAACCTGATTGCCTTCAATATAGGTGTCGAGCTTGGGCAACTGCTGGCACTTGCCGCCATCCTGATCGTCATGACCTACTGGCGTCGATCAGGCAGCTTTTGGAAACACGCTTACACAGCCAATGTCGTAATGATGACTGCAGGATTTATCCTGATGGGCATGCACCTCACCGGCTATTTCACAACATTAAACTCATAAGGATAACTCACATGTACAACTCTGATATACCTACACGCGCTGAGCTGCCGTCATCTGGCCAGCTTATCAAATCAACCGTCATCGCAATTATTGCGGCGATGGTCATTCTCGCAACAATCGTTCTGCCATCAGAATATGCCATTGACCCGACAGGTGTCGGGAAGATGCTTAACCTCTCCGAGATGGGAGAGATTAAGCAACAACTGCACGAAGAAGCAGAAGCAGACCGTCAGTTGGAACTTCAGAAAACCGGAACGAGCGATCAATCCAGCAGCCTGCTGGATAGTTTCCGTGGACTGATCGTCGGCTCTGCGCATGCCCAAACTGCGGAAGCAAAATGGACTGATGAGTATAGCTACACGCTTTCGCGCGGCGAAGGCATTGAGGTGAAACTCGTCATGGAAGAAGGTGCAGAAGCAGACTTTCGTTGGGTCGCTGAAGGGGGCGTTCTCAACTATGATCTGCATGGTGACGGCTCCGGCAATAACATAAGCTATGAAAAAGGCCGGGCAGTTCCAAGTCAGGAAGGCGTACTGAAAGCTGCATTCACAGGGAATCATGGCTGGTTTTGGCGCAACCGTGACAAGCAGGACGTCACTGTAAAACTGCAAGTGCGTGGTGCTTACAGCGAAATGGTTCTGCCCAAGTAGTGGAAGTTAAACAAAAATACGCCTTCGGTCTTTTGATCGGGGGCGTTCATAGTTGATGATTTTCTTGCAACTATCAGTTAAAATCTTGAAATGATCGACGTCCTCAAACATCCAATCTATGCTCGGCTTTTTTCAGCGCAGGTTATAGCCCTTTTAGGGACAGGTCTCCTGACGGTGGCGCTTGGCCTGCTTGCATTTGATCTTGCGGGTAACAATGCAGGAGCGGTTCTCGGAACGGCTTTTGCTATCAAAATGATTGCTTATGTTGGTCTTTCTCCTATTGCACATGCTGTGTCAGAAAAACTGCCGCGTAAGGCCGTTTTAATTGGCGCTGATCTTGTCAGGGCGGCGGTTGCGCTATTCCTGCCATTCATTGATTCAGTCTGGCAAATCTATATTTTGATCTTTGTTTTGCAGGCAGCATCAGCCACTTTTACACCAGCCTTTCAAGCGATCATTCCAGATATTTTGAAGGACGAAAAAGATTACACCAAGGCACTGTCGCTGTCGCGGCTGGCCTATGATCTCGAAAACCTCATTAGTCCGGCATTGGCAGGACTCCTTCTTGCAATCATGAGTTATCACTGGTTGTTCGGTGGAACAGTTATTGGGTTTATCGGTTCTGCCGCTCTTGTTTCCCTTGTGCAAATCCCATCCAATATTAAAGCTGGAAAAACGAGATATTTTCCTGAGCGGCTCACCAGAGGCGCGCGAATTTATCTAGCTACCCCTCGCTTGCGCGGGTTGTTGTCGCTTAATCTGGCTGCAGCCGCAGTAGGCGCATTTATAATCGTCAACACTGTTGTGATTGTTCAAGCTGAGTACGGGGCAACACAAAAGGATGTTGCCTATGCGTTGATGGCGTTTGGGGGCGGCTCGATGTTCACAGCGTTTTTGCTGCCTCGGTTGCTTGATGTCATCGCGGATCGCACATTGATGCTCACTGCGGCCTTCCTGCTTACTGCCCTAACACTCGGCTACGCAATTTATACATTATCTTATGGATTGGTTGTGTGGGGCATATTTCTAACTGTTTGGGCTATTAGTGGCGCATTATATTCCGCGATCTTAACGCCATCAGGACGGTTGCTTCGAAACTCCGCCCATTCTGAAGATAGGCCTGCAATTTTTTCAGCACAGTTTGCTCTGTCACATGCTTGTTGGCTGCTGACCTATCCGATTGCAGGATGGGCAGGGCAAGCTTTTGGGCTACCTGTAGCAATGAGCATTTTGGGGATAATTGCGTTAATTGGATCAGTTGCTGCGCTTTTCATCTGGCCAGCCGAAGATGAAAAAGAGCTGGTGCATGAGCATGACGACTTACCTTCCGGTCATCCGCATCTACAAGAATTTCAGACAGATAGGAAACGCCACCGCCATCTCTTCGTGATTGATGATGAGCACCGTTCATGGCCCACTCACGGTTAGTCGGCCAAAGGCGAATGTGTTTTCGAAGATACATGGAAATCTTTGCATAAAAGCTTCCCCTGAAATTCATCTCGGCCTGCGTTGTAGCGACTGCAATATTTTCACCCAAGAAAGCTCAAGCCGCCCGATAAAGTTTATCGGACGGTCTTGTTGGGACAATTCAATTTCTAGGCAAAATGCTTCTTCACAACATTCAGTCGCTCAATCGCTTCAATGCCGCCGCGCTTGGTGTAGCCCTTCATCGGAAATGTCATATAGCGTGGTTGCCAATCAGCCTTGCCATTTGCTCTCGTGCCGTCGAGACAATCGCGAATGATTTTCTTCTGCACTTTAGCTGTCGAAGAAACGTGAGCGTCTGCGGTGGCTTTGCCAGCAACTTCTTTGACACAAGCGTTAATGGCTTCCTTGTCGCGAAACAAATCAAAGAACGTTTCATCAGGTTTCCAACTTTCAGCCATATCGATTTTGAAGCGATTGCCTAAACCTTCGACAAATGCGTCACCGACGAAAAGTGTTTCAGCAACCACGAACGTCAGAATGCGATACACAGTTTCATCATCCAAAGCGCACAATTTTTCGAATAGTGCATAGCGACAGAGTGTGTTGTTCCAGTCGCCCTTGCGAGGCACAATCATGCCGCCTTCCTCAAGCGTCAATCCTAGCCATTCAGCAACTCTCGCCTTCTCAGCGGCGAAGACAGGCGCGGCGGAATTTGCTTCTAAAGATTCTGCGATAGCACAGCTGTTGGATTTCTGCGGGTCGCCGTTGACGCTCCATAGGGCAGACCCTGCAATCATCTGAGCCACACCCAACCGCATTGCGATACCTGAATGCTCCAATAATTTTGAGCGGACGACAGAATGGCGGTGCAGTTCAAGATAGTTTTGCATGGCCTTAGTTAGTTCGGGGCGTGATGATATTTTTTCGTCTTCGGCTTGGTCACCGCCAGAGCTTGCCTTTTCGCGTTTAGCCAACTCCTTCGATGTCAGATAGCCTTCGTGAAAAGTTACCTCGCCGTCATTGGCAATTGAGACATAGACTTTCCCACCTTTGGCTTTGGTGGCCTTGGTATATTCCCACGATGTCCAATAGGCACCGACTTCAAAAACAATCACCTCACTCCAACCATTGGCAAGGTAGGTGTCCCGCGCTTCGGCAATCGCTGTATTTTGTAATGCCCAAAACTGCGGTGCGTCATCAAAATAGCGTTCTTCACCAAACAAGTCAGAAATGATGTTGCCGCCATATTCCGCGACATCAAACAGCGCATTGGATACGGGAATATCCGCGCCACCCAAGAGCCATGCTTTCAATGCGCGGCCTTGCGGCGCGTATTCGTCTTCACTGGTGAACAAGTCCCACCACGCTTTTTGTTGGCGTTTGGTTGCCATTGTCAGAACCCGCAACGTATCTGCGCCAATATCATCTTTGCGATAGGCGGTGAGAATTGGCTGGTACAGATTGGCAATTGCCAAGCGTTGTTTGACCAGTCGCTCGGTTACGCCAAAATGTGAAGCGATGTCTTCGACAGTTCGGCCTTGTTTTACGAGGTCAGAAAATGCCTTGTATTGGTCAATCTCGTCCATTGGCAATCGAGCAATATTTTCTGCGAGTGAGGCTTCAATTGCTTTTGCGTCATCGCCGTCTTCCATGATGATACAGGGAAGTGGGTCAATGACAGTTCCTGCTTCAATAGCTTCTTCGGCAAGTTTTGAAACGGCGTAGAAACGTCTTTGCCCCGCGACAATTTCAAAGCCTTCGCAATTTGGCCGCACCAAAAGCGGTTGCAGGACGCCAAGGGAGCGAATGCTTGGTAGAATGTCGTCAACGTTTTTCGCGCCGCGCTTGCGGACATTTAGGTTTGTGGTTTTCAGGTCTTTCAGTTCGATGTGGTCTAGTCTCATAGTTTCCTCCATTGGGTTGGTAATGCGTGATTGCATCCGAAAACCCTGCCGCGCTTTAGATATTTCTGGGCGGGGTTTTCGGCTGAAATCTGCGATTCAAAAAGTTTGCTTAGTCGCCGCCTTCCTATCCGCACCGATAAGCAAGGCGGTCGCCCGCAATGTCTGTCATCGAGTAGTCCATGCTTAAGTCGCGGGCGATGGCTTCCGTGTCGATGTAGTTTTGCAAGTGGGTTGGGATTTCGCCGTAAAGCCCTTCATCAATGAATTGCTCGGCGAGTTCCTTTAAGGAATCGACTTCATAAATATCGACATCAAGATTATCGATGTTGTCGGTGTCGGGGTTAAAGCCGTACCCGCATTCGCCGTTAGCAATGATGAAGCGTGTTTTTTCTTGGTTGTCCCATTCATCGACTAACTCAAGAAATTTGCCAAAATTGACTTGGTTCAATCCAAGAGCAGACGCAAATTCCGCGTCGATGCGCTCTCCGTCAATAAACTGAATTTCAAATTCCTCGACGAGGTCGCCATAGTCATTGCGGCATTTTTCGACTCTGGTTTGGTAGTCTTCAGCGCTTTCAAAATAAAATCCGGTCGCTGAAATATCGTAGGGTTGTGCATGTAATTGGGTCATCATTCGCTCACTTTCTAAAGGTTCATTTCAAGCGAAACCTCAAATGAGACCCCGCGCATGAACCTCTGCCCAGCGGCGAGCGTCCAACCTTCACTGACTGAAAATGTCGCCTGTAATCTATGATTGCTGGCGTCCCTCATTGGACGCTGGTGCCGAAAGCAAAACACCCCAAAGTCTCACCGCCTTAGTGCAACGGGGCGGCTTGGTCTGACTACACGGGAGCGAAGACCTACCTTCGCGAATGGAGCGGGCCGGAGGACTGGGGCTATTGGAGCAGGTGTTTTGTGTCGGTGTAAGCTGGAATGATAGGTTCCAAGCGCGTGATACACGCGCGAATAATAATGTCGGCCTTTGGCCGTCTTTGTTATCTTCTGTCAGGGATTGTTACCCGAATGGGACGAGACGAATTTGTTCGGCTCGGTGAAGCGCAAGCGCAATAAAGCCCGCTCGGACAGCTTAGAATGATTGATTTTTCACTTTCTGTTCAGAACGAAACTCGCTCAGGCCACTCACCTCACTGGAAATAATGGGACAACATCCGGTGATCCGGTGTCACTATCTAAATCCGGATACATATGCTGTAGCAATAATTCTCGGCACGCTTGGTGGCCTATAGCGCGCGCGTAATCCAAAGGAAGCCGTTGCTTCTTGTCCGCGATCCATGGATCAGCGCGATGTTCCTCCAGCAAAAAATGCAGTGCAAGAAAATTGCCGTCCGCAGCAGTGATTGCTAAGGCCGTCTTACCTGTAAGCTTTTCGGGTTCATTCAATGATGAAGGGTCTTCATTTATGGCCCCTTCGATTTCTTCGATATCGTTCACGTCCGCGCCATAGTGAATATCAAATTCCGGTTCTTCGCGTTTTGGTTTGATGAGAGGTGCGCTATCGCTCATAAGTCTGCTCCCCAATCAAATTTTCGCTCAAGAAGATCAGCAAACTTTTGCAGGTTCTTTGGTTCTCCAGATTGACGCATGGCCATGAGTTTGCGGGTATCGGGAATTTCGTAATCAGACGCCATGTACGATTTCTCAGTACGTTCAATATTGAGATAGGAATTTACGTCGGAAAGCATGATGTCGCTCACCACCCCATCGCTATCATCTAAACGCCCATCGCTCAGGTAGTTGAGAATGGCCGCATAGATCGTTGGCCAATCCCATTTGAAACTATTGAGCAATAGAATGCCTTCTTCGGTGGTGCGTTTCGGAATGTAAAAGCCCACTCGGGCATCCAAGTCCCAACTTTGATGAATGCGTTCAATTTGTTCATCGGCGTAATCGCTTCCTTCAAATACGGCTTTATCAGGCGCATTCGACACATCAAAATCATATGCGAGCAAAAAAGGTTGGTTCTTAGGTGCTGAGAGAAACAGACACCGTTTTTCAAAGCCGGGCTTGCCTATGGATTCAACTGCAAGTTCATCAAGCTTGTATTCATATAGCCCCGATGATCGTTGCAGATTTTTTGCGTGGGCATAGGGATTGGTTTCGCGGTTGGTGGCAAAGAACTGCGTCAGCGTTTGACCGGCACGAACCACGAAGTGTGAGCCATTCCATTTTTCACGATAGCCTTCGTCCACGACCATCATGAAGGCGTGATACGCAAGTCGTCTATTTGCGCTTGGCATACTCGGGGATTTTAGTTTTAGAAAATCATAAAGATTCTGCGTAGTGACATCGCCGCCAGTTGGAAAACTATTGGCATGGTTTGCAACTGTGCCAGGAATCAGCGCGGCAAATGCATCAAAGGTCATGCCTTGTTTGATGCGCCGCATCTCATCCTGAAGTTTCTCGACGTTGATCGAAAACTCTAGCCGCCGAGCCACCTCCGCTCTGCTTTCCGCATAATTTATATAGCTGCGTGGATCGTCTATCGGCATGAGCTTCTTAAAAACTTCTGATGGATGACCTGAATACGATTTCCCATTGTCGCGTCAAAGCCTCCGCCCGCAAGGGGTGCGGGCTTCATCGCGAAGAAAAAGGAAATTGAACCGTGTCCCAAAACAATCATAAAACCCCGAATCGCAATAACGATGAATACAAGACAAAACGCTCTGGTAAAGGCCTAGAGTGGAATCTTGTTTTAGGCAGTGCAATTGCTACTGGATTCATAGCCGGGCTGGCGATGCTTGCTTTACTTCCAGAAGTCGGCTTTGTTTCATACCTTAAGGCCGGTTTTATCGGCACCATGGCTGGTGTCGTTTCTTATGCCGTAAATCGCTTTGCTATTGATCGCGGTGCACCTCAGGCAGCGACCGGGTTTGTTCTGGCTGGATTTTTAAGTGTCGGCACAATCTCATTTGTTGGTGCTGGTCTTTTTGCTTCAACCTATGCTGGTCTCACAATCGGTCCGGTCAACGAACTGCGTTTGCAGGAGTACGGACAAGCACTTGGCATGTATGTCAGCGAGCGCAATGCATCAGCTATTCAGGCGACAAGGACAATTCCCGTTGTCCAAGGTATTGCAACTGAATGGCGCGGCAAAGTTGAATGCGAAACAACTTCTGCTTGCTTGTCTGGACGCGGTGGCGGCATTGGTCGCGTAACACGGGCTGCTGAAGTTGTTGCTCAGCGCGCGGATGCTATTGCAGCTCAGCTGCAAGATGGTGATCAAAAGCGTCAGTCCTTGATTGTCCGTTTGCACGATCTGCAAGGCGCGTTTCAAAAAACTCTTGGTGATACCTCCGTTAGCTTGTCTGTGCGTCGCCCTAAACTGAACGCCGTGGTCGCCGACATCGATCAGTCATTGAGCAACCTTGATGAGGCACTGCCAACAAGTGTGTTGGCCGCCTATGCACGCGAACTTCAAAGCGGCATTACAATTGACGGTCGTCCAGCCGCTACCGCGACAGCAAATTCCATTTTGCAAAATCAAGGTCGGACGTTGGCTTCGGTTCTTGGCAGCCTCGAAGCGCAGGATACTGCACGTCCGCAGTTTCCAGCATTGGCAGGCGTGTCATCAACATTTTCATATATTGCTCATTTTCTGCCGATTGCAGCCATTGTTGCTGTGATCGAGTTGGTCTTGCCGCTCACCCTTTGGGTTTACGCCTATATTGGTATTGCTTGGGAAAAAGAGCAGCGTACCCGTGGCGGGGCTGAAATAGATCAACCTGAAACAACCCATACCAACAACGTCACTCAACTGTCGAAGTCGCGCGGTCGTCGCTCCAATAGGCACGGTAGCCGCAAATTTCATCAGGGAGAGAAGTAATGGATTTCAACTCCCTTCCTTTAAGCGGCAACCTTGTTCTGGCGTTGATTGTTTATGCTCTCATCAGCGTCTTAGGCACCGGTCAACTTGTTGGTGAACGGATGATCGAAAAGTCTGGCTGGCCTAGCCAATGTCAGCGTGCCGTGGTCAGCGAACTTCGGTCCAATCAAATTGAACCAGCGTTCACTCCAAAACTTGATTGCAATTCTGTCTTTGGAAATTTGTTTGGCCAAGAGGGCAAACAGCTTTGCCGCAACTACGGCAATTTTAATCTGCCTTTCGTTGATCAACTTCAAGCACACCAAGAAAAGTTGGCGAAAGCCAATGAAGATCGTCTTGCTCAAGCGGCTTCGAAGACAAGTTCTCGTTGCTCTTGCGCCGCATCCTTAACATTAGAGCGCAGGCGCATGGCCTTTGGGCTTCACGCTGGAAGCCTGCGCCTCATGACGCCGGCTCCAGTTCAAAATCTTTCCTCCGAACTTGCTACGGCGCTGCACTCTCCAGAGTGCGCGTTGAAAGGATAACACAATGATTTTTGGTTCGATAAAAGTTGAAGGTGGCGCCGTCGTGACGCACCGCGACACCTATGATTTGGATAGTATCACCGTCGCGTCGGTGCGCCGTCCACAACTAGCTACCGCAATCGTAATTGGCGGCGGGTTAACCGGCTTCGCATTGATGTTTTCCGATTTACTTTATGTGTCGGAAATCGCCTTTCTCGGCGGTGTTGGAACTATTGCAATTGCCTCAGGTTTTTGGCTTGGCCAACTCAAGCTTTTGTCCCGTGATCTTCGGGGCAGCGAATTGGTTGATGCAATTTGGGGATCGTACAAAGACCTCAATCAGGTTCGCCGCGATCTTGCACGCCATTTGAAATCAGCCAATCGGAGTGTGCAATCATGAGCGCGCTTCAACACTCTCTTACGGCAAAGTTGCGCATCAACGGAATGCTTCTGATGGCTTGTTTGTGCGGCTTCATATCGTGGTTCAGTTGGCCGACTTCAATTGAATGGTGGGGCTTTGGGTTTCTCTCAATCGTGATGGGGCTGAACGCGGGCATTCTCACGATCAAAGCCATTGGCGAGATGATCACACTCTATTCACGCGATAAAACGATTGCTGCGCTCATGGCGCAAGGTGCCGAGGCCAAGGCAGATAATTTGGCTGGTGATGATGCCCTCAAATCAAAGGGGATGGTCGATGGCTAATGTCAATCAAATCGGCAAGCGTATTCTTGGTCTTACTTTTGAAGACAAAACCATTCGTGAACCCTCATCGTCAGCCTCCTCACTGACCTTTGCGGCAACCGGCGGCGGCAAAACCACATGTGTGGCCGTTCCAATTGTTCAAAGTTTGATGAGCGATCATCAAAGAGCGTTGATGATCAATGATGTTAAAAACGGTGAAATTGCGCATCAGATTGCGGATATGTGCATCAAGCATGGCCGTAAATTCGGCGTTGTCGATGACACTCATGTTTTGGGGGCAGATTATCCGCATAGGATTTCGCTAAATGCTTTTGGTTCATCAATCACAGCCAAAAACCAACATTCCGGCGATATGCAATTCGTCATGGAAAACCAAAGCCATGCTTTGATTGCAGAGCCCAATGGCGATTCTAAAAACTTTTATTTTCGCGAAACGCCGCGCACTCAATTCATTGAACTTGGGCAACGCATCTTGCTCAACCACTCAGAGCGTCTTTGCACTCCTGGTGGCCTAGTAGCGCTAATCAACGACCCTGAGGTCTGGGTATCAGCCTTGGAAGTCGAAACTGAAGAAGGGGATGCCTATACAAAAGGTATGTCACGCCAAGTGCTGGAAATGCGCGAGCATAATCCAGAGCATTACACTCAGCATCAGCAGGCAGCCATTAGCGCATTAAAAATCTATGCGCCGGGCACCGCACTTAATTCTGCCGGAGCGCAGGCCGACATTACCCATGAAGAATTGATCCGGGACAACTGGATCGTTTGTTTCGTCAATCCAGCAAGATATGCAGAGCGGCTTGGACCGCATTTCGCTTTGCATACACTGGCCTTGATGGAAGCTCAGCTTTCTGGCCGCGTCGGTAAATGTGACTACATTCTGGATGAATATTGTAACGCGCCGCTTAAAAACCTGATCAATCGTATCACGGTTTATCGCGCATTCGGGGCACGGGCGCATTTTATCACGCAGAGCAGACAAGACAGCGTCCTCAAATATGGCGAGCGCGAAACTGCCCTTTTGGAAGAGAACTGCATGGTCAAGCAATGGCTGAAGTTTTCAAACTTTGAAGAAGCCGAGCGGGTGAGTAAGGCCATCGGAGAATCCCATGCGCGCCAAACTTCGCTGAATCTAAATTCAAAAGACCCATCATTTTCAGGCGGTTTCAATCTGGGTAAACAACGTTTGTTCACAGCCAATGAGTTGATGATGCTCCCGCCGGATGAGCAAATCATTCATGTGGCTGATGTTGGCTTCATTCACTGCAAGAAAATAGCTCAGAACCAGATAGCACCATACTGCTTTGAATTGGCCGACAATCCATTGGAAGGCGGTCGGCTTACACCAGATGTGAAAGTTACGCTTGATCCAGCACCTCCTCAATCACGTTCAGGGGGGTCGATATGAAGCCGCGTTTAGTCCGTTTCAGTTACTTTGCTTGGATCGTCGTCCCATTGATTGTCTTTGCTCTTTATCAAGCTTGGGGCCTGCCACATATTATCTTTAACTACCAATATAGTGGTGAAAAAAACGGACCCAGCTTTCGCTACATTGCATGCAGCTATGTTGGGCCAACGGGTGAATTTTGGCGGACCGCTGCAGGTGGCAAGTGTCCATTAGTCCGGTTTAGAAAAAGCAATTGGAGTTCTGAACAATGAACTCGCTAATTACTTTTCACTTCCTGAACCCACGGCGTTGGCGCGCGCCAGTGCAAGTTTTGTTGCTTGCCGATTTCCATGCGCACCATAGTTTTGAGAACGCTCAGTACAAGCGCCTCATCGACTTCTCCGCTTTTGATCTGATCATCGCAATGCGTGCGGTCCTGCAAAACCAATTCAAATGGCGCAACGGCGAACCAAAAACCTTGGTAGTCCATCGGGGCTACCCATTCTTCAATCTCATCCAAATCTTTGAATTTTCTCATGCATCCAAAATACCAAACTTGGATGTGGCAATGCAAAAAGTTGAACCAAAGCGAGGCTGGATATGGATTTCAACATATCAAACGAACTGAAGCAAACCTTTGAGCTGGCTACATTGAAACGACAAGCCATGCATGGCCTTTCAGCAAAAGACTGGAATGCCTTCCAAAAAATCACGGATCGCTTTGATGAAAAGCGACGGTTTGAATCACGCAATTACAAGCTGGAATACAAAACCCGCGTTGAGCAGGTGACCAGAAAGTTGATCGACAAAGCGGGTAGCAAGACAAAAGATTTCAAACATAGATTTTTTGGCAATGACACGTTTGATAAATCTGCGATTCAAAGACAAGCGCACCGACACGTTCGCAACCATTTTGAAAACACGCTCTCAGCTCTTCAAAAGCAGGAGTTGTCTGAAAAAGCTGACTTGATGGATCGGGCAAAGCCAAACCGCGAAATCAAGCACTCTGCAAAACAACAATTTGAACGAGCAACCGACAGGCGTGACGGGGCGGAACGCAGGCAAAGGCGCTCAATTGGTCCGGTACGGACATGAATATTGCACCAAGAAACCTCACCAAAGCGCCAATACTGACAAGTAAGGCGAGCAATATGAGAGCAGCCCAGAAGATGAAAACGAAAGAATATTTCACGGATTCTTCTAGGGATATCAGGAATATTATCCTATGATGTTCACGATACGTTCTTATTTGAAATAACAACAAAAGAAAGGAAAAAGAGACATGAACCACCATTACACAAACGATGAGGCCCAACGTATTGGGCTAGCCAGAGACAGCTTCGCAGGCCGGTTGCTTACCGATAGCCAGTTCCAAGAAGCCGTGGCGATTACGGGTATTTTAGAAGCTGAGATCAAGAAGTCCGGCACATTCAAGGAAAAGCTTGGCGATTACTCGCATGCTTTTGCGCGAACTGAAAAATTCGATGCCATGAAAGCTGAAAGCACGCTCCGTGATTTGTTCAAGGCACGCACTGGGCAATCCATGAACCAAATGCGGGAAGAGTTGATGGATCGTGAAAACGCTCTCGATGACTCTATTGATGAGCAGATTAAATCCGTTACTCGCGAAATCGGGCCGATGATTAAAGACGGCAACAAAATGCCGTTTCATCGCGCATATGATTTCCAGGCTTCGGTTTTGGCAACTGATCTGGATATCACCACTGCTGGCGCGAAACGCTTGATGACGGAGGTGTTCCGCAAAGAGGCGGATGGCGAGCTTTATGATTGGGGCAAAGGGCTAGAAGAAAAATATTATCGCCCTCAAATCGAAGCTGAAAAAGCTGAACGACTACAGGCCCGTGAAAAAACGAAACCTTCACGTGGCCGCTCGCGCAGCCGCCAACCAGCTTAAGGGGAGATTAGATGCCAGAGAAATCTAAAGAGAAACAAACATCTGACATCGGCGCCGTAGGTGGTGAGTGCAAGGTAAAGCCTGCACTCACCATCGACTACGCGCTTTATGAGAAACATCTCGACGAATGCGATTTGACTGACGAGCAAAAACAAGAATTTCTGGACACGATTTGGTCTGTGATCGTTGGCTTCGTAGATCTCGGCTTTGGTGTGCACCCACTGCAACAAGGAGCGCCTAGTGTTTGTGGGCAAGAAATTGATTTGTCGGGCTTCATGGCAAGCGACGTGGTATCATCTGTGAAGTCCATTCCAACAAATGAATTCGAAACCGCAACTGCAGGCAATAAGACCAAGCCGAGTGAAAGGAAGGAGATATGAGCGATACATTGAAGAGCGAAGCGCGCAAAGCGATCATCTATTGCCGCGTCTCATCAAAGCAACAACGTACTGAAGGCAGCGGGCTGGATAGCCAGGAACATCGCTGCCGTGAATACGCAGAACAACACGGGCTAGAAGTTGAAGCCGTTTTTCCCGATGATGTCAGCGGCGGCGGCGACTTTTTGAAACGCCCCGGCATGGTGGCGCTGCTTGCCTATTTAAGTGCTCAAACCGAAAAGCAATACGTCGTTATTTTTGACGATCTCAAACGCTTTGCTCGCGATACCGAATTTCACATTAAGCTCCGGCGGGAACTCACCTTACGCAATGCCAAGGTTGAATGTTTGAATTTTAAATTCGAAGACACCCCAGAAGGCAAATTCATTGAAACTGTGTTTGCTGCCCATGGAGAATTGGAGCGCGAACAAAACGGACGACAAGTCGTTCAAAAAATGAAGGCCCGTGTTGAACAGGGCTTTCATGTTGTGCATGCGCCGTTCGGCTTCAAGTACGAGAAATCAAAACGCGGCGGTAAGATTCTTGTCCGTGACGAACCAGTAGCTTCGGTCGTGCAAGAAGCACTCGAAGGCTATGCTTGCGGGCGGTTTCAATCCCAAGTTGAAGTCCAACGCTTTTTAGAAAGCCGTCCTGAGTTTCCGAAGGATTTTAAGGACGGTACAATACGCGCCTATAAGGTCACACGGCTCTTAACTCGCGTTGCCTATGGCGGATACGTTCAAGCTCCTCATTGGGGAGTTAGTGTGCGTGAGGGCCAGCATGATGGCTTGGTGTCGTACGAGACGTTTGATCGCATTCAGACACGCCTCAAGGAAGGCGCGCGGGCTCCTGCGCGCAAAGACGTTCGAGAAGACTTTCCCCTACGCGGCTTTGTTGAATGCAGCGATTGTGGTCGTCCGCTAACGTCGTGCTTCTCCAAAAGCGCCACTGGCGTTCAGCATCCATATTATCGTTGTTATCACAGACCGTGCGACAACTACGGCAAGTCCATCCGTCGTGATCACTTGGAAGGTGAGTTTGAAACGTTGCTTAAATCTATGCAGCCCAGCACGCAGATGTTCGAAGTCGCGAAAGCGATGTTTAAGGATGCATGGACTCAGCGTAGCGAAAAATCAAAGAGTTTGGTTGTTGGCATCAAGCAACAAATTTCTGAGTTCGAAAAGCAAATCAATCAACTGGTCGAGCGCATTGTTGATACGGATAACGATACAATCATCGGAGCATACGAGCGAAAGATCACTGAATTGGAAAAGAACAAGCGTTTAGCAGGCCAACAACTGCAAAATCAGGGCAAGCCGAAGCACACCTTCGACGAAATGTTTGAACTCTCAATGAGATTTCTCTCAAGTCCTTGGAAACTATGGGTTAAAGGCGACCTTACCCTTAAGAAGATGGTGCTCAGATTGGCCTTTTCGGAGCGTATTTCATACGACCGCAAAACAGGTAGTTTGAACTCAATAAAGTCCATACCATTCAAGGTGTTAGAGGGTAATCACATGTCAGAAAAGTTAATGGTGCGCTCGGAGAGATTCGAACTCCCGACCCCTAGATTCGTAGTCTAGTGCTCTATCCAGCTGAGCTACGAGCGCATAACGGGAGGCGAAGCCTGCCGCGTGGCGGTAACTAATCCTTTCACCGCAGGAATGCAAGCGCAGTTGCACGAAAATTGTCGCTTTTCGAACAAAGTTTGCAAGAGCCGTTAAACGAGGTCGCTGATGCTTCGCGAAACAGCGGGCGCAGGCTGGCGCATGTCTTGTTTTCATTGAACCACTCTGTTCGTGATCCAGTGAGTCGCTCCGCCAGGAAGGCGGTAAAGAACGATGCTCTCGCATCGGTCGAGACGCCAGACAAAACGGGTGACGCAACGGGCGGCCACTGGTCGCGAACCAACTTGATCCTGACCAAAAAACAACTGGCAGAGTGGTTCAATCAAAGCAAGACATGCTCTATGCACCCGCCTGTTTGATCAGCACCGGTCTTTTGCCCGGCAGGCATTCGGCCATGGCGGGCTGGTTGGGCAGGGTGATGCGGAAACGCGTGCCCGAGCCCGGATTGTCCACAAGGGCGATGGTGCCGCCATGGGCGTGTACGAGCTCATGGGCGATGGCCAGGCCCAGGCCGGTGCCGCCGGAGCGGGCCGAGCCGTGAAAGGCGGTGAACAGATGCTCCTTTGCCCGGGCGGGCATGCCGGGCCCCGTATCATCAATTTCGATGATGGCCGTGCCGTTGGTGAGCGCCGCCGAGACGGTGATGCGCTTGATCACCGCCAGGTCGTCGTCCTCATCTGCAGACAGCGCCTGCACAGCGTTGCGACACAGATTGTGCACCACCCGGAAGATCTGTTCGCTGTCGACGTCCAGCTCCAGGCCCTGCGGGATATCAATGACGAAATCGATCTGTCCCTTCTGGGATAGACTGGATTGCGCAAGGTTGCTCGGCCCTGTCTCGCTTTCGGGCAGGAAATCGGCATCGACAATCAGAATATCGCGCACATCAGCCACCAGCGAAGCAAAATCCACCCGCCGGCGGTTCGGTTCGGCTTCCCGCGCCCGGCCATAGGCAAGAACCTCGCCGGTGTAGGACACGGCGCGATCCATGGTGCGCAGGAGTTTGGGGCCGAAACGTTTGACCACCGGATCATCCACCATGGAAAGCCTGTCGGACAGAAGCTGGGCCGAGGCCAGAATATTGCGCATGTCGTGGTTGATCTTGGATACCGCCAGCCCCAGATTGGCGAGGCGCTGCTGCTCTTTCAGGGTTTTCTGCAACTCCTGCTGCATCGATTCCAGATGCCGCTCGGCAAGGCCCAACTCGTCGGCGACTTGGCGTGGCCTGATAATGCGCTCGGGATTGTCGGGCTCGCGGGAAAAGGCCTGCATGTTGACCGTCATGCGGCGGATCGGGCGGATCATCAGAGTGTTGATCGCCACAAAGACCAGCCCTGCGGTGAAGAATGAAATGATCAGCGACAGAAGGAAGACATTGCGGCCATAGATCAACATGGCATCACGCAGCGGCGCCTCGTCCATGACGATATCGATGACCATGTCGCTGTCACTGACCGGCCCGTAGACCCGGATCATCCGGCCATGGGAAAACAGGGTGACAAAGGCGTCACCAATGGCAGCAAGCGGCGAAACGGATGTCAGATCATATTGCTGATCGACCTTTGCCGGCATGTCGGACTGGGCAATCAGCCGCGACATGCCATCGGTCTTGAGCGCAATGGATTTGGTGCCTGTGGCCATCAGCGCATCTTCCTGGATGGGCCGGGGAAGCTCCATGTCCTCCCAGCCCTCGACCACCAGACTGGCGGCTGCCGCCGTGCGCAGGCGATCCTCCAGCCAGCGGATGCGCGTATTGGCGACGGAGGGCACGAAAATCAGCACCTCTGCCAGCATGACGAAGAGTACCGTCAGCAGCAGAAGCTTGGCCGACAGGCTGCGCCACAGGCTTTTTTCACTGCCCCTGCGGGCATTGTCGTGCTTGCCGTGTTTTTGCGCCGTCACCATAGTTTGCCCTATCCGCAATCATGCCGATTGCCGCCGCCTTCGCTGATGAAAGCTGCGCCCAGCCTATCCAAAGCGGCGCAGAAAACCAATCAGCTTGCGCACGAACGGCTTGCGCGTCATCGGCCCATAATAAGAGATGACAGCGCGCTTTCCAATCTCGGACATGGTCGGGTATGGCGGCACATAGCCACGCACATCGGAAAGCTTCATGCCGTTGGTAATGGCCAGCGCCCACATGTTGATCATCTCGCCGGCACCGGCGCCGACAATGGATACGCCCAGTATTTTGCCTTTGGCGCTGGTGACCAGCTTGATCAGCCCATCCGTCTTGCGTTCGGCCCGCGCCCGGTCATTTTCCGCATAGGGCCAGCGCAAGACATGAATATTGCCATGTTTCTTGCGGGCCTCCTCCTCGCTGAGCCCCACGTGGGAAAGCTCCGGGTCGGTAAAGGTGACCCAGGGGATGATGCCGGGCTTGTCCTTTGCCGGCAGGCGAAACAGGATCTGCTGCACCACCAGCCCGGCGTGGTAACCGGCCACATGGGTAAATTGCAGGCCGCCCGCGACATCGCCTATGGCATAGACCCGCTTGTTCGATGTTCGCAGATTGGCCCCGACCTTGATGCCCTTGCGGTCATGGTCGATGCCCGCTTCGCTCAGCCCCAGGCCTTCAACATTGGCGGCACGGCCCGTTGCCACCAGAATATCCGAACCATCCACAGTGGTTTCAATTTCGCCGGTTTTGACAAGAACACGCACGCCTGTCTTGCCGCGTTTCCTGACCTCGGTAACCGTTGCTCCCTCGAGGATCTCGACGCCTTCGGCGCGAATGCGGTCGAGCACGATGGCCGTCAGTTCAGGGTCATCCTTGCCCAGGGCCTTGAAACCCTCGATCACGGTAACCTGCGCGCCAAGGCGGCGATGCGCCTGCGCCATTTCCATGCCGATGGGGCCGCCGCCAACGATAATCAGGTGCCGCGTTGCCCGGGTTCTGTCAAACAGCGTCTCATTGGTCAGGTAGTCCACCTGATCAAGACCTGGTATCGGCGGCACAAAGGCCGAGGAACCGGTTGCCACGACGAAGCGCCGGGCCTTGATTTCATAGTCGCCTGCGACGACGGTTTCAGCATCGACAAAGGCCGCGGAAGCCTCGATGACCTTGACGCCCATGGCGCTATAACGTTCCACTGAATCACTGGGTGCGATGTCAGCAATGACCGCATGCACATGGGCATGGACTTTCTTGAAGTCGATCTTGATGTCACCGCTGGTGACACCGAAATGCGGTGCCTCGGTTATGGCATGGACATGTTTGCCGGCGGCAATCATCGCCTTGGAGGGAACACAGCCGTAATTGAGGCAGTCACCGCCCATCTTGCCCTTTTCAATCAACACGACATCAACACCAAAGGCAGCGGCAGCGGCAGCGACGCTCAGGCCACCGGACCCGGCACCAATAATACAAATATCCGGACGAAGCGTTTCGGTCATGGTGTTTCCTGATGTATTTTTCGGAACAAGTCCTGGGGCGGTTTGATGCGGATCATAGGGGAAAATCAGCCCTGCCGACCAGCGCTAATCTTGCGCACCACGAAGGCAAGCGCTGCAACAGCGGCCATGGCGGCAAAGGCAATGGTCAATTCCGGAGTGACAATATCGCCGAGCGACAGATCGCGCCCGGCCTGGGCTGCCGAAAGGATGACACTGTCGAGGCCCTGCCCCAGATAGGCATAGGCATAGGTGCCGGGCAGGATGCCGAGAAAAGTGGCGAGCACATAGGTGCGCAGCGGCACATTGAAGAATGCCGGTGCGATATTGATGACAAAAAACGGAAAGATCGGCGCCAGACGCAGAACCAGCAAAAAGCCGAATGCATTGTCCCTGAAACTGTCAGCCAATTTGCCGACACCCGGCCCGGCGCGGCGCTTGAGAAAGTCGCCCATCGCGGTGCGCGCCGCCAGAAAGATGATCGAAGCACCGATTGTCGCGGCAAATGCGGTCAAAGTGCCTGCGACAAACCAGCCCAGCAGAAAGCCGCCGAAGATCGTCAGCAGGGAGGCTGCGGGGAAGGAAAAGGCGACAGCGATCACATAGATCAGCGTGTAGGTCACGCAGGCGGCAAGCCAATTGTCCGCGACATAGGCCTTGAGGGCATCGCGGTGCTCGACCAGTGCCTCAAGGGTCAGATAGTGATGCAGGCCGAACAGGTAGCCGGCGACAAGACCGGCCAGAATGATCAGGATCGGCAGAAACCGGCGCAAGGCTCCGCCCCGACCTGCTGCAACAGGTGCATTGTGGGCCGTTGTATCTACCGTCTTGTCTTTTGTCGTCGTCATGTCGTGCTCCTGATACAGCGCATCTGTGGCCTTTGCAAAACTGCCGTACCGCAGCCCGGTCCGCCCAGACTAAGCATTTGCGCGCGCCCTTGCCCAATGAATTCGGCGCCGTGATACGGAACCTATACGTGAATGAGATCGTGTTGCTTCTCACAGTCCCGTGCGTTTTCCCGGGCACCATTTCCTCAAACAGGCGTTGATCAATTTCCCTTGTCGCGTCCCAAAGCTTCATCACCAGTCCTGCCTCTGTCAGCGGGACCAATATGATTTTGTGCTCGGGTGGCGACACCCCTTCAAATCGTATAGAAGCGGCCACAAGACAATGGATGCATGGCCGGTCTCACCGTCATGTGACTGAAGGTGATCGGTTCTTGCCAGGCCCTTCGCTGACAGTGTGAGGCTGCAGAGCCGCGCAGACGTGCGCAAAAGCGGCATTTTGGATGCGATCAACATTTGACTTGGCGAGGCCATATGCGTATAAGCCGCGCACGTTCGGATTCAGCTGTCCGGCGCTTGTTTTTTTGCGCCCGAACACCCGACCGTCAATCGCAACGCTACTGTCTTGCGACAGTCCAAAGAAGGACCGCACACCGCGGTATTAAAATAAATGACAAAGCGTACCTATCAACCGTCCAAACTTGTGCGTAAACGCCGCCACGGCTTCCGCGCACGCCTTGCAACAACCGGTGGCCGCAAGGTCATTGCTGCGCGCCGTGCACGTGGACGCAAGCGTCTGTCGGCATAGGCCGGCTCCGTTTGTAATCACGAAGAAGGGCCTATGCCACCAACCGGGCCATCGCCGCAGATCGAACGGCTTAAAAACCGTTCGCAATTTCTTGCCGTCCGCAAGGGCGAGCGGCGAAAGGGTCCTTTTTTTGTGCTCGATATTCTTGATCGAGGCGCCTCGGATGAGGCGCCTCGCATCGGCTATACAGTGACCAAGCGGCAGGGAAATGCCGTGGAACGAAACAGAATGAAAAGGCGCCTGCGCGAAGTCGTTCGCCTGACTGCAGGGTTTGATATGATGCCCGGCCATGATTATGTAATCGTTGCCCGGCGCGACACCCTGACTGCGCCCTTTGAAAAATTGACGAAATCCCTTGTCAGCCGGATCGGCCAGCAGCCCAGGGACAAACAAAGCCAGCGCCGCGCCGCAGAGCCAGATAACAGGACCGAATAATGCAACAGAACCGCAATTACTTCATTGCCATTGCCCTATCGGTGCTGATCCTGATTGCCTGGCAATTTCTGTATCTCGGCCCGAAAGTGGAAAGCGAACGCCTCGCCCAGGAAGCCTTGCAGGCGCAACAACTTGAACAGCAAGCCCAGCAGCAGGCCGCACAGGGCACTGCTTCAACCGGCAATGGCGATCTGCCGCAGTCCGGCGCGACAGTATCCGGCCTGCCCGGCGCTGCGCCCAGTGCTATCGCCGAAGACGGCGTCAGCCGCGACGCGTCGCTTGGCCAGTCGAAACGACTTGTGATCGATACGCCTGCGCTGACCGGAACAATCAATCTGACCGGCGCGCGTTTTGATGATCTTAAGCTGAAGGAATATCACGAGACCGTCGACCCCAAGAGCCCGATCATCGAATTGCTATCTCCGGCCTCCATGCAGGCCGGTTATTTTGCCGAATTCGGTTTTGCCGGCAATGAAGCCAGCGGCAAGGTGCCGGGGGCAGACACCGTCTGGAACGTTTCCGGTGACCCGAAACTGACCGAGGACACACCGATCGTCCTTTCGTGGACCAACGACAAGGGCCTGACTTTCGAGCGCACGATCAGCGTTGACGACAAGTTCATGTTCACCATCTCGGACGACGTCACCAACAACACACAGGCGCCCGTATCGATTTCCCCCTATGGCCGCGTCACCCGTTTCAACAAGCCTGCCCTGACAGGCATCTATGTGCTGCATGAAGGCCTGCTTGGCGTCATCGGCGAAGATGGACTGCAGGAGATCGACTACAGTGATGTCGAGGAAGACCGCACCATTACGCCGGCCAAAGCCGACAATGGCTGGATGGGCATCACCGACAAATATTGGGCAACGGCGCTCATTCCTGCACAGCAGCAGCCCTATCAGGCGCGCTTTTCCTATTTTGATGACGGCCGGCCACGCTACCAGACCGATTTCCTCAGTGATGCCGTGACGATCCAGCCAGGCCAGGTCGAGACGATGGAAAAACATCTCTTTGCCGGCGCCAAGCAGGTGCCGATCATCAATGACTACCAGGACAGCTACAATATCGACCGTTTCGACCTGATGATCGACTGGGGCTGGTTCTATTTCATCACCAAGCCGATGTTTCACGTGCTTGACTTTTTCTACAGATTCTTCGGCAATTTCGGCGTCGCAATCCTGACGACAACCGTTCTTTTGAAGCTGATCTTCTTCCCGCTGGCCAATAAATCCTACCGCTCCATGGCCAACATGAAGAAGGTTCAGCCGAAGATGGAGGAAATCAAAGCCAAGTTTGGCGATGACCGTCAGGCCCAGCAAAAGGCGATGATGGAGCTTTACAAGAAGGAAAAGATCAATCCGGTTGCCGGCTGTTGGCCGGTGCTGTTGCAGATCCCGGTCTTCTTTGCGCTCTACAAGGTTCTCTATGTGACCATTGAAATGCGCCATGCGCCGTTCTTTGGCTGGATCCAGGACCTTTCGGCGCCGGATCCGACAACGCTGTTCAACCTGTTCGGGCTCATTCCATTCGATCCGCCATCCTTCCTGATGATTGGCGTTTGGCCATTGCTGATGGGCATCACCATGTTCCTGCAGATGCGCATGAACCCGACACCGCCCGATCCGACGCAGGCGATGATTTTCACCTGGATGCCCGTCATCTTTACCTTCATGCTGGCCACTTTCCCGGCTGGTCTGGTGATCTACTGGGCATGGAACAACTCGCTTTCCATCGTTCAGCAGGGCGTGATCATGAAGCGCCAGGGCGTCAAGATCGAACTGTGGGACAATCTCATGGACCTTTTCAAGAAGAAACCCAAGGCGGCGGAATAGTGCGCGTGGCACACGCCGGGGCCATGAACCGATGATTGAAAACAGCAAAACCCTGTTCGGCAAGTCATGGGTCTTCATCCGCAGCGTTCCATCCATGGATTTTCTGCCACCCGAAGGCCCACCCGAGATCGCCTTTGCCGGGCGGTCGAATGTCGGCAAGTCATCGCTGATCAATGCGCTGGTGCGCCACAAGGGGCTTGCCAGAACATCCAACACGCCGGGCCGAACACAGGAACTGAACTATTTTGTGCCTGAAGGCTATTCCAACAGTGATGGCAAGTTGCCGCCCATGGCGCTGGTCGACATGCCTGGTTACGGCTATGCCAAGGCGCCAAAAGACCAGGTCGATCAATGGACACGGCTGGTCTTTGACTATTTGCGCGGACGGGCGACGCTCAAACGCGTCTATCTGCTGATTGACGCCCGCCACGGCATCAAGGCCAATGATGAGGATGTTCTCAAACTCCTCGACAAGGCCGCAGTTTCCTACCAGGTGGTGCTGACAAAGATTGACAAGATAAAAGCTGCCGGTGTGCCCCCATTGCTGGAGCGCACACTCGAAAGCCTGAAAAAACATCCCGCAGCCTTTCCACACGTGATTGCCACGTCATCGGAAAAGGCCTCAGGCATGGACGAATTGCGTCAGGCGATCATAGACGCCGTCAGAGCCTGAAACACGCGCAGAATTGTTGTGGCATTGCCGGTGGGTGGTGTTTAATGTCCTGATGATCATTGCGGCAAGGTATTGCCAAGGCGCAAAACCCTGCTTCATACCATGCACGGCCGGCATGCCCGGCGGGAGAAAGACAAGCGATGCGCGAGGGAGACAAGCACGAGCCACAGATGGTGGCCATGGCATGGGCGGTGCACGCTTTTACGGCATCGGGCATCGTGCTGGGGTTTCTGGCCCTCATTGCCATTTTCGACAATGACAAGACCGCCGTCTTCATGTGGCTGGGGCTTGCCCTTTTTGTTGATGGTATCGACGGAACGCTGGCCCGCAAGATCAAGGTCAGTGAAGTCACGCCGCAACTTGACGGCACAACACTCGACAATGTGATCGATTATTTCAATTATGTCGCGGTTCCGGCGATGATGATCTATTGGTTCGGCCTTGTGCCGCAAGGCTGGGAAACCATAGCGGCGGCCACCATCATGGCGGTTTCCTGCTACACATTCGCCAATACCAGCATAAAAACCTCGGACTATTATTTCTCCGGCTTTCCGGCCCTGTGGAATGCGGTCGTCCTGTATTTTCACATCCTGCAGACCAGCCAATGGACCAACCTGATCGTTCTGGCGGTCTTTGTGGTTCTGACCTTCATACCGCTTAAATATGTGCATCCCTTCCGGGTAAAGGATTGGCGCGGCGTTACCGTTCCGATGACCGTCCTGTGGGCTGCAACCACGCTGCGGCTGGTGCTGGTGCCGCTGGACACATCTTCGGATCAAAAGACCTCATGGATCATTTTCTGGCTATGGGTGCTGTCATCGTTCTATTTTGCAGCCCTGTCCATATGGCGCTCGTTCAGGCCTGAACCGCCCGGCGAACGGGGCTGAGCGCTGCAAAATCGGGACTGCAACAAGGCCGCATAGGCGTCCAGTTCCAGCCACCCTCACCCGGTGCGATCAGACTTTGCTTCAGACTTGCTTTGCCTCAAAAGTCAGAGCGACGCCATTGATGCAATGACGCAACCCGGTCGGCTGCGGCCCATCATTGAAAATATGCCCGAGATGACCACCACAGCGGCGGCAATGCACTTCTGTGCGCGGCAGGAACAGCTTGAAATCGCGGCGCGTGGCCACGGCGTCCGGCAGCGCTTCATAGAAACTCGGCCAGCCGGTGCCACTGTCAAATTTTGTCGCTGACGCATAGAGCGGCAATGCGCACCCGGCGCAATTGTAAGTGCCTTCGCGCTTCTCCTCGAGCAAAGGGCTGGTGTAAGCCCGCTCTGTCGCCTCGGTGCGCAGGACAGCATATTGTTCTGCACTGAGCATATCGCGCCACTGGTCGTCATTATAGGAAATTTCGAACCCGTCCTCACTCGCTACGGCTTGCATGGATGACGGCTTGAGAAGATAAAATCCACCCATTGATGCGAGCGCTGCGCCTGATAGCAGAAAATTACGGCGTTTCATGACAAACCTCTCTTGAGTTGCTTTCTTCCAATATAGTCATTGCCGCATGAAAGCGCCCATGAACTTTTCGCGATCAGCCTGCAGGGCCCGTTCACAAATCAGCGATTGCCCTGAAAAGCCAATGTCGCTAGAAAACCAGAAATAAGAGGGACATCCATGGCCAATATCGATACCGACAATACAGAAAACAGCGAAATGCAGGCAAAATTGCTGTCGCAGGCATTGCCCTACATGCAGCGCTACGAGAACCGCACCATCGTGGTCAAATATGGCGGTCACGCCATGGGCGATATTGAACTGGGCCGGGCATTTGCACGCGACATCGCGCTGCTGAAGCAATCGGGCGTCAACCCGATTGTCGTGCATGGCGGCGGCCCGCAGATTGGCGCCATGCTCAGCAAGATGGGCATCGAGTCGAAATTCGAAGGCGGCCTGCGGGTCACCGACGAAAAGACGGTCGAGATTGTTGAAATGGTGCTGGCCGGTTCCATCAACAAGGAAATTGTCGCCATGATCAATGCCGAAGGCGAATGGGCCATCGGTCTGTGCGGCAAGGACGGCAATATGGTGTTTGCCGAAAAGGTCAAGAAAACCATTATCGATCCCGATTCGAATATCGAGCGGGTGCTTGATCTGGGCTTTGTCGGCGAAATCGTCGAAGTGGACAGGACCTTGCTTGATCTGCTGGCCAAATCGGAAATGATCCCGGTCATCGCCCCGGTGGCGCCGGGCCGTGACGGCCATACCTATAATATCAATGCCGATGTTTTTGCCGGCGCTATCGCAGGCTCACTGTCCGCGACGCGGCTTTTGTTCCTGACCGATGTGCCGGGCGTTCTCGACAAGGCCGGCAATCTCATCAAACAGCTTTCTGTCTCGGAAGCGCACACGCTGATTGCCGATGGCACCATTTCCGGCGGCATGATTCCCAAGGTCGAAACCTGCATTCAGGCAATCGAATCAGGCGTTGAAGGCGTGGTCATCCTGAACGGCAAGACCGCTCATGCCGTGCTACTGGAAATTTTCACCAAACATGGTGCAGGCACGCTGATCGTTCCCTGAACGGGACCGGCTGCACGATCCACAGGTTTTTACTCAGGCAAAGACCACAAGGGCAACGACACCGGCAACGATCAGCAATGTGCCGAGGATTTCCAGCCGGTTGATGGATTCCTTGAAGATGAAGACCGAAGAGGCAAAGGTGAAGATGATCTCCACCTGCGCCAGCACTTTCACATAGGCTGCCTGCTGCAGGGTCATGGCCATGAACCATCCGAAAGACGCTGTTGCACCGGCGATGCCGACCACCAGCGCCGGTTTCCAGGCAGCCGCAATCCGCACAAGTTCGCCGCGGTCGCGCAAGATCATCCAGACGAGCATGACGCAGGTCTGAAAGATGATGACAAAGGCCAGCGTCACGGCTGCCTGCATCATGAAATTCGGACCACCGAGCGACAGGGATGCAGCGCGATAGGCCACCGCTGAAACGCCGAATCCGGTTCCGGAAGCCAGACCGATCAAGGCCGTGCGGCTGAGAACAGACGTGACCAGACTTTTCCAGCTGACCACCGAGCGTGCGACGGAAATCAGCATGACGCCCATCACCGAGATTGCTATGGCAAACAGGCTTGCGGCGCTGACTGTTTCACCCAGAAACAACAGGCCGAAAAAGGCTGCCTGTGCCGGTTCGGTGCGCGAATAGGCCGTACCAACGGTGAAATTCCTGAAGGAAAACAGATAGACAAGCAGCAAGGTGGAGACAATCTGCGAAACACCGCCCAGCAGCGCCCACAAGACAAAGGCTGTGTTCCATCGCGGCAGCGACATGTCAAAGCCAAGATGCAGAACGGCCACGAACAGCAGGGCAAAAGGGAAACCGAAGCCAAAGCGCACGAAGGTCGCACCGGTTGTTCCCATGACCCCTTTGAGGTGTTTTTGCATGGCCGAGCGCACATTCTGAAGAAAGGCGGCGGCGATGGTAATCGGTATCCAGAATTCCATGGTGGCGCTCTAGAACCTTTCTTGATCAAAGGGAAGCGCTGTGTTCATGTCAAAGTTCAAACGCCGGTGGAAATGCTGGTGCACAAAGCCGCCAAACGTGCCATAAGGCGGCATGTCAAATCACCTGCCAGAATCCGCCGATTTCGAACACATTACCGAATGGGTTTTCGATCTCGACAATACGCTCTATCCGCGCCACACGGATCTGTTTTCACAGATCGATAAAAAGATGACCGCCTATGTGGCCGACCTTTTGAAGCTGCCGCACGATGAGGCGCGCACGATCCAGAAGAACTATTATCGCGACTATGGAACAACGATGAACGGGCTGATCAACCTGCACGGAATCGACCCCAATGAGTTCCTCGAAAAGGTCCATGATATCGATTATTCCTGGGTCAAGCCCAATCCGCAACTGGGCGCCGCCATACGCGCATTGCCCGGGCGGAAGTTCATTTTCACCAATGGTGACGTCGCCCATGCACAGCGCACTGCGACGGCCCTTGGCATTCTTGATCATTTTGACGATATTTTTGATATTCTGGCTGCTGATCTGCAACCCAAACCGGCCAGCCAAACCTATGACCGGTTTCTGGCCCGTCACAATATTCCCGGCGACAAGGCCGTGATGTTTGAGGACCTGCCGCGCAACCTGACCGTTCCCAAGACACTGGGCATGCGCACGGTGCTGATCGTCCCGCACAATCTGGACACCGTCATTGAGGAAGTCTGGGAGAGTGACGGGCGCGACGGTGATCACATCGATTACATTACCGATGATCTCGCCGGTTTCCTTGAGCACTATCTGACCGGTGGATCACCCGCGGCCTGACCAAGCTGAATTCCGGCGCCGAACCCGGCACCGGTTTGTTCAGGTTGAATGGCCGTCAGTCCGACGTTGAATCGTGTTCTTTCTTGCCGTGTTCTTTCTTGCCGTGTTCCATCTTGCCGCCATGCTCCATCTTTTCATGGTCCATTGCCTTGGTGCCTGCCGGCATGATGGGCAGCATCAATTCCACCTCGCCGGCCTTTTCGAATGTCAGGACAACGGGCACCATGCTGCCGGCGACAAAGGGCTCGGCAACGGCCATGAACATGATGTGAAAACCACCCGGTTTCAATTCGACAGTCTGGCCAGCCGGAACAGGCAGTCCATCGGACAGTGCACGCATTTTCATGACATCATCGATGATCGACATCTCGTGGATTTCCGTGCGTTGGGTCAATGGTGTTTTCACGGAGATCAGCCGGTCGTCATCGCTGCCCTTGTTGGAGATGGTCACGAAGCCGCCGCCAACCTTCTGGCCGGGTAACATTGCACGGGTCCAGTAGCCGGAAAGTTCCAGATCACCATGAACCACCGCTTCAGCCTGATAGGCTTGTTTTTCATGGCTTTGCGCAATGGCAGGGGCGAGAATAACGGCGGCGTGGCTTATTACAGCAGCTGCGAGAAGTGTGTTTAACATACGCATTTTGATGTTCCATTTGTCAGATCAGTTGAGCCGCTTGCACAGCGGCCAGGGCAATTCGGATCAAATGGTGGCGGGTGGACCACGTATGCCAATGCTGCCGCACAACAGACCATCGCCGGTCTGCGATACCCGTTCCGCCAGCTTCCAGTTGATGCGGCCGGGGACATCGGATTCCTTGACAATCGGCACCCAATGAAGCGTGTGAAAGACCTTTGACGCCGCCATGGCATGGCAAAGAACGATACAGGGGCAGTCATCGGGCGCACCGACGGGGATGTCGTCACGGGCATCGGCAGTGACACCGAAACTGGTGCAGATAATACTGCTGAACCCATTTTCAGCGGCATGGGCTTCAGCAAGCGGATGCAGCATCGGAATGGCAAGCACCATCACGCAAAGACAGGCAAATCGTGCCATCTCTGCGCGCAGTTCACCCAGGAACGTGTTTTGCCGCCGCTTGTTCATGGGCGTTGTATAGCCCGGCCCGAAGCCAAGCGCCAAAGGACAAATTGCAGCAGCCGGAATATTTAACGCGTAGCGCCTTCAAGCGCATAATGATCGGCAATGATCTGCCATGCTTCGTCTGCGTTCTCGACAAAGCGGATCAGGCCCAGGTCCTCGGGTGAAATCGTGCCAAAAGCGGCCAATTCCTCAAAATTGATGATCTTATGCCAGAATTCAGCGCCAAACAGAATCACCGGCACTGCCTCCATGCGGCCGGTTTGAATGAGCGTCAGCGTTTCAAAAAGCTCATCCATCGTGCCAAAGCCGCCGGGAAAAACCGTAATGGCTCTGGCGCGCATGAGGAAATGCATCTTGCGCACGGCGAAATAATGAAAGTTGAAACAGAGTTCCGGCGTAACGAATTCATTCGGTGCCTGTTCATGCGGCAAAATGATATTCAAGCCAATGGATGGAGAGGCATCATCGGCCGCACCGCGATTGCCTGCTTCCATGACGCCGGGACCACCGCCAGTCACGACAACAAATTCCGTGTTGTTCGTGCCGCTCGAATGTTGCGAACATATTTGCGCGAATTTGCGTGCTTCCTCGTAATATTTTGAAGCCGCCGTCAGGTTCTTGCGCTGAGTGTCGTTCTTGGCGGCCCAGGCATCCTTGCCAGGCGCGGGAATGCGCGCACCGCCAAACATGACAACGGTTGATTTGATGCCGCGCTCTGCCAGCATGATTTCGGTTTTCAACAATTCGAGCTGAAGGCGGACCGGACGCAGTTCCTCACGGCACAGAAAATCTTCATCGGCAAAGGCAAGCCGGTAGGCCGGCGCTTCCGTCTGGGGGGTGGACAGGACTTCGGCTGCCCGCGCCCGGTCGGATTTGGAATCGGCCAGGGGATCCCAGACATCATTTCTTCGTTTGGAACTCATTTGATCACTTTCGCTGTTCAATCATCCGGACGCCAGCCCCTCACAAGATTGACGGCCCGCCGTTCCTCGCTTAGAGCATGTCGATACAAGCATCAATGACTGTACCGGACCTGCAAGACATAGCCTATAGATTGCAATACCGGCCCAGTCCCGCAAAATAACCATGCTGAAATTTCATGGGGCGGGGACAATCATGGCTCCCGCTCACAATAATGTGTGACCGTTACGGAATAACTCCAAGGAAAGAATGATGAGCAAACCCGACCTTGCCGCACTGGAATCAACAATCAACACGGCATTCGACAACCGCGACAGCATCAATACGAGCACGCGCGGTGAGATACGTGACGCCGTGGAGGAGGCTCTGAACCTTCTGGATAACGGCAATGTCAGGGTCGCGCAAAAAGGCGAAGACGGCAACTGGCACGTCAATCAATGGCTGAAGAAGTCTGTGCTTTTGTCGTTCCGGCTGAATGCGATGGAAGTCATCAAGGGCGGGCCTGGCGATGCCCATTGGTGGGACAAGGTTCCGTCGAAATTCAACAATTGGAGCACTCACGAATTCGAAAAAGCCGGCTTTCGCGCGGTGCCCGGATCTATCGTTCGCCGATCAGCCTATATCGCCCCGAATGTTGTTCTGATGCCCTCTTTCGTCAATCTGGGAGCCCATATCGGTGAAGGCACCATGGTCGACACATGGGCAACGGTTGGTTCCTGCGCACAGATCGGCCGCGACGTTCATCTTTCTGGCGGTGTCGGCATCGGCGGCGTGCTGGAACCCCTGCAGGCCGGCCCTGTCGTCATCGAAGACAATTGTTTTATCGGCGCACGTTCCGAAGTGGTTGAAGGCTGTATTGTCCGTGAAGGTTCGGTGCTTGGAATGGGCGTCTATATCGGCCAGTCCACACGAATCGTCGATCGCGAAACCGGCAGCGTGACCTATGGAGAAGTGCCACCCTACTCGGTCGTTGTGGCCGGCTCCATGCCTGGCAGCAAATCCATGGGCAACGGCGTTGAAACGCCGCACCTCTATTGCGCTGTCATCGTCAAGCGGGTCGATGAAAAAACCCGCTCGAAAACCGGCATCAACGAATTGTTGCGCGATTGACCCGATGAGCCAGCGGCGGGCAGAACAAACGACCGGACCGGATATGCGCTGGTTTTTTACCAGTCTTTCCGGTCGTATCGGGCGTCAGCCCTTGATCCTCGGCTTGTTGTTTCTTGTTGCTCTTTGCGGCGTTATTGTTGGTCGGCTTTCCAACGTTTCCGAGGGTGGCGGCGAATTTCTGCTGTGGGGCTTTGCCTTCCTTGCCTATTGCCTGTTCTTTATCTGGGCATGCATTGCCATGGCGGTCAAACGGCTGCACGATCTGAACATATCGGGCGCCGTTGCCATCTGTCTGTTTATTCCCGCTGTCTCGATTGTGGCTGTCCTGGTGCTCTGCTTCTGGCCTGGTTATCGGGGACACAATGACTACGGAGCCCGATCGAATGAACCAAAAACGGCTGGAACCAACCATGACGGTGACTGACCCCATTGCCAATCTGACAAGCTTGATCCGGTGTCCTTCCGTCACGCCCGATGATGCCGGCGCTTTGGCAGCGCTGGAGGCCATGCTGGTACCGCTGGGTTTTACTGTCGAGCGCGTCACATTCGAGGAGGACGGCACGCCTTCGATTGAAAACCTCTATGCGCGAATCGGTGATTCGGGCCCGCACCTGATGTTCGCCGGCCACACCGATGTGGTGCCGACCGGCAATGACGACAGTTGGACACATCCGCCTTTTGAAGCCGCCATTGACGATGGAAAACTGTACGGGCGCGGCGCCGTTGACATGAAAGGCGGCATCGCCTGTTTTGTCGCAGCCGTGGCCCGTCATATCGCGGCCCATGGTGCACCGGAGGGTTCCATCTCGCTGCTGATTACCGGTGATGAGGAAGGCCCCTCCATCAACGGCTCCGTCAAGCTGCTGGAATGGGCAGCAGCAAAGGGCGAAATATGGGACGGATGCATTGTCGGGGAGCCGACAAATCCGGAACAGCTCGGGGACATGATCAAGATCGGCCGTCGGGGCTCGCTCAGCGGCTCCATCACGGTTCATGGGGTGCAAGGTCATGTTGCCTATCCGCACCGCGCTGACAATCCTGTACGCGCCTTGCTGCCGATGCTCGAGAGCCTTATGACCCCGCCCTTTGATAGGGGAACAGAAAATTTTCCGCCGACCAATCTGGAAATCACCACGATCGATATTGGCAATCCGGCCACCAATGTCATTCCCGGCAAGGCAACGGCCGCATTCAACGTGCGTTTCTGCGATCTGTGGTCTGCCGAAAGCCTGAAGGCTGAAATATCCTTGCGCCTTGCCACGGCAGCAAAAGACGAGACGTTCCGGCCGGGGTGCGGAGCAGCGACCTATGATCTGCAATGGCCCCATCGGCCCAGCCCGGTCTTCCTGACCAGCAATGATTTGCTGATTGGCAAATTGTCTGCAGCCATCGAGGCGCGAACCGGTCGCAAACCGGTCCTGTCGACAACCGGCGGCACCTCCGATGCGCGTTTCATCAAGGATTATTGCCCGGTGGTCGAATTCGGCCTGGTCGGGCAGACGATGCATATGGTCGATGAGTGTGTGGCCCTGTCCGATCTTGAAGGACTGACGGGCATTTATGAAACCTTTCTGCAGCAATGGTTTGACGCATGAGGCCGCCCTCATCCGGCGAGGTCGGCAATTACCTCACAGGCATTACCAGGATGGCATTCGGCGACGCTGAAGGCCTGAAATTTCTCGATCTGACAACCCGTGGTTTCTGGCGCTCATTCTGGGCCTTTGCCTATTCGCTGCCAGCCTATTGCGTCGTGTGGATTGCCGACAGGAACAGCCTTCTGACCGCACAGCCGGAAACCCAGGCCGGGTTTGGATATTTGGTAAGATCCGCCGCCACCGATGTGGCCGGGATTGCTCTGGCCTTGCTCGCCGTGGCGCTTTTGGCCCGCCCTCTGCGCATGTCGGACCGTTTTGCCCAATGGGTCATTGCCGGCAATTGGCTGTCGCTGCCGATCGCCTATGTGATGGCGCCGATTAACTGGCTGGCTTCAGGCATACCGGGGGCTGAAGGCATTGCCGCAGCCTTGACCATTTTAGCCATTGTCGGCGTTCTGGTCATTTCGGTCCGGGTCTATCGCGTCGCACTTGGCGGTGACGGCATGCTGGCTTTCGGCCTGCTTGTCATCAGCGAACTGATCTACATCATGACAAAATTGTCGCTTGGATAGATAAGTTTTGCCTGAAGACAAGCCACTTTAGCGCCCTTCAGTGATGTCAGTCCTGGATTGTCGGATACTCGATCTGCATGAAATACAGACCCTGAGGTCCAGCCACCGGTCCGCAGGCGGCGCGGTCTTTTGCAGCCAGGGCTTCGACCACCCGATCAGCTTTCCATCGGCCCTCACCGACCAGAATCAACGTTCCGGCGAAGGAGCGTATCTGATTGTGCAGAAAGGATTTGGCTGCGGCGCGGATTTCCACCACATCACCGCTGCGGGAAACATCCAGTTGGTCGAGTGTGCGCACCGGATTGTTAGCCTGGCAATGGGATGAGCGGAAGGTGGTGAAATCATGTCGCCCGACAAGATGCTGTGCCGCTGCATGCATGATCGCTTCATCCAGCGGCCGTTTGACCCAGACGGCCCGGTCTCTTTCAATCGCCAGCGGTGTCCGCCGGTTGATGATACGAAAAAGATAGTGTCGCTTCAGCGCCGAGAACCGGGCATCAAACGTGTCAACCACCGCCTCGGCCTTGATGATGACAACGCGTTCGTCGGCGCGTCCCAAATAGGCATTGATGGCATCGCATACCGTTTGCGCCGGCCATTGCTTCTCAAAGTCGACATGCGCGACCTGACCACGGGCATGGACACCGGCATCCGTGCGCCCGGCGCCACGCACGGTGATTTCATGGCCACAGAACTTCAGGCCGGCTTTTTCGATTGCGCTTTGCACGGCGTGACCATTGTTCTGGCGTTGCCATCCGACATAGGGCGTGCCGTCATATTCTATTGTCAGCTTGTATCGGGCCATCAGCCAATTACCATGCCCGTTGCGATCCGGTTGCCGCGCAGAAACGCCTGCGCATCCAGCACTTTGCCACCGGCCTTTTGAAGCCGCTGAAGGCGAATCGCGCCGCGGCCGCAGGCGATTGTCAATTGGTCATCAAGGACAGTGCCGGCCGGCCCTTCCTGGGCAACAGGACTGGCACTCAAAATCTTGACCCGCTCCTTGCCACCGCCCAACGGCATTTCACACCAGGCGCCGGGAAAGGGTGAAAGACCACGAATGTGATTGTGCACCTGGTCTGCGGTTGCGGAGAAATCGATACGGGTCTCTTTCTTGCTGATTTTTGCCGCATAAGTCATGCCTTGCGTCGGCTGCGGTGTCAGGGCCAGCGAATCACGTTCAAGCGCCGCCATGGCCCGCTGCATCAGGTCTCCGCCAATCAGCATCAGCTTGTCGTGCAGTTCACCGGCGGTCATGTCCGGACCGATGGGAATACGCTCTTCCATGGCAATCGGCCCCGTATCCAGTCCGGCGTCCATTTTCATGACCATCACCCCGGTCTCGGCGTCGCCCGCCATGATGGCACGCTGGATTGGCGCTGCCCCACGCCATCGCGGCAAAAGAGAAGCATGACCATTGTAACATCCCAGGCGCGTCGCACTGAGGATCGCTTCGGGCAATATCTGGCCATAGGCGACAACGACGGCAACATCGGCCTTCAGCTCACGAAAACGGGCCTGCTCCGCTTCGTCCTTCAGACTGGCTGGCGTGAAGACTGGAAAACCAAGGATCTCGGATTGTGTGTGAATGGGGGATTTGACCAGTTCCAGACCGCGCCGACCGGCAGGGCGCGGCGGCTGTGTATAGACAGCAATGATATCGTGCCCGTATCCCGCCAGCGAGGCGAGCGTCGGAACAGCGAAATCCGGTGTTCCCATGAAAATGATGCGCAAGGCGTTTCTCCCGTTCGCACGTTAGGTGTTGGCGTTCGACCCGCCCGGCTTGCGGCATGACCCCATCAGAATTATACCGCCGACTTCGCCACAGTGTGTTGAGAGTCAAAGCGTGGCGGACGAGCGTCCTTTTGCAAGCTTGGTGAATTTCTTGATGACCATATCCCGTTTCAATTTGGAAATGTGGTCGATGAACAATATGCCGTTCAGATGGTCTATTTCGTGCTGCAGGCAGGTCGCCAGCAAGCCATCGGCCTCGATCTGCTGCTGCTTTCCCAACCGGTCGACATAGTCCACAGTGACCTGCATCGGGCGCTCGACTTCGGCGTAATAATCGGGAATGGAAAGGCATCCCTCTTCGTAGGTCGAACGTTCATCCGAACTGGCAACAACCTGCGGGTTGATAAAGACCATGGGTGCCTGATCTTCGTCTTCGCGCGAGCAGTCGACAACCAGCAAACGGCGCGGAATACCGACCTGGACTGCGGCCAGACCTATGCCGGGGGCATCATACATGGTCTCAAGCATATCGTCGGCCAGCGCCAGGACGGCGTCGTCGACGCGTTCGATGGGATCGGATTGCCTGCGCAGAACCGGATCGGGAAGGAGTATAAGTGGTTTTATAGACATGGCATGCATCTACTCATTCAAGGTCGGGAGGTCAATTCTGAACCTGACCCATGTTCATGTTTTGATCTGGAATAAATAGGAGAATCATATAAGCTTGCAATATGAATGCAGTCCAATTCTCTTTTGATCTGCCTGTGATGCAGGTCGGTCAGACCATCATCACGCTTGGCACTCTTTTGCTGTTGGCGGCCGGACTTTTGTGCCTGCTTGTCATATTCATGCATTTTTTGTCGCGCCGGGCGGTAAAAAAGCAGGCTGCGGAAAAACTGGAATCCGAAAGACTGGCCGACCAGCGGGCGCGGGACATGGAGGCAAAATTCTCCGAGATTCTGAGCACGCAGGCCCAGATGCAAGGCCGGATGGCGACCATTGCCGATGTCTTCGGTTCCCGGCAGAACGAGATCAACAAGACCATTGGCGAACGGCTTGACGGGATGAGCCAGCGGCTTGGCACAACGATCAGCGAACAAACCAAATCGACACATGAAAATCTTGCCCGTCTGCAGGAACGGCTGGCCGTTATCGACGTTGCCCAAAACAACATTCAGGCGCTGGCCAAGGACGTTGTCGGCCTGCAGGCAATCCTGTCCAACAAACAGACCCGTGGCGCCTTTGGTCAGGCTCGCATGGAGGCGGTCATTGCCGACGGTCTGCCGACAAATGCCTACGCCTTTCAACCGACGCTTTCCAATGGCAACCGGCCCGATTGCCTTGTCTATATGCCAAATGATGCCCCCTCTCTGGTTGTGGATGCAAAATTTCCGCTGGAGGCATGGAACAACATACGTGCTGCCGAGGGAGCGGATGCGCAAAAGCTGGCGACCCAGCAGTTCAGGCGCGATATTGAAACCCATATCAGGGATATCTCCGACAAATATCTTCTGGAGGGCGAGACCCAGGATACGGCCTTCATGTTCGTTCCATCGGAATCCGTCTTTGCCGAGATACACGAGAATTTTGAAGGCCTTGTTCAAAAGGCTCACAAAGCCCGTGTCGTCATCGTTTCACCATCCTTGCTGATGCTGTCCCTGCAGGTGGTCCAGACCATTCTCAAGGATGCACGCATGCGCGAACAGGCCCATCTGATTCAGGGCGAAGTGATACGGTTGATGGAAGATGTCGTGCGTCTGGATGACCGGGTTCGCAAGCTGCAGGTTCATTTCGGCCAGACGCAACGCGACATCGATCTGATTTTGACATCCACGGACAAGGTCAGCAAACGCGGCGCGCGCATTGAAGCACTGGAAATCGTTGCCGACGATGAGGTGGAAACCAAGGACGAGCCCAAGACACATGTTGTTTCCGTGCCTGAACATACAGGCAGACTGAAACTCCATGCCAACGACTGATGGCGCCGTTCAATGAACCGGAATCCATGGTTGAATTATCAGGTCGCGTCAGGCTTCCGGCGCAGACGGACAACCACGTCGACATGGGCGATTTCCATGCCTTCGGGGGCCTGTGGCAGACCATGAACCGACAGGTCGCCCGTCGGTATGTCCATCACCTCATTGTCACCCTCAATAAAGAAATGGTGATGGTCCGATACGTTGGTATCAAAATAGGTCTTGGCAGATTCGACAGCCAGCACCCGCAACATGCCGGCATCGGTAAACTGATGCAGCGTATTGTATACGGTGGCCAGAGAAACCGGCTCCCCTGCCGTAACGGCCTCTTCGTGCAATTCTTCAGCAGTCAGATGCCTGTCGCCCTTGGCAAACAACAGGCCGGCCAAGGCAATGCGCTGGCGCGTTGGACGCAACCCGGCTGATCGCAATTGATCTCCGGCAAAACGCGTTGGACAGGGCGTATGTTCTGATTTGCTGTACATAGGCTTCAACTTGACTGATACCGGTTAATGGGCAATTGGGAGTTATATAACTTTTGATGGCCCATCTTTCAATAGTGGAGTTTGTTTGTCCATTTTAAAATGGAGATGCATATTCCCTATTCGCAATTCCATCAAATATGTTTGAAAAACTCATTTGATCCCCATATTGGAGATCAAGAGCTTTTCGCCAGCAAACAAGCTGTGTTAGGGTTACATGGCAAAGGCGCGGGCATGCGCCTCGTTATCGGGAGTTTATTTTTTACATGAATACCAGGCAGTCCAGCTTCAACTATGAAGAGATATTGAACTGTGGCCGCGGCAAAATGTTTGGCCCCGGCAATGCGCAGCTCCCATTACCACCCATGCTGATGTTCCACCGGATAACAGATATATCTGCAACCGGCGGAGAATACGGCAAAGGGTATATCCGCGCCGAATTCGATGTGACCCCCGATTTGTGGTTCTTTGCATGCCATTTCGAGGGCGATCCGGTCATGCCTGGTTGCCTGGGCCTGGATGCCCTTTGGCAGATGACAGGGTTTTTTCTCGGCTGGCTTGGCGAAGAAGGCAAGGGGCGAGCGATCTCCGTTGGCGAAGTGAAGCTGACAGGAATGATTACGCCAGAGACAAAACTTGTAGAGTTCGGCGTCGATTACAAACGTGTATTAAGCGGACGGCTCGTACTTGGCACTGGCGATGGCTGGGCAAAGGCTGATGGCGAATCAGCCTATAAGGCGAAGGACCTGCGGGTCGGCCTGTTCAAAGAAAAAGCAAAATAAACGCGAACGCATGGGCGCCTCGCGCCGGCCAGAACTCAAAAACCGCAGTTCCTGTGGAAAGGATACCGTATGAAACGTGTTGTAGTCACCGGAATGGGGATCGTATCCTCCATTGGCAATAATGTTGAGGAAGTTACTCTTTCCCTGCGCGAAGCCAAATCCGGCATTACGTTTTCCGAGGAATTTGCCGAACACGGATTCCGTTGTCAGGTCTGGGGAGCGCCGACACTTGATCCGACAGGACTGGTGGATCGCCGTGCGATGCGTTTCCTGAGCAAGGGCGGTGCATGGAATCATGTTGCCATGCAGCAGGCCATTGCCGATTCCGGCCTTGAAGAAAACGAAGTGTCACACGAACGCACGGGCATCGTCATGGGTTCGGGCGGCCCGTCCACACGCACCATCGTCGAGGCGGCGGACATTACCCGGGAAAAGGGCAGTCCCAAGCGTATCGGGCCCTTTGCAGTTCCCAAGGCCATGTCTTCGACTGCGTCGGCAACGCTTGCCACCTGGTTCAAGATCCACGGCGTCAACTATTCGATTTCCTCAGCCTGCTCCACATCGGCCCATTGCATCGGCAATGCCTATGAACTCATTCAGATGGGCAAACAGAGCGTGGTTTTTGCCGGCGGCCACGAGGATCTTGACTGGACCATGTCCAACCTGTTTGACGCCATGGGAGCCATGTCTTCAAAATACAATGAGAGTTCACCGACCACGGCATCTCGGGCCTATGATGCCAACCGTGATGGCTTTGTCATTGCTGGCGGTGCCGGCGTTCTGGTTCTGGAAGAACTGGAACATGCGAGGGCGCGCGGCGCAAAAATCTACGGTGAGGTCGTCGGCTATGGCGCCACATCCGATGGCTATGACATGGTGGCACCCTCCGGTGAAGGCGCGGTCCGCTGTATGCGGATGGCTCTCGCCACGGTCGAAGGCACGGTCGATTACGTCAACACACATGGAACATCGACACCCGTTGGCGACAGCCGGGAAATCGGCGCCATCCGCGAGGTATTCGGCGATAAAATACCGCATGTTGCATCGACAAAGAGCCTGACGGGTCATTCACTGGGCGCAACCGGCGTTCAGGAATCGATCTATTCACTGCTGATGATGAAAGAGGGTTTCATCGCCGAGAGCGCCCATATCGAGACCCTTGATCCCGAATTTGATGGCGTTCCAATCGTGCGCAAGCGCATTGACAACGCAAAGGTTGATACCGCTCTGTCGAATTCCTTCGGATTCGGTGGCACCAATGCAACCTTGGTATTCCAGCGTTTTGAGGGATAGGCAGTTACAATGAGTGGATTGATGAAGGGAAAACGCGGCCTGATCATGGGGGTCGCCAATGATCACTCGATTGCCTGGGGAATCGCCAAGGCTCTGTATGATCAAGGCGCAGAACTGGCATTCACCTATCAGGGTGAAGGTTTCGGCAAGCGGGTTCGCCCCCTGGCCGAGCAGCTTGGTTCCGATATTGTCCTCCCCTGTGACGTCGAAGACATTGAAACAGTGGATGCGGCTTTTGATGTGCTGGCAGAAAAGTGGGGCACCCTTGATTTTGTGGTCCATGCCATCGGCTTTTCGGACCGCAATGAATTGCAGGGCCTTTATGCGGACACGAGCCGCGCCAATTTTTCACGTACAATGGTCATCTCCTGCTTTTCCTTTACCGAGGTTGCCAAACGTGCCGCAGCATTGATGAATGACGGCGGATCAATGATCACCCTGACCTATGCGGGCTCCACGCGGGTCATGCCGAACTACAATGTCATGGGCATTGCCAAGGCCGCGCTGGAGGCCAGCGTGCGCTATCTGGCGGCCGACTACGGGCCGCGTGACATTCGCGTTAACGCGATCTCGGCCGGACCGGTCCGGACACTTGCAGGCGCAGGCGTCAAGGATGCGCGTGAAATGTACAATTACCAGCAGAAAAATTCCCCGCTCCGGCGCAATGTCACCATCGAAGATGTCGGTGGATCGGCACTCTATCTCCTGTCAAACCTGTCCAGGGGCGTTACAGGCGAAGTGCATTTTGTCGATTCCGGCTATCACGTCACGTCAATGCCGGTGCTGGAAGAATTGAAGCCCAACGGCAACGGATCCAAGGGATAATAGAACGCTTCATATAATGAAGTGGCAAAAAAATTGATATGCTGAAAACAAAAAACCCGCCGTCCTCGGACAGCGGGTTTTTCTTTGTTCAGTGATGTTGTCTTATTCAGCGTCGTCGCGCGGAATTTCCTTGCCGGTTTCCTGATCGACGATCTTCATCGAAAGGCGAACCTTGCCGCGGTCATCGAAGCCAAGCAGCTTGACCCAGACCTTCTGGCCTTCCTTGACGACATCGGATGTCTTGGCAACACGTTCAGCAGCGAGCTGAGAAATGTGGACCAGGCCATCACGCGGGCCGAAGAAGTTCACGAATGCGCCAAAGTCAGCGACCTTGACAACCGTACCTTCATAAATGACGCCAACTTCCGGCTCAGCCACAATCGAATGAACCCACTTCTTGGCAGCTTCGATTTCCTTGGCCGAAGCAGAGGCGAATTTGATCGTGCCATCATCATCGATATTGATTTTGGCGCCGGTTTTTTCAACGATTTCACGAATGACCTTGCCGCCCGAACCAATCACATCACGGATCTTGTCGACCGGTATGTTCATGACTTCGATACGCGGTGCAAATTCACCCAGCTCTTCACGGCTTTCATTGAGCGCAGAGCTCATTTCACCGAGAATATAGAGACGGCCACCCTTGGCCTGCTCCAGGGCAATCTGCATGATTTCTTCCGTGATACCAGTGATCTTGATATCCATCTGAAGGGAAGTGATACCATCCTGGGTACCGGCAACCTTGAAATCCATGTCACCGAGGTGATCTTCGTCACCAAGGATGTCAGACAGAACGGCAAAGCGCTCGCCTTCCTTGATCAGACCCATTGCAATACCTGCAACCGGCTTGGCAAGCGGCACACCGGCATCCATCAGGGCGAGTGATGTTCCGCAAACGGTTGCCATCGATGACGAACCATTTGATTCCGTGATTTCAGAAACCACACGCAGGGTGTAGGGGAACTGATCACCGGAAGGCAACATCGGGTGAATAGCGCGCCAGGCGAGCTTTCCGTGACCGATTTCGCGACGACCGGGTGAACCGACACGCCCTGCTTCACCAACCGAGTAAGGTGGGAAGTTGTAATGCAGCATGAATTTTTCTTTGTACATGCCGGTCAGGCTGTCGACGTATTGCTCGTCTTCACCGGTGCCCAGAGTGGCGACCACGATTGCCTGTGTTTCACCACGGGTAAACAGAGCCGAACCATGGGTCCGCGGCAGGATACCGACTTCAGCCGAAATCGCACGGACCGTTGACAGGTCACGTCCGTCAATGCGGCTTTTGGTGTCGAGAATGTTCCAGCGAACGATTTTGGCCTGCAGGGATTTGAAGACAGCTCCAACCTGCTCGGCGGTGTATTGCGGCGCTTCCTCACCTTCCGGCAGGAAATGGCCGACAACCTTTGCCTTGACCACATCAACGGCTGCATAGCGCTCAGCCTTGTCGATGTTCTTGTAGGCGTCGCGCAATTCGCTTTCAACCAGCTTGAGCATGGCGTCTTCGAGGGCAGAATGATCTTCCTGTGTGAATTCGCGCGGTTCTTTCGCAGCGACTTCCGCCAGTTTGATGATCGCTTCAATGACCGGCTGAAAACCCTGCTGACCAAAGACCACAGCGCCAAGCATGACGTCTTCGGCCAGTTCGGCAGCTTCCGATTCAACCATGAGGACGGCGTCCTGGGTTCCCGCAACAATGAGATCCAGTGTGGACTCGTCCATTTCATCAACATGCGGGTTCAGGATGTATTCGCCATTGATATAGCCAACGCGCGCGCCACCGATCGGCCCCATGAAAGGAACACCCGAAAGGGTCAAAGCTGCGGATGTTGCAATCATGGCCAGAACGTCCGGATTGTTTTCCAGATCGTGCTGCATCACGGTGATGATGACTTGCGTTTCGTTGCGATAGCCGCTGGGGAACAGCGGACGGATCGGTCGGTCAATAAGCCGGCAGACGAGTGTTTCGTTTTCGCTTGGACGACCTTCGCGCTTGAAGTACCCGCCGGGTATTTTGCCTGCTGCGTAGGTTTTTTCCTGGTAGTTGACTGTCAGCGGGAAAAAATCCTGTCCCGGCTTGGCTTTCTTTGCCGATACAACCGTCGCCAGAACGACACTTTCGCCGTAAGTGGCCAGAACCGCACCGTCTGCCTGACGGGCAATTTTTCCGGTTTCCAGAATGAGCGGCCTTCCGCCCCATTCAATTTCGACCTTGTGATGATTGAACATATCTTGTCCTTATTGTGGATACAGCCTGAACCAATTCCATGCTGTACCGTTCGTTACTTTACAGGCCTGTTTTGCAGGCCCGATGAACCAAATCGTCACGGGCAAGACACCGGGTAGCTTGAACACGGCGTTTGATAAACGCCACAAGCAACCTGCAATCCTGCCCCGTGACCGTTCCATCGGAGGTTTTTACACTCCCGGAAACGAAACCGGCGGAGTGCATGAAACACCCCGCCGGAGAAACCTAGCGGCGAATACCAAGACTCGCGATAAGCTTTTTGTACCGCTCTTCGTCCCTCTTCTTGACATAATCAAGAAGTGAACGACGGCTTGAAACCATCTTCAAAAGACCACGACGGGAATGGTTATCCTTTTTGTGCTCTTTGAAATGTTCCGTAAGATTGGTGATGCGCTCTGTCAGAATGGCAACCTGAACCTCTGGAGATCCGGTATCGCCTTCCTGGGTGGCGTATTGTTTCATCACTTCCGCTTTGCGTTCAGCAGTAATCGACATCGTACCTTCCTTTCATTTTGGAGGGGTAAGTCGCCCGGGGCCGGGATGTCGTCCAGCCTGGGCCTGAATCTACGGCAATGATGTCCGTATTGCGCAGCGTATAGTTTAGAAATGCGCAAATTGCCAGTGTTATTTCTGCAGCCCTGCTACCACGCCGCGCCCGAATGGCGCGAAATGGTCCGCAGGCCTTCACGCCATCATATCCGGTTGAACCTATGAGGATCCACCGAATACACGCCGCGGACGAAACTCGCCCTGGGCTATTGCACCGATGGCGATAAGTCTGCCACCGGATGTCGCATAGGCCTCATCTGCCGGCAATGGCGCATCGCGACCACGCAGCAGGATGGGATTTCCCATCCTCAGGCGTTGCGCCTGCTGGTCGGAAACCGCCACATGCGGCAGCAGGGTCAAGGCTTCACCTGTATCAATGAGATAGGCGTCCAGTGCTGCAAGACGTTCAGCATCGTCCTCGACGTCTTCCAGTTCAATCAGTTCAGCCAGTGTGACCATGTCCTCTTCATCAAAGGGCGCCACAAAGGTGCGTCGCAATTGGCTGATATGACCGTAGCACTGAAGATCGCGCCCCATGTCACGCGCCAATGAGCGCACATAGGTTCCCTTGCCGCATTCGACTTCGAATATCGCTCTGTCCGCGTCGGGGCAGGCAACAAGATCAAGTCTGTGAATTTCCACTTCACGCGACGGAATATCCATGACCTCGCCGCTGCGCGCCAGATCATAGGCACGATTGCCGTCAATCTTGATGGCGGAAAACTGTGGCGGAACCTGTTCTATGATGCCTGTATATTTGGCCAACAGAGATCTGATATCGTCTTCGCGAGGACGGATGTCGCTGCTTTGACTGGCTGTGCCTTCCAGATCATCTGTCGTGCGTTCTTCGCCCCATGTCACGATAAACTGATAGACCTTGCGACCGTCCATGACATAGGGGACCGTCTTGGTGGCGTCACCCAGGGCGATCGGCAGCATGCCGGATGCGAGCGGATCCAGAGTGCCCGCATGGCCCGCCTTCTGAGCCTTGAACAACCAGCGTATTTTTGACACCGCTTCCGTCGATCCAAAATCAACAGGCTTGTCCAAAATGAGCCATCCGGAAACCGGCCGCCCCTTGTTCTTGCCGCGACGCGCCATCAGTCCTGCTCACCTTCAGTGTCTCGCTCAATATCCTTCACCACCTGCGGAGAACGCAGCAGGGTGTCAATTTTCTGGTAATTGTCAAAACTCGTATCATCACGAAAGCGTAATTCCGGCATGAATTTCATCTGACGCAAGGCCGGCGTTACCAGCTTGCGAATATAGCGCGCATTCTTGTTCAGCGCTGCGACAACCGTTACGTGATCAACCTGGCCCAGCGGCGTGATATAGGCCGTTGCGATTTTCAGGTCAGAAGACATGCCGACCTCTGAAATGACGATCACATTTTTTTCAATCAGCGGATCCATCACCTCGCCGCGCTGCAGAACAGTCGTGATGGCGGCGCGCACCTGTTCACCGACACGCAATTGACGTTGCGATGGACCGGAAGAGGAAAAGCGGGACATGGGAGATTACCTTTCAAACATAAGAGCGCCAGCGGAAAAAGCGAGGGTCTTCCTGTAACGCTCCAGTGGCGGAATCGAACCGCACCAGACGAATACACCAGAACACATCATCCATTGGTGGAATTAGCGATATGTTCCATATCTTTGTTGTTCGCTCTGCTTATCGAAAACCGTTTCACAATTTTCCAAAAGAGCACCAGCCGAACAGAATTGGAATGCCTGGACATCGGCATGAAATCGGGCACCGTTGGTATACGGTGCCCGACTGATATAGATGATGCCAGCGCCCTTACAGGCTGCGCGTCACGTGTTCCACACGGAAACACTCGATCACATCACCGGCGCGAATGTCTTCGTAGTTCTCAAAGGCCATGCCACATTCCTGGCCGGCATTGACTTCGCCAACTTCATCCTTGAAGCGCTTGAGTGTCTTCAGGCTGCCTTCGTGAATGACGACGCTGTCGCGAATGAGGCGAACACCGGCGCCGCGCTCAACCTTGCCTTCTGTAACCCGGCACCCGGCAACCCTGCCGACTTTGGTGATGTTGAAGACTTCGAGAATTTCAGCGTTACCAAGGAATGTCTCACGACGTTCTGGCGACAGCATGCCTGACATTGCCGCTTTTACATCATCAACCAGATCATAAATGATGTTGTAATAGCGGATTTCTATGCCTGCAGCTTGCGCGGCGTCACGTGCCTGATTGTTGGCGCGAACGTTAAAGCCGATAATCGCCGCCTCGGATGCTTCTGCCAGAGAAATATCCGATTCGGTTATTCCGCCAGCGCCCGAATGAACGATGCGCGCACGCACTTCATCCGTTCCAAGCTTATCCAATGCGCCGCTAATGGCTTCAATGGAGCCTTGAACATCACCCTTGATGACAAGCGGGAATTCCTTGACACCGGATACCTGCAACTGCGTCATCATCTGTTCAAGAGAACCACGCGTACCGGCCTGTCTTGCGACCGCCTTGTCGCGGGCCAGACGCTGACGATATTCAGCAATTTCACGAGCGCGCGATTCATTGTCGACGACTGCCAGTCTGTCACCGGCCTGCGGTGTACCCTGCAAGCCAAGAACCTCGACAGGCGTTGCCGGTCCAGCTTCCTTGACCTGTTCGCCATGGTCATCGACGAGTGCGCGGACGCGTCCCCATTCCTTGCCGGCCACGATAATGTCACCGATTTTCAGCGTTCCGGCCTCAACAAGCACGGTTGCGACAGAACCACGGCCACGATCAAGTTCCGCTTCAATGACGGAACCCTCAGCCGTTCTGTCCGGATTGGCCTTCAGATCAAGGATTTCCGACTGAAGCAGAATTGCTTCGAGCAATTTGTCGAGATTGGTTCCCTTGGTGGCTGAAACCTCTACGTCAAGGATTTCACCGCCCATGGATTCGACAAAGACATCATGCTGCAGCAGTTCCGTGCGCACTTTGTTGACGTCAGCTTCCGGTTTGTCGATCTTGTTGATCGCAACAATGATCGGCACGCCGGCTGCCTTGGCGTGATTGATCGATTCAATCGTCTGCGGCATGACACTATCGTCTGCAGCAACAACCAGGATGGCGATATCGGTGGCCTGTGCACCACGGGCACGCATGGCGGTAAATGCCGCATGGCCTGGTGTATCGATAAAGGTGATCTTCTGGCCGTTTTGCTCAACCTGATAGGCGCCGATATGCTGGGTGATGCCACCGGCCTCACCTGCAACAACATTGGCTTTCCGGATGGCGTCCAGCAAAGACGTCTTGCCGTGGTCAACGTGGCCCATGATGGTCACGACTGGTGGTCGTGATTTAAGGCTGCTGTCGTCATCGGCAATATTGAAGATACCCTCTTCGATATCGGATTCCGAAACCCGCTTGACTGTGTGACCAAACTCGCCGGCAATCAATTCGGCTAGATCGGCATCAATCACGTCGCCGGGCTTCATCATCTGTCCTTCTTTCATCAAATACTTGATGACGTCGACAGACCGTTCAGCCATGCGCTGGGACAGTTCCTGAATCGTTATGGTTTCCGGCAGGACAACTTCATGCGCAATCTTCTCACGCGTCTCCTGCATTTGCGCGCGCCGCATCTTTTCCTGACGGCGACGCATTGCCGACAACGACCGGCCACGTGGATTGCCGTCTTCATTGAGGGCTGCATTCAGTGTCAGCTTACCGCGACGACGCGTATCTTCAACCCGCGGGCGTGTTGGCTTTGGCGTCTCGGGACGCACAGGCTTGCCACGCTGCAGCGAAGGCTTGGCCCCACGTGGGGCTGCATCTTCCGTCGCGTCATGACGTGGTGGGCGTGCAGCACGCTCGGCTGCTGCCGGTGTTGGTGTCTGTGCCGGTGTCTGGGCCGGTGTCTGCGCAACCTCTTTTGCTGCGGGCTCTTCCTGCACAGCGGGTGCCGGTTCTTCAACCTTAACGGTCGGGTTGGCTTCTTCTTCAGCCTTGCGACGCGCATCCTCTATGGCCTGCAGCCGCGCTTCTTCCGCAGCCGCTGCCTGACGCGCAGCTTCTTCCGCTGCCTGTCGTTTGGCCTCGGCTTCAGCCTGGATACGTTCTTCGGCGTCACGAATCTTGGCGTTGGCGAGAGCACGCTTGCGGGCATCCATTTCACTGGCTGACAGCTGCTTGAGAACTGCCGCCGGCTTAACCGGCGCACGTCTGGGCTCGACCCGCGCTGGTGCGGGCGGCCTCTGCGGCGCTGCAGGCTTGGGCTGCACCACCGGCGCTGCTGCTACAGGCTTTTCATCCTCAGGTCGTGACAGCCGTCGCTTGCGCGTCTCGACAACCACAGCCTTGGTCCGGCCGCGGCCCATATCCTGGCGCACCGTCCCCTGCTCAACCCCTGAGCGCTTCAGCGTCAATGTCTTCTTGCCCGAAACGCTGATGGTTTTGTCGTCCTTAGTGTCGCTCATTCCGTGTCCGTTTCCTTTGCGGGATCGTCCGCCATCTGACCGTTTTCTGCTCGATTGCGATAACGGTCAAGCATCCTTGCGCGTTTCACTACACCTTCACCGGCCTGCCCTGCAAGCACCGCGAGGTGGATTACATTGCTACCGGCCGTAACTATGGCCAGTTTTTCACCCGACAAAAGGTGAAATGACGCCGTCTGCGTCCCGGCCGCAACCAAACGTGCGTGGCGCGCCTGATCCATTTTTCTAACGCCGTCTGCCGCCGCCTCTGAGGCGTGAAATACAGCCAGCACCTGACCAGACCTAATCGCCGCGTCCACTTTTCCCCCACCAATCAGGATCTGCCCGGCCTTGCGTGCCAGAGCCATCATTCCAATCAACGAGGAAACCATGAGCGCATCGATGGTTTCGTCCAGCTTGTCCGGCACCACAACTTTTGTCTTCAGTGCACGGGCAAACAAATTCTTTTCCATGGCCCGGCGCACACAATCTCTGTGCGCCGTAACCCAACATCCACGGCCCGGCAATTGGGCCTTCAAATCCGCGACAACCACACCTTGAGGGTCAGCCACAAAACGGATCATGGTATCGATTGATCCGCTGTTGCGGGTTACAATACAGGTCCTATCATTCATGCCAGCACTTGCCTCACGATGTGTAGCCGGCAAAATCAGTTTACTCAGTCGACCACCTCGGTGACGGCTTCAACCTCTTCCGGCGCTTCGCCACCTTCCTCGCCTTCCGCTTCGATGTCTTCATCTACAGCTTCAACAGCGAGGTCGGCTTCGGTGATCCAGCCTGCAGCAATGCGTGCGGCAACAATCATTTCATCGACTTCAGCGCGCGAAATATCCAGTCCGGTGAAAATACCGTCGAATCTCGTCGTCACACCTTCCTTGCGTTCACTCCAGCCCAGGAGATCATCGGCGGCGTACCCGGCAAAGTCCTCCATCGTTTTGGTACCATCTTCACCAAGCTTGACCAACATCACAGATGTCATGTTCGGCAGGGCACGCAATTCGTCAGAAACACCAAGTTCGACGCGTTTTCCTTCAAGTTCGGCCTCAATTGCATCAAGGTATTCGGCAGCGCGGCTTTGCAGCTCCTGCGCCGTATCCTCGTCAAACCCTTCGATCGAGGCAACTTCAGAAACATCCACATAGGCCACTTCCTCGACCTGGGAGAAGCCCTCGGAGGCCAGAACCTGACCAACCATTTCATCAACATTGAGCGCATTCATGAAGAGTTCCGTACGCTCGTTGAATTCCTTCTGGCGGCGTTCGGATTCTTCCTGTTCGGTCAGGATATCGATGTCCCAGCCGGTCAGTTGCGAAGCAAGACGAACATTCTGTCCGCGGCGACCGATGGCAAGAGACAATTGGTCATCAGGAACCACGACTTCAATACGCTCCGCATCTTCGTCAAGCACAACCTTGGCCACTTCCGCCGGCTGAAGCGCATTGACGATGAAGGAAGCCGGATCATCAGACCACGGAATGATATCGATCTTTTCACCCTGCAACTCGCCGACCACGGCCTGCACGCGACTGCCACGCATGCCAACACAGGCACCGACCGGATCGATGGAACTGTCATTGGAAATCACTGCGATCTTGGCGCGCGACCCCGGATCGCGGGCAACGGACTTGAGCTCAATGATCCCGTCATAGATTTCGGGAACTTCCATGGTGAACAGTTTGACCATGAATTGCGGGTGGGTGCGCGAGAGGAAAATCTGCGGGCCACGCTGTTCACGGCGTACGTCATAGACATAGGCACGAACCCGGTCACCATAACGGAAATTTTCCCGCGGGATCAGTTCGTCGCGGCGAATGATGGCCTCGCCGCGCCCCAGATCGACAATCACATTGCCGTATTCGACACGCTTGACCGTACCATTGATGATCTCGCCAACGCGGTCCTTGAATTCGTCAAATTGCCGATCCCGTTCCGCTTCGCGAACCTTCTGCACGATAACCTGTTTGGCCGATTGTGCGGCGATACGCCCGAAATCCATCGGCGGCAGTGGTTCTGCGATGAAATCGCCCAGTTGGGCTTCCGGGTTCTGGTCGAGTGCCGTCTGCAATGCGATCTGCGTCGAATAATCCTCAACGGCTTCGACCACTTCCAGCAAACGCTGCAGCTTTATCTCACCGGTTTTCGGATTGATGTCAGCACGGATATTGGTTTCGGATCCATAACGCGAACGCGCGGCCTTCTGGATCGCATCCGCCATCGCTTCGAGAACGATTTCACGGTCAATCGACTTCTCGCGGGCAACAGCGTCCGCAATCTGAAGAAGTTCGAGCCTGTTTGCGCTCACTGCCATTTTATTCTCCATCACCTGGCGCTGCATACGATCTGCCGCTGCCCGTAAACAAATTCAATCAATCGTTCTGTTCTGTTTGCTCTGTTTTTTCGGTTTGGGCTGCTCTGGCCGCCTTGTCCGCAGCCAAGGCTGCGCGAATGAGATCATCCGTCAAGATCAGCTTGGCCTCACTCAGCGCATCAAAAGGTATGCGCACGTCTCGTTCTTCGCCTTCGTTCGCCTGATCACGTTGCAGGACAAACCCATCGTCGTCAACCGCAGTAATCGTACCACGAAACCGTTTGCGATTGTCGACCAATATTGAGGTCTCGCATTTGACAACATGACCGGACCAGCGCTTGAAATCAGATCGCCGCACCATGGGCCTGTCAATTCCCGGGGAGGACATCTCCAGATGGTAAGCCTTTTCGACAGGATCCTCGACATCAAGCACCGGCGAAATGGCACGTGACAGCGCCTCGCAGTCTTCAACTGTCATGGTACCATCATTGCGCTCAGCCATGATCTGCAGCGTAAGCCCGTTCTGGCCCGACAGATGCACCCGCACCAGACGAAAACCCATGGGGACCAGGATCGGCTCGATAATGGCCGCAACACGCGCATCAACGCCTGTCTCCGTTATGAAGCGGGCATCTGCCGCCTGCTCATCGGACTCATTTTTGTCTGAGGTCGCTTCTTCCGACAATCGCTGTCTCTTCCTTCGTATGTGCCCGCCAATTATAAAACGGGGCCCAATCAATAAAAAAGAGCGGGTCCGGGCGGCCCACTCTTGCTCTGTCTGATCAAGATTTGAAGGTGATATACCCCCGAAGGGGCTCAAATGCAAGGTCATGGCGCTGCTGTGAGGTATATTTGTATCATGCAATATCAAAGCAGCACGCCTGGCAGTGGATTGAACCGCCCTGCTATGCCCTATCCACGCCCATGCATTTTGGTGGCCGGGCATTTGCAGACGCAATAGATCACGCCCTTTGCGGGCGCCGCCGAAACGTCAGATAGGCGGGCGTACGCTCTTCTCTCAGCGCCTTGGCTTCGTAGCGGGTGCCCGGCCAGCCAGCAAACGGCGTTCGCCAATCTGCTGCAGATCGGGCCTGCCACTCGAAATCGGCATGCTTTTGACAATGGGCAATCGTCCAGTTCACATAGGAATCAATGTCCGATGCAAAACAGAAAGCACCGCCCGGTTTGAGTGCGCGGGCCATCCGGTCCAGATTGACAGGCGATACGAACCGCCGCTTCCAGTGTTTTTTCTTGGGCCAGGGATCAGGATAGAGCAGATCGATCTGATCAAGGCAGCCGTCCGGCAACCAATCGAGAACAAGCGTCGCATCGTCATCGTAGAGCCTGATATTGGACAGGGGGGCAACGGCCAGCGTGCCGACACATTTCGCCATCCCGTTGACAAAGGGCTCCACACCAATAAAGCCGGTTGACGGGTCACCGCCGGCACGATGCAGCAGATGTTCACCACCACCAAATCCGATTTCGAGGCGATAGGCCTCATGCGGCTGATCAAAAAGACTAGCCATGTCCGCAGGACGAGCACCGGTCGGATCCAGCTTCAGGGCTGGCAACACCTGTTCAAGAGCTTCGACCTGGTATTGTCGCAGCGTCTTGCCTTTTCGGCGACCGAAGAAGGCTTCGGTCGCGCGTTGCTTGTACTCACGCGGCATGGTCCATCCCTAGAGCCTGTCTTGCTTTCATTGAACCACTCTGTTCGTGATCCAGTGAGTCGATCCGCCAGGAAGGCGGTAAAGAGCGATGCTCTCGCATCGGTCGAGACGCCTGACGCAGCGGGCGGCCATTGGTCGCGAACCCTTCGGGCCAGCTGTTTTTTAGCCACTATCTACGTCGTTTCGCTTGCCCGTACCTTGAGGTACGCGCTTCGCGAGCCAACTTGATCCTGACCAAAAAACAACTGGCAGAGTGAATCAATGAAAGCAAGACAGGCTCTAGATTCATTACACCACGACAAGAGGCAGCTGCTATGAGCGGGCGCGCTGCAATCAAGCCTTGATGGCTTGTTTCAGCGGCTTTACCAGATCAGTTTTCTCCCATGAGAAAGACCCATCGCGTCCGGCCTTGCGTCCAAAGTGACCATAGGCGGATGTTTTTGCGTAGATGGGCTTGTTCAGATCAAGATGTCTGCGAATGCCGGTCGGGGAAAGATCAATCACCTGGCGTATTGCCGCTTCAATCTGATCTTCCGAAACAGTTCCCGTATCGTGCAGATCGACATAGATCGACAGAGGTTGGGCTACGCCAATGGCATAGGCCAGCTGAATGGTGCACCGTTCCGCAAGTTTGGCAGCAACAATGTTCTTGGCCAGATAGCGCGCAACATAGGCTGCAGAGCGATCCACCTTTGTCGTATCCTTGCCCGAGAAAGCACCGCCACCGTGGGGCGCAGCTCCACCGTAGGTATCGACAATGATCTTGCGTCCTGTCAGACCGGCATCACCGTCAGGTCCGCCAATAACGAATTTTCCTGTTGGATTGATGTACCAGTTGCAATCCGCAGCGACCGGCAGATCTTCCAAAGCTTCGCGGATATAGGGTTCGACAACGGCACGCACCTTGGTCGAATCCCAGCTTTCATCAAGATGCTGCGTGGATAGAACGATCTGTGTGACTTCACTAGGCTTGCCGTCGACATAACGCACGGTGACCTGACTTTTGCTGTCGGGCCCAAGCCTTGCAACATCGCCCTCGCCTTTTTTACGCGCCTCAGCCAGCAGAAACAGAATTCTGTGTGCATAGTAAATCGGCGCCGGCATCAACTCCGGCGTCTCATTGCAGGCATAGCCGAACATGATGCCCTGATCGCCTGCACCTTCGTCGCCCTGCTGATCTGACGCATTGTCAACGCCCTGTGCGATGTCCGCCGACTGCGAGTGAAGCAAGACGTCAATTTTGGCCGTTTTCCAGTGAAAACCATCCTGCTCATAACCGATGTCGCGAATCGCACGCCTTGCGGCCGAGCGAAAACGAGCCGGATTGATGACATCATTGCCCGCTTTGTCTTTTTTCATCAAAGTTGACGGCAAGCGTACTTCACCGGCGATGATGACACGATTGGTTGTGGCGAGCGTTTCTGCCGCGATACGCACGGTCCAGGGGTCAACGCCGGTCTTGCGCGCCTCTTTGTATATCAGATCAACGATCTCGTCGGAAATTCGGTCACAAACCTTATCGGGGTGCCCTTCGGATACGGACTCACTTGTAAAGAGATAATTTTTGCGCGCCATTGCTGCCTCTTAGAATTGCCCAGTGGTGCGGACGTGTTATTGAAAACAAGCCGAAATTACAAGCAAAGAACGATATAAATATATCTTGATATGCCTCATTGGGCGCGCAGACCAACAGCCGGCAGGCAGCCAGGCCGTTTCAGATCAAGTGTCGTGCCCATCCTGATGCGCACGTCATGGAAGGGGTGGCATAATGGAAGCCTGTTCGCAATCAGTGGTCCGCAAAGGCGTGCATCCCGTCGGAAGCGGCGTGAGCCGCGTTCCGAACCGGGAAGCACAACAGTGGGCCGGGTTTTGCGAAATTACTCGACTTCAGCCGCCAGCGCTTTAACGAGATCAACGATTTTGCGCCGCACTTTCGGGTTTTCAATTTTCACGAATGCACGGTTCAATTGCAGACCATCCGAAGACGACAGAAAATCAACAACGTGATTCGAACTGGATGACTCCGATGCACCCGGCAGTCCTGTCGATGGGTCACCCGGCGCATCTTCAAAAAAGAATGCGACCGGAACATTAAGTATAGAAGAAATGTTCTGGAGCCGACTGGCGCCAACCCTGTTTGTGCCCTTTTCATACTTCTGGATTTGCTGGAACGTGATACCAAGGCTCTCGCCAAGCTTCTCCTGGCTCATTCCCAACATTGTACGACGCAGCCGGATCCGACTGCCAACATGGATATCAATGGGATTTGGCTGTTTTTTATTAACAATAGTTGTCATGTTTATTATCCTGCTGCTATCACAGCACCTGTCACTTGTTTGCATGGAGTCGACGCTGCTAAAAACCGCCCTTTCTGCCCCCAAAAAGACCGTTACGCATAGCAACATCAACAGTTTTAACTGTATTTGTTCTCTATGCAATTTTAGGGGTTTTTCGTCAATTGGTGGCTTTAATAAAACTGCAGCGGGAAAATAGCGCACAAGATAAAAGTATTACGATTATCACCCAAAAAGTATGCATGCGCGTCCAAATACTTCCGTTTACATGTATTTTTACGGGAAGTGGCACATCTACATATCCGATCACGTTTTGTAACAACCCATCCAAAACACGCCCTTTTCCATCAGTAACGGCAGATAAACCATTATTTGCCGCCCGTATGAGTGGCAGCCCGCTCTCCACCGCCCGCACTTGCGCCTGCTGAAAATGCTGATAGGGGCCGGGCGTGTTTCCATACCAGGCGTCATTGGTCACATTAATGATGAAATCCGCATCAACGGCAGCGGGCGTCATTTCCTGTGGAAAAATTGCCTCATAGCAAATCAAGGGTAAAAAGCGCTTTCCCGCCGGCAGGGCGACGCTCTTGCGGGTTGAGCCGGAGGAAAACCCGCCCGGTCCATTGGCAATGATATCCATCCCAAGGCTTCCCAGCAGCGATTCAAACGGCAGATACTCACCGAAAGGAACCAGATGCACCTTGTCTGACGCTTCCAGTATCTGTCCCTCATGATCGATGACATAGATGGAATTGTAATAACGCGTCTTTTGTCCACTCACGTCACGTTCTTCGCGCACAGCCCCTGCAATCAGGGTCTGTCCGGGCGCAAGCGCCTCGCCAATCAAAACCAGCGCATCGGGATTGCTGGTCAACAGGAAGGGGATCGAAGTCTCCGGCCAGACGATATAGGTGGGCTTGGCGCTGGCTTGCGGATCAACGGCGCTGGAAAGGGAAAGAAGTTTTTCAAACACACTGCGGCGCTGCGAATCGTCCCATTTTTGCGATTGATCAACGGAAGGCTGCACGATCCGTACAATTGGCTGACCGGGCTGATTATCCGTTGCAAGAGAGAGCCGCCAATAGCCGAAACCGGCGTGAAACAGCATCAGCAGGGCCGCAACAACCAGTCCAGGCGCCATTGCACGGCGGGTCCCAATGAGCGCCGGCATACAGGCGACAAAGACAGCCAGGGCGGAAATACCAAAAACACCGACCAATAGGCTCGTCTGCATCAGCATCGGTACCGGCATCGCACCATAGCCGATCGCATTCCAGGGAAATCCGGTGGCAATGAAACTTCGGGCCCATTCGGCAAGACCGAATCCACAGGCCAAAGCACAAATCCGGCCAAGACCATCCGACCACAAAGCCCGCGCAAAGGCGGCGGCCAAGCCGTAAAACAGGGCCAGAAGAGCCGGCAGGCCGAGAACCGCCAGCGGCAGTGCCCAGGCAAATTCTTCCGCCTCAATCAGCAAAGCATTGCCGAGCCACCATAATCCGGCGACAAAATACCCGAACCCAAACCACCAACCGGTCCAGAAGGCTGGCTTCAATCGGCCCAGGTACCCGGCATCAACCTCTCCGCTCGCCCCATCCAACAGCCAGACCAGAATAGGGAAAGACACAAACAAAACGGCAAAAAAGTTGAATGGCGGCAGAGCAAAAACAGCAAACCCACCTGCCAGAAAGGCCAGCGCCCACCGCCTCGCACCCCACAGCAGCATGACATTTCCGGCCAAACGCTCCATTGTCTCTCCATTTTATGGTCACGCCAAACTATTGCCTTGGCAACGCAGCGCACCTTTTTGCATTTCCTGCCAGTCAACGACCTGCGTTTCAGGAGATGCCGAACTGTGTGCCGCCCATGACACACCGTGCACCCATCAGCGCTGCGGGAAGAAAGACCCGGCAATCTCCGCAGCGAATCGGGTGCAGGCGATATTACCTAAATTGTATGGAGGACCAAGCACAACGACACGGAATGCAAATCAGTGACATCAACTTCGCTCCAGGCAAGTGTTGACCTGTGCGAGATGATGATTGTCAGCGTATTGTGTCACAAACCGTCTGCACACGTCGCAGAAGCGCGATGCGGGACATATGTGATCCCAGCATCAATCCAACTCATTGTGCAACACGCTATGGAATTCTGTCCGCCTCTTGCGACTGCGGGTTTTCTTCCGTTTTCAAAACGTTCTGGTCTTCGACGGCATCAGCTTCCGTCTTGCTGGGCCGACGTCTACGCTCAAGCGAGCGACGGCGGACAATGCGGACCCGCCGGATGCGCCGCGGATCAGCATCCAGGACATGAAACTCGAAATGCGGCAGTGCGGTGACCACTTCACCACGAACGGGAATACGGCCGATCGAGGAGAAAATCAGACCGCCGAGCGTGTCGACATCTTCACCCTTGTCACCGACATCAAAATCACTGCCAATGAATCGGGCTATGTCATCGAGTTCGGCGCGTGCATCGGCAATGAAGATATCTTCCGATGCGCGCACAATCATGTCCGCCTCGTCGTCATGCTCGTCCTCGATATTGCCGACAACCATTTCGACGATATCCTCAAGCGATACCAAGCCGTCTGTTCCGCCATATTCATCAATGACCAGGGCCATTTGCGTGCGCATGGCCTGCATCCGCTGCATCAGGTCCGAGGCGAGCATGGATGGCGGCACAAACAGAACCTCACGGATGATGCCTGTTTCCTGAACCGATTTTTTCAGATCGACACGCCCCAGATCAAAGGTTTCTGCCTTGGATTTGCGTTCCTTGGTGGTGCCTGCTGCCCCATTGGCAGCTTTTTCCGCTGCCGTGCTGCGGCTCGCGCGGCGGCGGCTGCGCGCCTGTTTGGTGATATGGGCAACGAGATCGCGGATATGGACCATGCCACGCGGGTCATCCAGAGTATCGCCGTAAACAGGCATTCTTGAGTGGCTGGACTCCTCAAAAAGAATCATCAGATCCCCTACGGAAATCCCCAGATTCACGGCCTGGATGTCTGCTCGCGGCACCATGACGTCCTCTACCCGCACTTCCCGCAGTCTGAGGATGTTGTGCAGCATTGCCCGTTCTTCGGGCGTAAAGGCAGCGCCCAATGCGCCGTCGACCGACAAGGCATCGGTCAGATCGGCACGAAGAGAATGTTCATTTGACGGGCGAAATATGCGCATGAAGCGGGACCACCAGCCATTGCTGCTTCTGTCCGTTTGCTGGATGACAACCGGCAACAGGCGACTTCCAGGTTCCTCGCCGGATTCCTCATCTGACGATTTGCTGGATGCACCGCCCGGGTCTGCCCTACTTGTGTGTTGGTTCATCGCTCTTCAGACTGGAAAAAATTCTCATAAGGATCAGATAGGTTCAACGTCGCCAGAATACCAGTCTCCAGATCTTCCATTATGGCCGCATCGTCATCATTTTCATGATCATAGCCTAACAGATGCAAAAAACCATGCACAAGAAGATGGGTCAAATGGTTATCAAAGGAGATATCCAGTGCCAACGCCTCTTTCTCAACTGTCTCATGCGCAAGCATGATGTCTCCCAGCAATGGGTCAGGCGTCTCGCCGGGCTCCACCGCGCTTGCGGGGAAGGAAAGCACATTGGTCGGTTTGTCCTGCTGACGCCATTGTCGATTGATTTCCCGGATATCGGCGTCATTGGAAAACAACAACGACAATTCGCTATTGGGTGCGAAGGACTGACCTTCCTGGCTGGCAAGAAGCCTGGCCGCTGCACCGATTGTCGTATGGCACAATATTTCAAGGACATCGTAATCAGGCCAGCTCGGCGCTTCAATTGCGATCTGGATGTCAAACTCCGGTGGGCATTGTTCGTCAGCTGTCATGCTGCATCCGGTTTTCCAGCACCGGCAACCGGCTCATATTCGGCATCATAGGCCGCGACAATGCGCCCGACCAGTGGATGGCGCACGACGTCAGATGAACTGAAACGAACCGTCACCACCCCTTCGACACTCTTGAGAATGTTCAAGGCGTCCACCAACCCGGAACGGACACCGCGCGGCAGGTCGATCTGGCTTGGATCGCCCGTGACAATCATACGGGCGTTTTCCCCCAACCGGGTCAGAAACATTTTCATCTGCATGGTTGTGGTATTTTGCGCTTCATCCAGAATAATGGCCGCATTTGCCAATGTGCGTCCGCGCATGAATGCCAGAGGCGCTATTTCGATAATGCCAGCGGTAATCGCCCGCTCCACCTTGTCACCCGGCATCATGTCATAAAGCGCGTCATAGAGCGGTCGCAAATAGGGGTCGACCTTTTCCTTCATGTCGCCTGGCAGATAGCCCAGTCTTTCACCTGCTTCCACGGCCGGACGGGAAAGAATGATCCTCTCCACCAGGCCGCGCTCAAGCAGTTGCGCCGCATGGGCGACGGCCAGATAGGTCTTGCCGGTACCGGCCGGTCCCACACCAAAGACCAGTTCCGAGCGATCCATCGCACGGATATAGGCGTCCTGGGTCGGCGTGCGGGCAACAACAGTCTTTTTCCGCGTCGCTATCTGGGCGAAGGCCATTTTTCCCTTGTTTTCCATTGTCGGCAAGGTCAATTGGTCATCAGCGGCAACAGACATGCGGATTGCACCTTCAACATCTGACGTGCGCACCTCTCCACCCTCTTGCAAACGTTCATAGAGGTAGTCCAGAGTGCGGCGGGCCTGAACGATGGCCGTCTCATCGCCACGAATGGATACCTGATTGCCGCGGGCACGGGCATCGACACCCAGCTTCTGCTCAATCAGCGCCAGATGCTGGTCAAACTGGCCAAACAGCGCACTGGCATGGCGGTTGTTCTCAAATGTAAGGACGATATGTGTGGTATCCGATGCGCCGGTTTTCTTGTCGGCGGGCTTCAGGTCGATCGTCTCAGGTCTGTTCAAAGGGTCAAACTCCAAATCTGCTCCTATACGCAATCCGCATAAAGAGAATTTGTTCCTGTTCGTGTGATTCTAACCTTGATAATGTCACCGATTTGAGACGGCTTTGCATCAACTATTACAGGTTGAAGCCAGGGAGAGCGTCCAATCAGCTGACCGGGTTCGCGTCCGGGCTTTTCCAGCAGAAGATCAATGGTCTTGCCGATACAGTTTTCAGCGAACTCCACCTGGTGCTGACGCAGCAACTTCTGCAATCGCTCCAGCCTCTTTGCCTTGATGTCTTCCGGGACATGATCATCGCGATCCGCACCCGGCGTTCCGGGCCTTGGCGAATATTTGAAGGAAAACGCCTGCGCATAACGCACCTTCTCGACCAGTTGAATCGTTTCTTCAAAATCGGCGTCGGTTTCACCGGGAAATCCGACAATGAAGTCACCCGAAAGGGCAATGTCCGGACGCGCGGCACGGATGCGCTCAATCAACCGCAGATAATCCTGCGCCGTATGCCGCCGGTTCATGGCTTTGAGGACACGATCCGACCCGGCCTGCACCGGCAAATGCAGATAGGGCATCACCTTGTCCAGATCCCTGTGGGCATCAATCAGCGCCTCATCCATATCACGTGGATGACTGGTGGTGTAGCGAAGCCGCTCAAGGCCATCGATGCCGCAAAGCAATCGGAGCAATTCACCCAGGCCCCATTCACGGCCGTCAGCGCCGTGTCCGTGCCAGGCATTGACATTCTGCCCCAGCAGGGTGATTTCGCGCACACCGGCATCGACCAGACTTTGTGCTTCGCGCTCGATCTGCTGAACGGAGCGGGAAACCTCGGAGCCGCGCGTATAGGGAACAACGCAAAAGGTGCAGAACTTGTCGCAGCCTTCCTGAACGGTCAGAAACGCCGAGACGCCTCGAGAGGAAATGGTTTTCTTGTCCGCCTTGGGCAGGTGCTCAAATTTGTCTTCAACCGCATAATCGGTATCGACCACTTTCTCGCCCAGCCTTGCCCTGGCAATCGCCTGGGGCAAGCGATGATAGGTCTGTGGCCCAATCACAACATCGACAATGGGTGCGCGACGGATGATTTCCTGTCCTTCAGCCTGGGCAACGCAACCGGCAACGCCGACCATCAATTCACGCCCCTGTTCGGCAAGCGCCTCTTTCAACTGGCGAATGCGACCCAGTTCCGAGTAGACCTTTTCCGCCGCCTTCTCGCGAATATGACAGGTATTGAGGAGCAACAGGTCGGCATCTTCCGGATTGTCGGTTTTCTGATACCCATCCTTGAAAAGAGCGTCCGACATGCGTTCTGAATCATAAACATTCATCTGGCAGCCATAGGTTTTGACAAAGACCTTACGTACGCCAGGTGCTGCAACGTTTGTCGGCGCATCTGTCTCGCTGGTTTTTTCGTGTGCCTGTACATGTGTGGCCTGTACATGTGTTACCGGGGCAAGTGTCGCCTGTGTAGGTGTCTGCATTTGTTTCATCGCGACGATGGCAGCCTCTTCAATTTCGTGTCGGCAAGATTTTCCGGGGCCGCTCCGGCCCGGCAACTCGCTGCACTTCAAAAACAATATATAACAGGCAATCGCGGCTGTGCGCCACAGAGTCAAGCCAAATCCGGGATTTGCGGTGATGGCAAACATACACTTGCGGTGCATGCAATCCAATGGCGCACGGTCTTGCAGGCTAAAATGGCGGCAGCATGACAATGGGTCATGTGCGTGAAATTCACTGCTCGTTGTTCAGCCCTGATCCGTAGAGCTGCGTCTGCAACATATGGCGCACCTGACGCTCGACATCTTTTGTGACCTGTTTGCGATTGCTGTTGTCATCATAGATAACCGCCTCTCCAAAACAGACCTGTACGTCAACGGCACCCTCTTTGAGAATACGAAGAAGATGGGGCGTCAATTCGGTATCACCCGGCCAGGCTGCAAGCGGTCGCCCATAGCGCCCGAGCGGCAGGCCATTTGCATGGGTATAGGCAAGCGCCACCGGTTGGATGGCGACATTTCGGGTGGCAGAGGCTTCAAGGGCCGCGGCTGCAGCGCCAAACAGCGAACTCTTGAAATCCAGCAGCCGGTTTCCGTCGGATGTCGTACCCTCTGCGAACAGAACCACGATTTCACCATCGCCAAGCCTTTTGGCGACATCACTGACCTGTGCTCCGGTCTGTCTGCGGCGTTCGCGCTCGACAAAAACCGAGCGTTGCCATTTCGCCAGCCATCCGAACACCGGCCAGTCACGCACTTCGGATTTGGCTATGAAGACGACATCGGCAACCGAAGCCAGAACGATAATATCCTTCCAACTGCAATGATTGGCAGCAATGAGCAGGGGACGGCGTGTTTCCAGGCTTCCATGGGTAATGACCCGCAACCCCAGAAGCCTTGCCGCCAGCCGATGCCACCAGCGAGGCAGATACCAGGCCAGCTTCCAATTCCATCGGCTGGACAGGAGCTGAATGGGCAACAACACAATGGTGGCCGCCAGGATGGTCACTAAAATAGCGGCAATGCGTATCCATACGATCATCTGCAGCGCCAAGCCCCTGACCCCGTAAAAGCCCGCACATCATCATGCATCATTTTCAGTCTCTCGCCTTTTCGAGCGGAACACCATAGAGTTCCAACCGGTGGTCAACGAGACGAAATCCGTGCTGGCGCGCAATTTTTTCCTGCAAGGCCTCGATCTCTGCAGAATGGAATTCAATGACTTTGCCGCTTTTCAAATCAATCAGGTGATCGTGATGCTCATCCGGCACGGTCTCGTAGCGTGAACGGCCATCACGGAAATCATGGCGCTCAATAATACCGGTATCTTCAAAAAGCTTTACGGTGCGATAGACCGTGGATATCGAAATATTGGGGTCAACCTTGGAGGAACGGCGATACAATTCCTCCACATCAGGATGATCGGCCGATTGCTCCAGAACCCGCGCAATGACGCGCCGCTGCTCCGTCATACGCATGCCGCGCTCGACGCATTGTTGTTCGAGGGTCTTCAATTCTTCTGTCACGCGATACCCCACGGCCACTGCGTTGCTAATCTTTCGACTGGCCTACCCAAGATCGAGCCGCATGACAAGCGCTGCGCTATTGGCAGTCCCTTCATGCTTGTAATAGGCGGCCCGTCTGGCAACCTGGGCAAAACCAAATTTTTTGTAGAGTGCCAGTGCTGCCCGGTTCTCCTCATCCACCTCCAGAAAAAGGGTTTGTGCGCCTTCGGCCCGCAAATGCCGCAAAGCGGCGAGCATCAGACGCCAGCCGATCCCGGTTTCCCGGTATTTGGGATGCACGGTAATTGTCAGAATTTCCGCCTCGCCGGCAACCATCCGCGCCAGAACAAAGCCGCCTGGCAATGATCCTTTCCCCGCTGCAGGACGGCGCGCAGCAAAACCAAAAACAGTTTCCTGAACCATCAGCGCCTGGAATTCGCCGTCGCTCCAGGGGCGCGAGAAACCCATCCCGTGTAAAATGGATGCATCCGCACAATCCGAGGGTCCAAGCGATACGATTTCGAAATCTGCTGCTCGGCGAAAGAACGAAGGCGCGCTCATTGAACAATAGCCCGCCTTGCCAGTGCAAAGCCTGTTTGCGGCTTGGCATCAGGGGACCGGAGATAGAGCGGTCGCGGTGGACTGTCGCCTGGTTCCCGGCGGGTAGACAGGCGGGCTATGGCAGTAACATCCGCGGCAGCAGCGTTGCCCTGCACTGCTAATGTATCGTTGGAATCGGTGGAAAGGTCCACCAGGATCGAAGCGCCGGAACCCGTCAGCGACGCATGAGAATCAACAGCGAGAGCCAGGGCTGCCTCAACATTCAGGGCAGCGGGTGGACCGGCTGAATGTCCCTGTTTGTCAAACAGCTGGGTATAGATTTCACCACGCAGTGCATCCAGCACAACCAGCAATGGCTCATGCTTCGAAGCCGTTTCCGCCAGAGCTTCAAATACGGTTATTCCGACCAGAGGCAGCGAAAGCGCAAGTGACAGCCCCCGCATCGCGGACACACCAACCCGCAAACCGGTAAAGGACCCGGGTCCGACACAGACTCCAAGCCGCTCGATATCCTGATAGGTCAAGCCGGCCATATCCATTGCCCGCCCGATGATGGGAAACAAATGCTCGGCGTGGCCACGCCCGATATCATCCACAACCAGACCAAGGACACGATCGTTGTTTGAATCGTAAATACATGCAGCGCACAAATGCGCGGTCGTATCAATCGCCAGAGTGATCATCTGATTTTCGGACCCCGTCCCTGATGCCGATCCACCGGAATTATCGTGCATCGCTCACCCATGCAAGTCACTTGCACGCCAGATGCAGGACGCTTCGCAGTCGATCTCCCGCATATTCCGCCCCCTCAATGCCAACAGTTCCAGACCCATCATTTTCATGGACAATATCGCCCATGAAGAGCCATCGCCAAAACGGCGACGGCAACGCAGAGGTCCCGCGCTGCACCGCAAAGCTGCTTTAATGCTGGCTGAAACCGCCGCCTTTAGTGTGAACCGGACGACATCAAAAGCCGATCAGACGGCCTCGACTTCCTGAACCTCGGGAATGAAATGCCGCAGAAGGTTCTGAATACCGTGTTTCAACGTGGCTGTGGACGATGGGCAACCGGCACAAGCACCTTTCATGTGCAAGAATACATGACCGTCCTTGTATCCACGAAATGTTATATCGCCGCCGTCCTGTGCAACGGCCGGGCGCACACGTGTTTCCAGCAATTCCTTGATGGTCGCGACAATGGATTCATCCGCCTCGTCAAAGAACTCGCCATCCGTGTCCAGATCCGAACCGGTCATCGTGCCGTTCATCAACGGCTCACCCGACATGAAATGTTCCATGATGGTGCCGAGAATGGCCGGTTTGAGGTGCTGCCATTCGGCACCATCCTTGGTCACGGTGATAAAATCATACCCGTAAAAGACTCCGGTAACGCCGGGCACATCAAACAGTCTGGCGGCCAGGGGTGATGCTTCCATAGCACTCTCGGCATTGCGAAAATCCGCAGATCCTGCCTCATACACCACTTTGCCGGGCAAAAATTTGAGTGTCGCCGGGTTCGGTGTCGCTTCTGTTTGAATAAACATGGTTATGGCTCCTGATCGGCGAGGATAATAGCAATTATCCAATCCACCGTGAATAGTCTTTAAAAGTAAGGTACAAGTCAGCCGACTTCAAGGATTGATCGTGACGCGACGAACACAATCGCTTGCTTGACCCGGCATGGCTCACTGCGTATCAGCAAAGGGCGTCAATATCCTCGTCACTGAGCGCGTCCGGAATGACGGTTACCGGAATGGGAAATGCGGCGCCCCGGCCGGCAATGGAAGAGACCAGGGGCCCAGGCCCTTCGTTTGCAGAGCCCGCGGCAAGCACCAGAATCGCAATATCCTGATCTTCCTCTATGACGGAATGAATTTCGTCTGTTGTCTTGCCTGTGCGAATCTTCAACTCCGGCTCTATGCCGATGCTTTCGCGAACCTTGGCGGCAACCCGCTGCAGGGCAGCATCGGCAGCTTCACGGGCTTCGGCTTTCATGATTTCCTCGACACCAAGCCAGTGCTGGAAATCCCCGGGTTCTATGACAAAGACCAGGACCAACACACCATTGGTGCTTTTGGCGCGGGCAGCCGCATAGTGGACAGCGCGCTCGCATTCCGGCGTCTCATCAATAACAGCAAGAAACTTGCGTCGATGGCCAGCTTCTCTGGATAGTCGTTTTGATACCATATGTAGAGTCTGCCATTCGCTTTCAGATCGGGCAAGCGTTCATTTTACACGTCCCCAGACACTGCGATCCCATATACAGCGACCTCAAACATTGGCACGCAATTTTGTGCATGGGCAATTGGCGAGCAGAGGCAACCTGTGAAAAGTTACAGCAGCCCGATAATTTCACGCAGATCTTTCATCGTCTTCTGCGCGATCACACCGGCGCGCTCGCCGCCGTCGGCAAGAACAGCGTCAATATAGGTTACATCATCGAGCAGACGGCGCATTTCCGAACTGATGGGGGCAAGAACCGTGACCGCAAGTTCGCTTAAAATGGGCTTGAAAGCCGAAAACTGCTGCCCACCAAACTCGGCGATGACCGCCTCCTTGGTGCTGTCGGAGAGCGCGGCATAGATACCGACGAGGTTCTCGGCCTCCGGACGCCCGGCCAGTCCCTCCAGATCACCGGGAAGCGGTTCGGGATCGGTCTTTGCCCGGCGGATTTTTTTCGAGATTGTCTCTGCGTCGTCCGTCAAATTGATACGCGAAAGATCGGAAACATCGGATTTCGACATTTTTTTTGTGCCATCACGCAGACTCATCACGCGTGGTGCAGGGCCTTCGATCAAGGGTTCTGTCAGCGGGAAATAGCCATTGATCTTTTCATTGCCAACGAGCATCTCGACACCGAGGCCGCATTGGGCAATCCGGTCGGAAAAATCGCTGTTGAATTTCTGTGCGATATCACGCGTCAGTTCCAGATGCTGTTTCTGGTCATCACCGACGGGAACATGGGTTGCCCGATACAAGAGAATATCGGCTGCCATCAGACTTGGATAGGCCAGCAGTCCCAGTGAGGCATTTTCACGGTCCTTGCCTGCCTTGTCCTTGAATTGGGTCATCCGGTTCATCCAACCGATGCGGGCGACGCAATTGAATATCCAGGCAAGTTCGGCATGCTGGGGCACGCGGCTCTGATTGAAAACGATATGCGCCTTCGGATCAATGCCTGATGCAAGAAAGGCGGCGGTGATCGAACGTGTCTGTCCGGGAAGATCCTCATGGACAAGTTGTGCTGTCAGCGCGTGCAGATCGACGACACAATAGACACAATTATGACTTTGCTGGAGCGCAACAAATTTTCTGATCGCGCCAAGATAATTGCCCAGATGCAAATTGCCTGTTGGCTGCACACCGGAAAAGACGAGTTCCTTGAATTCGGACATGGATTTTATGCTCACCTTTTCACTTTCCACCTAATGGATTTAAGCCACCGGCTTCTAGCCGGTTCGCTTCAGCGAAGCTGTCTCTAGATCTTCTCTCCTGAATTTTGAAACCCGCTGAGGCGGTATGGTTT